>Ga0209254_10001227_pt1 | contig 22815 bp, 34 predicted proteins | sample FrelakmetDIP11DI_FD_187148 | JGI IMG/M metagenome (GOLD analysis project Ga0209254, IMG submission 187148) | Freshwater lake sediment microbial communities from the University of Notre Dame, USA, for methane emissions studies - DIP11 DI (SPAdes)... | ecosystem: Environmental > Aquatic >...
TCACCGGTCGGCGTGCCGGTCGGCGCCGGCGTGGAGGTGGGAACCGGTGTGCGGGTCGGGGTCGGCGGATAGGGTACCCGCAGCTTTTGGCCGGCGTAGATCCAGTCGCTCACCAGGCAGTTGGCCTGCTTGAGCGTAGCGATGCTGATGTTGTAGCTCCTGGCTATGCCATAGAGGGTGTCTCCTCGCTTGACGATATAGATGTACCAGTTGGTCTTTACATAACAACGGGGCCTGCTCGTGGCGGTGGGAGCGCTGTATGAGCTGCCCGGCACATAGATAGCCTGTCCCTGGCTGAGGGCTGTGCTTGACAGGCAGTTCATCCGCTGCAGCAGAACCTCGGTCGTGCCATAGCGTGCGGCGATCAGGTAAAGCGTTTCGCCAGATTGGACGACGTGTAGCTGCCAATCGTACGGCGGAGAACAGGTGACTGTGGCCGTCGCCGTCGGCAAGGTTGTGGGCGATGGATAGGAAACGGCCGAAGGGGGTATAACCGTAAGTGGGGAGGGCACAGGCGTTGCGCTGGGCGGGACCGGAGAGGGAGCCTGTGTGGTTTCCCCTGGCCCCAGGCCTGCCACCATCAACCCTTCCTCCGCACCCAACACGACCGCTGCCAACAGGGTGAGGATGACCAGGGCAGTAGCGAACAGCCCACCGAGGAGCGGCTCAAGCCGGCGGGCACCGCCGCCAGAGTCGGGCGGCACAAGCGATTGGTGACCAGTGTCACTCAAGATCGTCGCATCATCCAAGGTGATCGTTCCCGCATCCTCGGCGCGATACCTGCCTTCCCGGCTCCCTGGTCCCAGCCCGTCAGGCCGGGATGGCCGGCCGGCAGGAGACAGGACGGGCGATAGGCCGGAACCCTGGTTTGCCACTATCTTGTCCCCCTGGCTGCAGCCTGCATCGCTACCCGCGCTCCTCAATGGGCAAGGCCAAGGAGAAGGTGGTACCCACTCCATTCTCCGTTTCGACCCAGACGTAGCCCCGCTGCGATTCGACGAGGGCCTTTGTCAACGCCAGCTCCAAGCCGGAAGCGCCGAGGCCCTGTGGCGTCTGACCCGGACGGGTCCGATCAAAGACCTGGTCCAGGGCTTCATGCGGCAGACCGCCGCCCCAATCCCGGACGGAGATGATGACGAACGAATTCCCATTACCGCCAGGGGCAGGGCCGCCACGAGCATGGCCGCCAGAAGCGTGCGGCCCTGCATGTCCCTCCGGTCGGCCGCCAGAGACGTGCGGCTCAGGTGAGTGGCTCGCCTGTACCTGGATATGCCCACCCGCCGGTGAAACGAGACAAGCATTGTGCAGCAGATTCGTCATGACCCGGCGCAGGTCATCCAGATCAACCTCGACCGCAGGCAACCCGTCAGGCAGGTCCAGGTCCAACACCAGGTCTTTGTCCTCAAGCTGAGGTTGAGAGTCAGCCACCGCCGTCTCGATAAGGTGGTTGACGTCTACAGTTGCCCTTTCCACTTGCTGTTCCGAGAAGCCGGCGGTCCGGCGGCGGTCCGGCGAACCGGCCGCCAGGTGGACCATTTCATCCGCCATTTGGGCTGCCCGCTCGACGCTGGTTCTCAGGCGCAACAAGAACTTGTGTCCGGTTATACCGGTTGTCACGCCTCGCTGCGCCCCACTTTGCGGTGCTTCGGGAACGGCCGTTTCTGTCCCCTCCCTAGAAAGGGGGGGATCTGCGTGAACTGCTATGTCGCTGAGGACCAGGTTGGCATAGTTTGCGGCAGTCGCCAACGAGCTTTGCAGCTCCTGTGTTTTCGACGCGATCTGTGCGACGACCGCTTTGTGGCTTTGGTATTCATCGATCTCGGTCGAGATGTCCTGCATGACGACGACGATGCCCTTGGCGAGCTCGTGGCCGGCTTCGGTGCCAGATACAGGAGCTACATCGCACAGGAGGGTATTGCCCCGGCCTATTATCTGGCCGGTGTTGGAGCCGATGGTGATGGTCAGTCGAACGGCCGGCGCGTCGCCGCCACTGGCGATGAGCACGGCCTGCTTCCAACGTGGGTCATCGCTTATGGTCTGTAGATTGGCGCCCTTGAGCTGATCCGTGTCGCGGTCGAGGAGGATCTCGGATGCGACGTTGGCTTCCACGATGCGGCCTTCACGGTCGGCGATAATGAGGCCGGCGGTCAGGCTGTGCAGGATGGCCTGTAGACGGTCTTGGGATTGAAGGGCTTCCTGCCACGCGGCTTCCTGACGGGCAAGCTCGATCTTGTGCCAGTTCAACTGGGCTTCGGCGTTGGCGTGGGTTTGGGCCAGGTCGCTTTCTAGAATGGCCAATCGATCGGTCAAGGATTCAGACTCGGCCCGGCTGCTTACGAGCTTGATCTCCAGCGCGTTGCGGGCTTCGCGCGCGCTTTCCTCGCGGCGGCGGATGTCGTCTGTCCCAGCCTGGACAGAAGCCAGGCGGTCGGCCAGGTCTTGGGTCTGGGCTCTGGCTTGCTGGGAGGCGCGATGTTCTTCAGCCAATGACCGGGTGGTTTCTTCACTCTTGGCCTGTAGCGCACGATAACGTCTGGCATTTTGGATGGCGCCCACAAGCTGGTCGGCCATCGACTGGCACAGTTTGGCTTCGTTTGCCGTAAACAGCCGCTGCGAGCGAGAGTTACCGACTATGATGGCGCCGATCGCGTCGTTTTCGGAGACAAGGGGCTGGATTAGGAGGGGCCCGATGTCGCTCGAACCAAGGAGGGCAAAGAGGACTTTGAGCTGGACGTTGTCGGCCTCTTCGACAATGATGTAGCGCTTGCGACGCAGGGCCTGCTGGACGGCAAGCTGGTAGTCAAGGGGGAACGCAACTCCCTCACCGCGCCCGTGGCGGGCGGGGTTGTAGATGGCTGCCAAGCGCATCTGGCCGGGATCGTTGTCCTGTGGAAAGGCGATGGCGCACTGATCGGCATCCAGTGCGCGGGCTATGCCCTGGGCCGCGTTGTCAAGGACGGTGGGCAGGTCCAGCGAGCCGGACATCTCGCGGCCGGCCTCGAAGAGGAAGAGGAGGCTCTTGATCTGATCCATCGACGCCTGGCTGATGTCCTGTAGCTGCCTGCTCCGCAGGCGCAGGCCAACGACGATGTTTTGGTACAGGGCGATGACCAGGAGGGGGTAGGCGATCAGGTTGGCCAGCCGCTCCCAGGTGGGCAGGTGGGGGATGGCTGAGGGGCGAATGATGCCCAAGGCCGACGCCATCTGTAGAATCTGGCCGGCGAGGATGACGACGACGGCCAGGAACAGTAGAGACCTGCTTTCCGTCCAGCCTTCGTGCCTGTTGCGCAGGACGGCCAGTCCGACGAGGATGGCGAGGCCGACCTGCCAACCGCTCCATACGGCGGCCTGCCATGTTAAGTTATAGTCGAGCTCCGAACCTGCTCCAGCCATGGCCAGCTGCCGGCCCCATAGCACAACGGAGGCAGTGCACGCAGCCGATGCCAGGGCCAGGGTCGCAGCCAGGAAGAGGTTCCAGGTCCGAGCCTGGCGGTCAGCCGCATATGCTTCGCGTGGCAGTCTGGCCGGGGACGGAGCAGGGCTGCCACTCCCTTTGGTCACGTGCGGCACGCGGGCCAATGCCCAGGCGAGAAGAGCAAGACTGGCGGTGTCGGCAAAACGCTCCAAAGGTGGAAGCAGTGTGGTCCGGTCGGCCCAGCCGGCCATGGCCAACAGTGCAGCCACAATGTACCCCAGCCGTACCAGCGCCATGCCGCCAAAGCCGATGAGCAGACGCTGTGCCGGCCCGCGCCGGGCGCGCCGCCACTCGTCCCAGGCCATGCCCAGAACTGCTTCGATTGCCAGAAGCAGCAGCAGATGATAGACCAGGCTGCCCAGGGGAGAGCCCAAGATCTCGCTGACCTCGAAGAACGCCCACATAACTATATTATACCAGGTTTCCTGTCAATTGGCAATAGCAGACCTGACAGGTTCATAGTATGCTGAAACCTGCCAGGTCTTGTCTGGTGTGGGAGAGACCTGACAGGTCTACGAAGACCTGTCAGGTCTGATCCGTAATGTCTAGCGCTTGGTGTACTGGGGTGCTTTTCGCGCTCTTTTGAGGCCGACTTTCTTGCGTTCCTTTTCCCGCGAATCACGGGTCAGGAAGCCGGCCTTGCGCAGGGCGGTGTGCAATTCAGGATCGACGATCTGGAGCGCCCGGGCCAAGCCCTGACGGATGGCCTGGGCCTGACCGGTTATGCCGCCGCCCTTGACGACGGCCATCAGGTTATAGCGGCCCTCGTTGTTGGTTAGCTTGAGTGGCTCGATGGCCTGCTGCCGATCCTGGAAGCGGCCAAAGTACTGGTCCAAGGGCTTGTCGTTGATCGCGATCTGCCCATCGCCGGGGTACAGCCGGACTCGGGCGGTGGCCCGTTTCCGCCGTCCTATTCCTTCATAATAGCGAACTTCACTCATGGCTCCTCCTTCTATAGGGTCAGCGACTTGGGCTGCTGGGCCTGGTGGGGGTGCGCCTCACCGGCGTACAGTTTCAGTTTCTTGATCATCTGCCGGCCCAATCTATTCTTGGGCAGCATGCCCTTGACCGCTGCTAAAAGCACGCGGTCGGGATGCTGGGCCAACTGGTCGCGCAGGCTGATGCTCTTCAATCCGCCCGGGTATTGCGAATGCCGGTAGTAGAACTTCTGGTCAAGCTTGCGGCCGGTGACTCGCACCTTGTCCACGTTGACGACGACGACATAGTCGCCGCAATCCAGATGTGGCGTGTAGGTCGGCTTGTGCTTGCCCTTTAGGATCGGCGCGATCTTGGATGCCAGGCGTCCCAGTGTCTGACCCTGTGCATCCACGACGTACCATTGCTGCTTGATTTCTGCTGTTTTGGCAGTAAACGTTCTCACTGCATCACTCCTTTACTTGCCGGGTATCCGGCCTCCGGCCGCCAGAGACGTGCGGCACAAGAATAGTCAACTCGCATCAGGCACAGTCCGCGCGCCGGCGCCAACTGCTTTATCAGGCTGGAATCCCGAGCCAGCAGCATTCCCTCGAACTCGTCTGCCGAGAGCCGACCCGAACCTACCAGGACAAGGCTGCCCACCAGGCTGCGCACCATGTGGTACAAGAAGGCGTTGGCTGTAATGTCAAAGGTCATTACATTACCGTCTGCTCGCCATTCCGTCTGGCTGACAGTCCGCACCGAGTTCTCTCCCTGTGGCGGGCGGCCGAAGGTTGAGAAATCGTGCGTGCCGATCAGGCAGCGGCTGGCCTGTGCCATGCGATCGATATCGAGTTGATAGGGTACATGCCAGGCTGTGCGCCTGTTCAGCGGCGATCGCCAGGTCCGGGTCAATAGGGTGTACCGATAGGTCCGGCTGACTGCGTCGAAACGGGGATGGAACCCCTCCGGCGCTGTGCCAAGCTGCACAATCGCCACGTCGGCGGCCAGCACTGCGTTCAGTGCCCGGTGCAGATCGGCCAGCTCGTGCCGCCACTCGGCGTTGAAAGCGATGACCTGTCCGCGGGCATGCACGCCGCTATCTGTTCGCCCGGCGCCGATGACCCTGGTTTCGACCCCTGTGACCTCCCGCAGCGCTCGCTCGATTTCTCCCTGGACTGTCCTGTCCTGGGCCTGGAGCTGGAACCCGGCCAGTTCTGTGCCGTCGTACTCCACTTGAGCCCAGAAGCGCCCCTTGCAGCCCTGCGGGCTGCACTGTACAGCGGTTACCCCAGCCGCCACTCCACCACTTCCTACGGTCGCCAGACTTTGAAAGTCTCGGAAGACTTAAAGTCTCTTCCCTGTTACTCCACCAATTCCAACAAAGCCATCTCGGCCGCGTCGCCCTTGCGCATGCCCAATTTGAACATGCGGGTGTACCCCCCAGGGCGATCGTCGAAACGGGGCGCGATCTCGTCCACCAGCTTGTGGGCAACCTTCTTGTCGGACAGTGTGGCGAGCACCTGCCGACGTGCATGCAGGGCAAAGCCACCGGCCATTCGCTTCAAGGCCTCGTCGTTGCCCTGGTCGACACAGTCGATAAGCTGCTTGGCTCGGTGCGGACTGAACCAGGCAGACAGTCGTTCGATATTGCGCTGCTGAGCCAGCTCGACCACGCGTTCGGCTCGACCCTTGCGCGCCGTTGTGACCAACCGCTCGGCCAGCGGGCGGATCGCTCGTGCCTTGGCTTCAGTTGTCCTGATCTGCTCGTGGCGGAACAGCTCCGTCATGAGGGTCCGGTACAACGCTCGTCGATGGCCACTCGACCGCTTTAGATGGCGGCCTGCTCTACCATGTCTCATGTTAGTCCTCTATTCCACCGGCAAGGGCCAATAGCCTTTGGCCGCCAGTTTCTCTTTCAACTCGTCTAGCGATTTCTGACCGAAATTTCGAATGGAGAGGATCTCTTCTTCGCTTCTCTCCAGCTTTTCCAGGATCTCGCCTACTTTGGTGATGCCGGTCCGCTTGAGGCAGTTGTAGGCGCGCACCGTCAGGTCCAGATCTTCGATGTTGACTTCGGCGATCCGGGCCGGGATCCGGCTTTCCTCGACTCCGGTGACTATCGGCACGGCTATGTCTCCGAATTCAGCGATCAGAGTCAGGTGCCGCGCCAGGATCTGCGCGGCTGTGCTGAGCGCCTTGGCCGGCAAGATCGAGCCGTCAGTCGAGATCTCGAGCACCAGGCGGTCCAGATCGCTGATCTGGCCAATCCGGGCCCGCCCGATCTTGAAGTTGACCTTGCGGACTGGGCTGAAGATGGCATCGACCGGGATCTCGGCCAAGGGCAGTTTGCCTCGTTCTTCAACAGGTGAATAGCCTCGTCCCCTGGCGACTGTCATTTCGACTTCCAGCTCGGCTTCGTCCGAGTCGGTCGTCAGGAGGTAGGCCTCAGGGTTGACAATCTCCACGATAGGTGGGGCGATGATGTCGCCGGCTGTCACCACCCCTTCTCCCTGCACTTCGAGACGTATCCGGGCGGATTCTTCCTCGTCATCCTGGAAGGTGAAGCGGACCTGTTTGAGGTTCAGGAGGAGCGAGGTCATGTCTTCCCGGACGTGCGGGATGGTCGAGAATTCGTGGTGGATGCCTCTGACCAGGATCGAGGTGATAGCTGCGCCTTCCAACGACGCAAGCAGGACGCGGCGAAGCGCATTACCTAACGTGATCCCATAACCGGTTTCCAGGGGGCCAATCACAAAGCGGCCATAGTCCCTGGTTTGAACCTCACTTTCGATTTTGGGCAAGACCAGATTCATCACACGGCATCCCCTTTCAGGTGTGGCGCGGTCAGAGACCGGCCACAGCTAGGGTTGCAGAGGCAAGTCACCTCGCCCCTACCTTAGCGGCTGTAGTACTCGACGATCAACTGCTCGCTGATCGCCGGCAGGTCCATGGACTCCCGTGTCGGCAAGGCCAGGACACGGCCTGACATGGTCATGGCATCCCTGGTCAGCCAATCGGGCAGTGGCCGATGTTCCATCTCGGCGGCGACTTGCCTGAAATACTCCTTTTGCCGGCTGTTGGGATCCAGCTCGATCACGTCCCCTGGTTGGACCAGGTAGGAAGGGATGTCCACTTTGCGGCCGTTGACCGTAAAATGGCTGTGGTTCACCAACTGCCGTGCCTGAGGCCGGGACGTGGCAAAGCCCAAACGATAGACGACGTTATCCAACCGGGTCTCGAGCATGATCAACAGGTTCAGACCGGTGAGCCCTCGGCGCCGTTCCGCATTGCCGAAGTATCGGCGAAACTGCCGTTCCAGCACGCCATAATAGCGCCGCACTTTTTGCTTGGCCCGCAGTTGCAGTGCATAATCGGATGCCTTTCTCTGGAACTGGGCTTGCTGGCCATGCGCCCCAGGCTGATAAGGCCTGCGCTCCACCGCGCATTTGGGTGAAAAGCAGCGCTCGCCCTTGAGATACAGCTTTTCTCCTTCGCGCCGACACAGCTTGCAGACTGGATCTTTATATCGTGCCATTGTTCCTCGCTATACCCGTCGTTTCTTGGGCGGCCGGCACCCGTTGTGCGGAATCGGAGTCACGTCGGTAATAGACCGGACAATCAGTCCCGTCTGCTGCACAGCCCGGATCGCCGACTCGCGGCCGGGGCCGGGGCCTTTGATGTAGATGTCCAATTCGCGCACCCCATTCTCCTGGGCCGTCTTGGCGGCCGACTGGGCTGCCAACTGAGCCGCGTAGGGCGTGCTCTTGCGCGATCCTTTAAAGCCAGCAGTTCCGGCGCTGGCCCAGGTGATGACGTTGCCCTGCGGATCGGTAATCGTCACGATCGTGTTGTTGAACGTAGCCTGGATGTGGCACTGTCCCTGCGGGATGACCCGCCGTTCCTTGCGCCCCGTACGCCGCACCTGGCGTTTTGTTCGTCCCATGTTACCCCCTATTACTTCTTGGCCCGCGACCGGCGCTTGCCTGCCACAGTCCTGCGCTGCCCCCGCTTCTGGCGGGCGTTGGTCCGAGTCCGTTGCCCATGTACCGGCAGGTTCTTGCGATGGCGGATGCCCCGATAGCAGCCGATCTCCTGCAGGCGCTTGATGTTCATGCCAATCTCGCGCCGAAGGTCACCCTCCACGCGGTAACTGCGGTCGATCACTTCGCGCAGTTTGGCTACCTCAGATTCGGCCAGGTCCCGCACGCGCGTCTCAGGGCTGATCCCGCTTACTCTCAGGATCTCCTGACTGGCGCTGCGGCCCACGCCAAAGATGTAGGTCAAAGCCACAGCAATTTGCTTGTCTCTTGGCAGGTCAACACCCGCGATACGAGCCATATTCCCCTCCAGATCTTACCCTTGGCGCTGTTTGTGTTTCGGGTTGTCGCATATGATACGCACGACCCCACGCCGCTTGATGATCTTGCACTTTTCGCAACGTCGCTTGATCGACGGCTTAACTTTCATGCTTTCCTCCACTCCAAGCTGTCAACGTCCAGCCACTGAATGCTGATTGCTGACTGCACCTTACAACTCTGTCAGGATCATTGGGCCGTTCTTGGTGACGGCGATGGTGTGCTCAAAATGGGCCGATCTCCCACCGTCGGCTGTCACCACAGTCCACTTGTCGTTGAGCACGCGCGTCTGCCAGCCTTTGGTGTTGACCATCGGCTCCAGGGCAAAGGTCATGCCCGGCCTCAGACGGTGGCGGCCCATCTTGGGATCGTAGTAGTTCGGGATCTGCGGATCTTCGTGCATGTTGCGGCCGATTCCGTGGCCGGTGTATTCGCGCACGACCGAATGACCTTGTCCCTCTACGTATTGCTGAACTGCTTTTGAAATGTCCGATGTCCAGTTGCCCGGCCGGCAGGCCTCGATCCCACGGCGCAGCGCCTCCATGGTCACATCCATGAGACGCTGGCTCTCAGCATCGACCTGGCCGACCGGCACGGTGATGGCTGCATCTCCCTGGTAGCCTCTGTAGATCACGCCGACGTCGACGCCGACGATGTCACCCTGGTTCAGAACACGCTTGCCTGGGATACCGTGCACGATCTCGTCATTGACCGAGGTGCAGATCAGGCCCGGATAGCCCCTGTACCCCTTGAACGACGGGATCGCCTTGTGCTTGCCGACAATGATCTGATCGGCCAGGGCTTCGATGTCACCGGTTGTTATGCCCGGTGATACGGCTTCCCGCACTCGAGCCAGCACTTCGGCGACGATACGGCCCGCCTCGCGCATCAGCGCGAGCTCGTGCTCATTCTTGACGTTGATGCCGGTCATCGCGCGCTTGCTTCAATGGCTGCCAACAGCTGAGCCTGGACCTCTTCGATACCCGGCCGGCCATCTACTTCGACGAGCAGTCCCCGGTTACGGTAGTAACCGATCAGCGGGGCCGTCTCGGCCAGGTAGACCTTGATGCGCCGCTCTTGGGTCGCCGGGGTATCGTCCGGCCGCTGGTACAGCTCGCCGCCACACTTGTCGCAAACTCCGATCCGCTGCGGTGGGCTGTATAGCTGATGGTACATGGTCCCGCACGCCCTGCAAGTCCACCGCCCACTCAGCCGGGCCAGCAGGATGTCGTCTGGTACCTTGATGTACAAGACTGCTGCCAGACGGGAGCCCAGATCGGCCAGTAGCTGCTCTAACGCGTCGGCCTGGGCCTCTGTGCGGGGAAAGCCATCCAGGATGGCGCCCCCGGCACAGTCGGGCTGCAACAGCCGCTGGCGGAGCATGCTGACTGTGACCTCGTCGGGAACCAGCTCACCTCGATCCATGTAGCCCTTGGCCAGCAGTCCCAGCTCGGTCTGCCTTTTCAGGTTGTCACGGAACAGGTCGCCCGTAGAGACGTGGGGAATACGCAGATGCTCTGCCAGACGATCTGCCTGTGTTCCCTTGCCGGCTCCCGGCCCACCCAGCAGTACGAGATAGAGCGTGTTCATGTTGCCCATAACCTAGCCGAGGATGCCTCGGCGCAGGAACTTGTCATAGTGCCGCATCTGCAACTGGGCCTCCAATTGGCGCATCGTGTCCAGGACCACGCCGACGACGATCAGCAGGCCGGTGGAGGTGATAAGCATGATCCGACTGCTACCGCCTTCGCCTGCAGCCCCGGGCAGTAGCTGGGTAAAGAGACCCACCAGCCAGGGCAAGATGGCGACCAGGCCCAGGAATACAGCACCTACCAGGGTGATACGCCGCACCTTTTGCATCAAGTAATCTTCTGTCCGCTTGCCCGGCCGGATGCCGGGGATGGAAGCTCCTTGCTTTCTCAGGTTTTCGGCCAGGTTCTGCTGCTGGAAGATGACGTTGGTGTAGAAGAAGGTGAACCCTACGACCAGCAGGAAATAGAGCGGCCAGTAGATGTCGTATTGTGGGTTAAAGACCTGGTCAACAAAAAAGGCGACGTACTGGACAATGCCCTGTGGCGCCTGGCCTGCTGGCGGCAGGAAGTAGCTGGCGATGGTGCTGGGAAAGACCAGCAGGCTCTGGGCAAAGATGAGCGGAATCATGCCCGCCATGTTAACCCGCAGCGGGATGTGGGTCCTTACCGAGCGCGTTTGGCGCAGGCGGCCTCCGCGCTGCCCCAGTGTCCGGCTGGCATATTGTACCCAGATCTGCAGCTTGCCCTCCTGGATGATGACGATGCCAAAGACTGTGATGGCAGTGATCACGACAAACAGTATGATGTCTACCCATGCCTGGCCAACGATCAGGCCCAGCATCTGTTCCGGCAAACGGGCAACGATGCCGCCCAGGATGATGATCGATGTGCCGTTGCCGATACCCTGCTCGCTGATCAGCTCGCCCAGCCAGACGGCAAAGAGCGTGCCGGCGGTCATGCTGACCAAGATGGCAGTGGTGGTCAACGGCGCGGAGCCAAAGCCGAACGCGCTCAGGATCGGGGTCTGGCCGCCAGCGCGGTTGATCAACTGGGCCTGGGTGTAGGCTTGCAGCATGGCCAAGGGCACTGTCAGGTACCAGGTGTACTGGTTGAGCTTGTTCCGCCCCTGCTCGCCTTCTTTTTGCAGCCGTTCCAAGGCAGGGATGATCGGCGTCAACAATTGCAGGATAATCGACGCGGTGATGTACGGATAGACCCCCATGGCCATGACCGAAAACTCGGACATGGCCCCGCCTGACAGCAGGTCGAGCAGGCCCAGCAGTTGGTTCGACTCGAACACGCTCTTCAAGGCGAGGGCATCGACGCCCGGCACCGGCACATGGCAGGCCAGCCGATAGATAGCCAGGATCAGGAAGGTGAAGAGGATCTTTTTTCTCAGGTCTGGCAGTACAAAAGCGTTACGAACCGCCTGGATCATGAGTTCCCACTCCTTCGCCCCCGTTTCACTTCCCAGTGCAGGATCTCGACAGAACCACCTGCCGCTTCGATCTTGGCCCGGGCGTTGGCCGAGACACGGTGGGCCCTGATCGTCAAAGGACGATCCAGGTCGGCATTGCCGAGGATGGCCACCGGCTGCGACGCAGATTTGACAATACCAGCGGCAGCTAATGTCTCAGGCGTGACCTGGGCATGGGCCTCAAACTGGGCCAGGCGATACAGATTAACGGGGGCGTATTCAGCTTTGAAGATGTTGGTAAACCCCCGCTTGAATGGCAGGCGTCGTACCAACGGAAGCTGACCACCCTCAAAGTATGGGCCCTTGACTCCGCCCGAGCGTGAAGCTTGCCCTTTAGTGCCCCGGCCAGCCGACTTGCCCTGGCCGGCGGCGATGCCCCGCCCGACTCGCTTGCGTGACCTTTTTGATCCGTGTGCAGGATTCAATTCGTGCAGCTTCATGTCATTTACCTTTATGGAGATCCCCCTCGTGCAAGGGAAGGGGCTCACCTTCTGTCACTTCGACCCGAACAAGATGGCTGATCTTGTTGATCATGCCTCGGATGGCTGGGGTGTCGGCCTGTTCTACGGTAGTCCCCAGGCGCTTAAGACCCAAGGCCCGGATCGTCTCTTTCTGTCGTTGAGAGTATCCGATGCCGCTCTTGATCCATGTGATGTGCAGTCTGGTTTCACTCATCTGCCTCTCCTCGCTTCCAGAAAGGCATGAGGTTGCGCACCGGGACGCCACGCCGTTGAGCTTCGATGGCCGGGTCTTTCAGTGTCTGCAACGCCCGGATCGTGGCCTGGACGACGTTCAGCATGTTGGCGCTTCCCAACGACTTGGTCAGGATGTCCTTGATGCCGGCTACCTCAACGACGGCGCGAACGCCACCGCCGGCGATGACGCCGGTGCCTGGTGACGCCGGTTTAAGCAGCACCTTGGCGGCGCCAAATTCCTGAATGATCTCGTGTGGGATGGTCGTTCCGGCCAAGGTGACCTGCTTCATATTCTTCCTGGCCCGTTCCGAGCCTTTGCGGATCGCCTCGGGCACGTCACGGGCCTTGCCTACGCCGAGGCCGATGCTGCCCTTGTTATCCCCGACCACTACCACCGCGCGGAAAGCGAAACGCCGGCCGCCTTTGACTACCTTGGCGGTACGGGCGATGTGTACGACACGCTCGTCGAGTTCTTCGCCTGCTGCCTCGTCCCTTTGGTCTCCGCTACCGCGTCTTCGTCTTCGGCTATCTCCACGCCCCATAGTTCCTCCCCGTCGGGCACCCACACAGGGTCGCCCCAACTAGAAATCCAGCCCGCCTTTGCGCGCGGCCTCGGCCAGGGCTTTTACCCGGCCATGATACATATACCCACCCCGGTCGAATACTACGCTCTTGATGCCGGCGGCCAGAGCCCGGCGGGCAAGTACCAGACCGACTGCCACTGCCTGTCGAGTCTTGGCCTTGCCATCCGCCGATTCTGCCGGCGCTTCGCTCGCTGTGCTCGGCTGTGTCTTGGCCCCCTTACCCTTGCTCTTGCCGGTCTCCGGCTGCGCTGCCACCGCGCTCATTGCGCTCATTTCTGCCTGCACTTCGGGATCCAGGGTAGACACGGCCAATAGGGTGTGCCCCTGCGTGTCGTCGATGACCTGGACATAGATATGCCGCAGGCTGCGAAAGACACACAATCGCGGGCGCTCCGGTGTGCCCTGCACCCGGGCGCGGACTCGCGCGTGGCGGCGCCGACGGGCCAAGACTGTGTCACTCGTTCTACTCATACGACCTCCTGTAGGCGAGGCATCCCCTGAAGGGGATCTGCGTAAGGCAACGTCCCTCGCCCCTGCTATTTCTTGCCAACCTTGCCAGCCTTGCCGGCTTTGCGCCGGATATGCTCGCCGGCGTAATGCACGCCCTTGCCCTGGTAGGGCTCTGGTGGGCGCTGGCGCCGGATACGGGCGGCGATCTCACCTACCAGTTCCTTGTCAACGCCCGAGATGGTCACGGTGCGCCCGCCCTTGGGCACGTCAAAGCTGATGCCCTCAGGTGGATCAAATTCGATAGGATGCGAATAGCCCAGTTGCAGTACCAGCTTGCGACCCTGCAGGTCCATCCGGTACCCGGTCCCCTCGACCTCAAGGGTCCGGGTGAAACCCTGTGACACGCCGGTGACCATGTTGGCCAACAGCGCACGGGTCAGCCCATGCGTAGCGCGGTGCTGGTGGCTGTCAGTCGGGCGCTCGACGCGCACAGTCCTGTCTTCGACTACGATCTTGAAATCGGGATCGAACGATCGCTGGAGCTTCTTGCCATGGGGTCCCGTGACTATCACCTGCGCCCCCTGGACAGCAACCTCGACATTCTTTGGCAATTCGATTATTTTCGAGCCAACGCGAGACATGGTCCCCCCTTACCATACGTAGCAGAGGATCTCACCGCCAACGCCCTGACGTCGAGCCTCGCGGTCGGTCATCAAGCCTCTTGGGGTGCTGACAATTGCCACTCCCATGCCGCTCAAGACCCAAGGCAGTTCGCGCTTGCCTGTGTAGACACGGCGACCTGGCTTGCTTACCCGTTTCAGGTTTGTCAGGATGGGTCTCCTCTTGTTGTCGTACTTTAGCCACACCCGGATGTTGGGCTGAGGGCGCTCATCAGTGACTTCGTAGCCCTGGATGAAACCTTCGTCCAACAGGATCTGGGCGATAGCCTTTTTGATCCTGGAGCTTGGTACCAGGACAAAGGTTTTGCGCAACATCAGACCGTTACGTATTCGGGTCAGCATGTCCGCAATCGGATCAATGACTGCCATATGTACACCTCCAATAGCCCACTTGGCGACACTTCCTGCGGTCGCACGACAGCAACCGCCGCTACCTTGCAACCTATGACTACCAACTCGACTTGATCACACCAGGGATCATGCCACGGGTGGCCAACTCGCGAAAACAGATGCGGCACAGCTTGAAGCGCCGGAGGTACCCCCTCGGGCGGCCGCAACGGCTACAGCGGTTGCGAACCCGAGTCGGATATTTGCGCCTAGTTTCCCGCACGACGATGCTCTTTTTTGCCACGTTTTCTCCTTCTATCGTCCCCGGAAGGGCATGCCCAGGTGTTTCAGCAGTTGGTAACCTTCCTCATCGGTCCTGGCCGAGGTCACGATCGTGATCTCTAGTCCTCGGATCTTGTCGATCTTGTCATACTCGATCTCGGGAAAGGCGAGCTGCTCGCGCAAGCCCAGGCTGTAGTTGCCCCGCCCATCGAACGCGTCGGAAGAAATGCCGCGAAAGTCGCGCTGGCGAGGCAAGGCAATGTTGCACAGGCGGTCGAAAAAGTCCCACATCCGATTGCCGCGCAGGGTGACCTTGACGCCGATGGGGTTTCCCTCCCTCAGCTTGAAGGTGGAAATTGACTTGTGAGCGCGCGTTACAATCGGTTTTTGCCCGGTGATGGTGGAGATGTCTTGGACCACAGCATCTAGGGCTTTGGCGTTCTGCAACGCTTCGCCCACGCCGACGTTGATCACGATCTTGACCAGGCGGGGAACCTCCATGACGTTGTGGTAGTGCAGTTCCTGTATCAGAGTCGGAGCTATTTGATTGCGATAGACTTCTTTCAATCTTGGCATCGCTTAATTCCTCTCGGGCGTCCCTACTTGATCATTTCTCCGCAGCGTTTGCAGTACCGGGCTTTGGAGCCGTCCTCGAATACCTGGAATCGGACGCGGGTGGCCTTGTTACAGGATGGGCACACCAACATCGCGTTCGACAAGGGTATGGGCGCCTCCATCTCAATGCGGCCGGTCTGCGTGCGAACGTCTCCGGTGCGGCGCTGATGCTTGATAACCAGATTGACTCCCTGGACTACGATGCGATCGTCGTCAGGTTCTCGTCCCACCCGGCGGCGCTTGCGATCGATCTTGTAGCCGGGGATAACGCGATGTACCGTGCCTCGGACCTGGCGCCCTTCGCGGCGGGCCTCGGCGGCATCGCTGCCGGCGATGACTTGGACAGTGTCGCCCTTCTTTATCCGTTCCATCTTCTATCTTACCTTTCAGCTAGAGGGTCAATCTAGAGAGGAACCCCCTCTAACCCTCGCTCCGTTCTGCGGCCGCTACAGGACCTCGGGGGCCAGGGACACGATCTTCATGAACCCCAACTCCCGCAGTTCCCGCGCTACTGGGCCAAAAATCCGCGTCCCCCGGGGATTGTGCGTTTGATCCAGGATGACCGCGGCATTGTCGTCGAACTTGATGGACGAGCCGTCTGGCCGCCGCACTTCTTTGGCGGTGCGCACGATCACTGCCCTGACGACGTCCCCCTTTTTTACGGCGCCCCCCGGCGCTGCGCTCTTGACCGAGGCCATGATCACATCGCCCACGGAACCGTAGCGGCGGGTAGAGCCGCCGACGACGCGTATGCAAAGTACTTCCCGCGCGCCGGTGTTGTCGGCCACCTTCAACCGGCTTTCTTGTTGGATCATTTTACCCTCTTGCTCTTCCCTGCGGGCACTGCCTCGGGAATCGCCGCCTCGACACCGCTCTGCACTACCTTGGTGACGAGCCAGCGCTTCTCCCGGCTCAGGGGACGAAATTCGATCATCTTGACCAGGTCGCCGATCTGGCAGGCATTGTCTTCATCGTGCGCCTTGAACCTTTTTCGGACATTGATGACCTTGCCGTACAGGCGGTGTCGCTTGCGCTGTCTGACTTCGACGACGACGGTCTTGTCCATACGGTTGCTCAAGACGCGGCCGACCAGGACCTTTCGCGTTTCTCTCATTTTGACCTCCGACCTCGCTGCGCTGCGGGAGCTGTCGTTTGCTCCTGGGTGCCCTGCAATTGCTTGGCCCGCAAAACGGTATTCAGTCGAGCGATGTCGCGTCGCACCTGGCCGAGGCGGGCGTTGTTCTGCATCTGGCCAATGGAGAACTGGAAACGCAAGTTAAACAGCTCAGCATGGGCGTCGTCCAGTTTGTTGCGGATCTCGTCTGGCGTCATCTCCCAGATGTTGCGTGATTTCATTCCTCACCTCCGCTCGCGGAGTGAGATGTGATCTCTTCCCGGGCGATAAAACGGGTATGGATGGGCAGCTTTTGAGCGGCCAGCCGCATCGCCTCGCGGGCAGTTTCCTGGCTCACACCTGCCAGCTCGAAGATCAGATGGCCGGGCTTGATAACGGCGACGTAATGGTCGACGACGCCTTTGCCGCCACCCATTCGAGTCTCAGCGGGTTTTTGAGTCACCGGTTTGTCGGGAAAGACCCTGATCCAGATCTTGCCGCCACGTTTCACGTGGTGGACGATGGCCCGGCGCGCCGCTTCGAGCTGCCGGCTGGTCATCCAGCAGCATTCCATAGCCTGCAAACCGTATTCTCCGAAGGATAGGACATTCCCTCGGGTGGCCATGCCCTTCATCCGCCCCCGGTGCATCTTTCTGTATTTAAAACGCTTGGGCACTAACATGATGATAACTCCTGTAGTTAGCGGTCAGTAGCCAGCAAGACGGTTCCCCGTTCGCTTGGAGTGATCGCTGACTGCTAGCTGCTAGCCACTGGCTCAATGACTGGCTTCTCAGGCAATACCTGGCCTTTGTAGATCCAGACCTTGATGCCGACACGGCCAAAGGTGGTCAGTGATTCGGCCTGGGCGAACTCGATGTTGGCGCGCATGGTATGGCGCGGTATCTGGCCCTCTCGCGTGGTCTCGGTCCGAGCCATCTCGGCACCAGCCAACCGTCCGGAGCATGTGATCATCGCTCCCACGGCGCCGAACCGCAGGGCACGCTGGATTGCCTGCTTCATGGCCCGCTTGTAGGAGATGCGCCGCTCAATCTGCTGGGCGATCCCTTCCGCCACCAGGTAGGCATCCAGCTCAGGCCGGTCGATCTCGGCTACGTCGACGTGGACTTTTTTGCCGGTGTAATCCTCCAACTTTTTGCGCAAAGCGTTTACGTTGGCGCCTTTGCGGCCGATGACGATACCCGGTTTGGCGGTCCAAATCTTGACGGCTAGGTGCTTGGCCCTGGGAAACCGCTCGACCTCGATTGTCGAGATACTGGCATGCCCCAGTTCTCGACGGATCACTTCACGGACCCGCAGGTCTTCGATCAACAGGTCGGCGTATTCGTTTCCTTCTGCATACCAGCGGGCTTGCCAGTCTTTGATGAACCCCAGCCTAAATGCAAGTGGATGTACTTTTCGCCCCATAGCTTAGCTAACCCCCTTCTAGCTCTCTTTCGCAGGTCGCTCGCGCAGGATTACGGTAAGGTGCGAAGAACGTTTCAGGATCGGCTTGAACCGGCCCCGCGCTCCGAACCGCCGCCACTTGCGCATCGGCCCTTCGTCGGCCGAGATCTGCGCGATGTAAAGGTCTTCGGCTGCCATGCCAAAGTTGTTCTCGGCATTGGCTACTGCCGATTCAAGTAGTTTGTGAACTGCGACAGCGGCCCGCTGCGGCATCTGTTTGAGAAGGCCCAATGCCTGCTGCGCACCCATGCCCCGGACTAGATCGGTTACCAGCCGCACCTTTTGCGGTGCCTGCCAGACGTATCGGCTATTGGCCCGGACTTCGAAATCTTCCATACTGTCTCCTTCCCACCCCGATAGGCCGGGACCTTACCCGGTGCGGGTCTTTTTTTCCTTTTTGGTGTGTCCCCGGAAGGTACGTGTGGGCGCGAATTCGCCCAGGCGATGTCCGACCATGTTCTCGCTGACGTAGATCGGGACATGGCGACGGCCATCGTGTATGGCGATGGTGTGGCCAACCATCTGCGGAAAGACGGTGGACGCCCGCGACCAGGTCTTGACGACACGCTTGGCTACGCCAGGCCGGTTCATTTCTTCAATTCGCCGCAGCAACTTGGGGTCGATGAAGGGACCCTTCTTCAGCGATCGCGACATGTCTAAACCTCCTGAGCCTATCTGCTCTTCTTGCCCCGACGGCGTACGATCCACTTGTCGGTGGTTTTGTTACGCCGCGTCTTGTAACCGAGTGTCGGCTTGCCCCAGGGCGACTTGGGGCCGGGCATGCCGATGGGCGACCGGCCTTCCCCTCCGCCATGCGGGTGGGACCTGGGATCCATGGCCGTGCCGCGAACGGTGGGTCGGATGCCAAGCCAACGGTTGCGGCCGGCTTTGCCCAGGACGATGTTGCCATGCTCGGTATTGCCTACCTGGCCTACGGTGGCCGTGCAGTCGACATTTACCAGCCGGACCTCACCGGACGGCATCCGGATCTGAGCATAGCGTCCCTCTTTGGCCAGCAACTGGGCAGAGGTGCCGGCAGCGCGGGCGATCTGCCCACCGCGCCCGACCTGGAGCTCGACGTTGTGGATGACCGAGCCAACCGGGATGTTGGCAATCGGCAAGGCATTGCCGACGCGAACCTCAGCTTGCGGGCCAGACATTACCACATCGCCCACCTTCAAGCCCAACGGGGCCGGGATATATCGCTTGTCGCCGTCGGCATAGACGACCAGGGCGATCCGGGCGGAGCGATTGGGGTCGTATTCGATGGTCGAGATTCGCCCCGGCACACCGTGCTTGTCCCGCCTAAAATCGATGACGCGGTAGCGACGCTTGTGGCCGCCGCCTTGATGCCGCACGGTGACTTTGCCCCGGAAATTGCGCCCGCCCTGCCTGCGTACCGGCCGCAGCAAGGACTTGTGTGGGGTCGTGGCTGTGATCTCTTCGAAAGTAGAGACGGTCATGCCCCGGCGCCCGGGCGAGGTCGGCTTGTAGAGTTTGATAGGCATGCTACACTCCTTCAAAGAAATCCTGGATCCGCTCACCGGGAGCCAGGGTCACCACCGCCCGCTTCCAACTGCGGTGGGTGATGACGAACCGCCGGCCTATCCGCCGCCGTTTCGGTTTCATCTGCATCGTGTTGACCGATTCTACCTTCACGTCAAAGATCTTTTCGACCGCTGCCTTGATCTCATGCTTGTTGGCACCCTGGTCTACTTCGAATACGTATTTACTCGCCTCTCGCTGATAATCTGACTTTTCTGTCAGGATCGGCCGTCTCAAGACCTCGTAAATGTTCATGGCCTGTCTCCCATCATCACCCAAACGATCTGGCCGTTCCCTAGCCCAGAATGCCCTCGATCAGCTCCAACGACCGCAGAGGGATAAGAATATAGTCATAATTGAACAGGTCGCGGACGTTCAAATAGTGCGCCACCAAGGTCTTGACCTTGGGCAGGTTCCGCACCGACCGCAACACTGCCTCGTCGTGCTGAGGCAGCAGGATCAGGACCGACTTGCTCAGTTGCAGATTGCGCAGGATATCGAGCATGACCTTGGTCTTGGGCTCGGCCATTTCCAGAGCGTCCAACAATCTGACCTGAGATCCGGCTGCCTTGACCGACAGGGCAGAACGGAGCGCCTGTCGCCGCATCTTGCGCGGCATCCTCTGGTCGTAGCTGCGCGGAGTCGGCCCAAAGACAGTACCGCCACCCGGCCAATGAGGCGCCCGGGTGCTGCCCTGGCGGGCGCGCCCCGTGCCCTTTTGTCGCCACGGCTTGGCGCCACCACCCGACACTTCGCCTCGCGTCTTGACTTTGTGCGTCCCCAGCCGGGCATTGGCCTGTTGGCGCAACAGGGCCTGGTGCATCAACGGCTCGTTGACCTGCACGGCAAAGATGTCATCACGCAACTCTGCTTCGTCTACCTGATTACCTTGTATGTTGTACACCGGCACACGCATCTGCCGCCACTCCTTCTAAAGACAGCCACGGAGGGCCGCCCCTACTTTCTAACCTTTTTCATCATGCGGGTCTTACGCGCCTGGCGGATCATGAGCAGGCCGTTATCCCCGCCCGGCACCGCACCTCGCACGGCCAACAGGTTCCGCTCCGGGTCGACCATGACTACCTTGAGGGTCTGGACGGTAACCTGGTCACCGCCCAGGCGGCCAGCCATGCGGTGACCCTTGTTGACACGCCCCGGCGTCTTGCAGGCGCCGATGGAGCCAGGCGACCGCTGGCGATCCGACTGGCCGTGGGTTATCGACGCGCCATGAAAGTGGTGCCGTTTCATGACGCCGGCAAATCCTTTACCTTTGGAGATGCCGGTCACATCCACGAACTCACCCACCTGGAAGATGTCGACGGTGATCTTTTGCCCTTCCTGGAGAGGGGCAATCTCCTCCTCATCCATCCGGAACTCGCGCAGATGGCGCAACGGAGGAAGGTTGCTCTTTTTCAGGTGCTCCAATTGGGCGTTGGTCAGCCGTTTTGGCTTGGTTTCTGCGAAACCCAACTGAACGGCGGTATAGCCGTCGCGGTTGGTCTTCTTGATCTGGGCCACAAAACAGGGACCAGCCTCAATGATTGTGATCGGAGTGACCTGTCCTTGCTCGTCAAAGATCTGGGTCATCCCGACCTTTTTGCCCAGGATGCCTTTCATTACATACCTCCGTGGGACTGTTAGGGTAGGCAACCCTACATCATCCCTCAGCCTGCAGTCTGCGGGCTAATGGTGCCCTGCACTTGCATGGCATGGCTAGTTTTCAGCAGTCAGCTTGCTCGATTCCGCCAGAGCGGAATCGGCTGGTGGCTGATGGCTTATAGCTTGATCTCTATGTCCACTCCAGCCGGCAGTTGTAGCCGCATGAGCTGATCGACCGTTTTGGAGCCTGGCTCGATCACGTCGATCAGCCGCTTGTGAGTACGGATTTCGAACTGCTCTTGCGAATCTTTGTCGATGAACGGCGACCGTGCGACCGAAAATTTCTCGATGTGGGTCGGCAACGGCACTGGGCCTACGACGTGTGCGCCTGTTCGCTCAGCGGCATCGACGATCTGTCGTGCTGACTGATCGAGCAGCCGATGGTCGAACGCTTTCAGCCGAATTCTAATCTTCTGCTTGGCCATAGCTCCGCTATCCCCCTGCTATTCGACGATCTTGGTGATGACGCCGGCGCCGACAGTGCGGCCACCCTCGCGGATGGCAAAGCGCGAGCCTACTTCCAACGCCACCGGGACGATCAGCTTGACCTGGAGGTTGATGTTGTCGCCGGGCATGACCATCTCCACGCCCGCCGGCAGCTCGACCGAGCCGGTCACGTCCATCGTCCGGATGTAGAACTGCGGCCGGTAGCCCTGGAAGAAGGGGGTGTGCCGCCCTCCCTCGTCTTTGCGCAGGATGTACACCTCGCCGTCGAAGGTGGTGTGGGGCTTGATGCTGCCCGGCTTGGCCAGGACCATGCCCCGCTCCACGTCTTCGCGGTCGATGCCGCGCAGCAGACAGCCGATGTTGTCGCCGGCGATCCCCTCGTCGAGAAGCTTGCGGAACATCTCGACGCCGGTGACCACCGACTTGCGCGTCTCACGCAGGCCGATGATCTCCATTTCCTCCATCGGTTTGACCCGGCCCCGCTCGACGCGGCCGGTGACGACGGTGCCGCGACCCTTGATGCTGAACACGTCTTCGATCGACATCAGGAAGGGCCGGTCCACCTCGCGCACCGGGGTGGGGATGTACTCGTCCACCACCCGCATCAGCTCCCAGATACAGGCGTACTCGGGCGCGTTGGGGTCGGTGCTGGTGCTCTCCAGGGCGTTGCGGGCGCTGCCACGCACGATCGGCGTGTCGTCGCCGGGGAACTTGTAGGAGGTCAGCAGCTCGCGCAGCTCCAGCTCGACCAGCTCCAGAAGCTCAGGATCGTCCATCATGTCGACCTTGTTGAGAAAGACGACCATGGCCGGCACTTCGACCTGGCGGGCCAGCAGAACGTGCTCGCGGGTCTGGGGCATGGGCCCGTCGGGAGCGGCGACGACCAGGATGGCGCCGTCCATCTGGGCAGCACCGGTGATCATGTTCTTGATATAGTCGACGTGGCCGGGGCAGTCGACGTGGGCATAGTGCCGCTTTTCGGTCTGGTATTCGACGTGGGCGATGGCGATGGTGATTCCGCGCGCCTTTTCCTCCGGCGCATTGTCGATGCTGTCAAAGGCGCGAAAGTCGGCCCAGCCCTTCATGCCCAGCACCTTGGTGATGGCCGCGGTCAGGGTCGTCTTGCCATGGTCAATATGCCCAATCGTCCCCACGTTGACGTGAGGTTTTGTGCGCGCGAATTTTGCCTTACCCAT
>Ga0209254_10001228_pt1 | contig 22805 bp, 21 predicted proteins | sample FrelakmetDIP11DI_FD_187148 | JGI IMG/M metagenome (GOLD analysis project Ga0209254, IMG submission 187148) | Freshwater lake sediment microbial communities from the University of Notre Dame, USA, for methane emissions studies - DIP11 DI (SPAdes)... | ecosystem: Environmental > Aquatic >...
CTATGAGCAGCAGAACCGGGCGCTGCACGCCGCCTTCGACGGCGTGCTGAACGAACCGCACTCTCTTTCGGTCCCGAGGGTCACGTCGTGGGGCTGGAGCCGGTGGGGAGGCATGGCCGCGACGCTGCTGCTCGGTGTGGCCTGCGGTTTCATCGCGCGTGGTTGGGTGGCGGGGCCAGGATCCGCACCGGTGATCGCGCGCGAGGCGGTCCTGGCGCACGCGGCCTATGTGCCGGAAGTCCGCCATCCAGTCGAAGTCACGGTATCCGAGGAGCAGCATCTGGTGGCGTGGCTATCGAAGCGGCTGTCGACACCGATTCGGGCCCCGTCGCTGGTCGGCGCCGGCTACCAGTTGCTGGGCGGGCGCCTGCTGCCGCCGACGCAGGCGAAAGATCCCGCGCCAATGGCGCTGCTGATGTACGAGAACGCGCAGGGACGGCGTCTGTCACTGCTCGTCAAGCGCGAATCGACCAATACCGAGACCGCATTCCGCTTCAGCGAGGACGGCGCAACGCGCGTGTTCTACTGGATCGATGGCCCGCTAGGCTATGCGTTGACGGGAGATCTGCCGAAGGACGAACTGCAGTCGGTGGCGCGCCTCGTGTATCGGCAGTTGAACCCCTAATTGCCTCACGCGTCTGCGGGGCCGCGGGCAAGAAAACGGGCGCCGTGGCGCCCGTTTTCCAAACCAAGCGCGCTGTATCGAGGGCTACTTCGCCGCCGCCAGCATGTATTCGACCGCGGCGCGCAACTCGGCGTCGGTCGCTCCCGCCACCGCCCCCTTGGGGGGCATCGCGCCCTTGCCCTTCGTGACCGACGTCACCAGAGCGTCGAGGCCAAGCTTGCTGCGCGCGGCCCAGGCCGCCTTGTCACCAAGCTTCGGCGCCCCGGCAACCCCCGCCGCGTGGCAGGCATTGCAGCCCATCGCGTAGACCTTCGCGCCGTCGGGCTTGGTCGCAGCCGGTGCGGCGGCAGCCATCGCCACCGCCGGTGCAGCCGCCGTGGGCGCTCCGGTCGAGTGGCTGAACATGTACTGCACGGCCGACTTGAGCTCGGCGTCGGTCAGATCCGACATACCGCCGCGCGACGGCATGCTGCCGTGGCCCTTGATGGCTGCGGCGACGGCCGCATCGATGCCGGTCGAGGCGCGCTTGGTCCACGCCGCGCGGTCGCCGATCTTCGGTGCGCCGTTCAGTCCTGCGGTGTGGCAGTTGCCGCACGATTGCTGGACGATCTGCTCGCCGGTGCGTGCGGCGGCCTTCGCAGTCGTAACGGCCGTGGGCGCCTCGGGCTCCTTGAACTTCGCACCCGACTGGTTTGCCATGTAGACGACGCCGCGCGCCACCTCGATCGGGTCGAGACTGGGATTGCCGCCCTTGGCCGGCATGCCCTTGAAGCCTTCGACCGCGTGCTTGACCAGCGTGTCGTAACCCTGCTTCAACCGCGGCGCCCACGCGGCGCTGTCGCCGGTCTTGGGCGCGCCCGCGACGCCAGCGGTATGACAGGCGCCACAGGCCAGCTTGTAGACGGCCTCCCCGCCCTGCAGGACCTTGGGTCCGGCCGGAGCGCCCGCAAACGCCACCGTGCCGACCGGCCGCAGCCTTTCGTTGATCGCCTCGGGCGTCATCGCTTCCGAGCCCGCGCCGCCCACCTTCTGCCCGACGACGAACGTCACGAGCAGGATGATCAGGATCACCGGAACGACGAACGCCAGGATGACCACTGTGATCAGTTGGCGCGGGGTCTTGATCGGCGAAGAGTGTTGGTCGCTCGACATAGGGCTCCTGACGGCGTGGGGCGGATCGGGGTAGTTGGCAGCGCGGAAATCGTCTGCGGCAGAGCGAAAATCGACCGCATCGGCAAGCGCGAAAGTATAGCGTGCAGGCCTGCTGCGACCCGACCCCTGCCCCTCGGGTGGTTGCGCATCCGGAGCGGCTCCGGGCGAAACCCGTTACCATCCCTCCTTCGCTTGCGTCCGGAAGCGCCCGCAAAGCCATGCGCTTCCCATGCAGCACTAACGACGCGCGCGTTCGCACCAAAGGCACGCGCCTGTAGCTCAGTGGATAGAGTACTGGCCTCCGAAGCCAGGGGTCGTGGGTTCGAGTCCCGCCAGGCGCGCCAACTGCTTTTCGCTCGACCTTCCGTGTTGTGCGTGGTCGCCTTGCGCGCCTAGCACCGCTGTTCCCTCGGGCGCGACCGGCGTCTGGACTGGCGCGCAGTTGACCTACCACAACGTGAAGTGCTGGCTGGCGCCCCAACAAGCCGTGCCAGCGACGAGATTGAGAGCAACGGGTTCTCCTCACCGGGTGGATTGGGTTTGACCGCGGCGGCCGGGAGGGTCTGCCCGCTGCTTCCGCCTCCCCGATAGGGAAGCCAATGACCAACGTGCTCCACCCCGCTGCCCTGGCGTTGTTTGCGTTGCTGTGCGCCTGCAGCCATCCCCGCTACTACGTCTCCGCCGAGCAGGCCTTGACGACTGAAGGCCACTTCGCCTCGCAGGGGCACTTCGCGGTCTACTACCCGAGCGAGATTGCGCTCGACTTTCCCGGCTATGTGGTCGGGATCGAACTGAGCGAAAGAACCGCCCAACTGCGGGACGGCGACTTGGTGGTGACGGTACCCACCAAGTCCGGTTCGACGATCGCACGCCTGGCCATTGAACTGCGCGATGGCCTGCCGCAGCCCGACGCGGTCACGCCGAGCAGCTGGGGCCGGGGTCAGGTCCCGGTGATATCGCAGGTGCTGCGCTACACCGGCAATCCGCTGGGAGCGGGGAACTGCGCGCTCTACAGCGTCTATCAGTCCGCCGGATCAGAGCTGATGGACTTCTGCGACGGCCAACGGCGTCCTCGCGTCGGCGGGTGGGCCACGTACCAGACGGCGTTCACGGACAGCTGGGGCGCGGTCGAGTTACTGGCGGAGGCGCTGCGCAAGGATGCTGCGTCCGGCCAGTACACCCACCTGGTCGTCGCGATGATGGGCTGGCGGACGACCCAGGAAGAGGCGATCCGCAATTTCAATTCGCTCGTGCGTACGACGGGGATGGCGGCACACGGGGAGTTCCGGCCGCTCTTCGTCGGTATCACGTGGGTTGGACCATGGAGTGGACGATGGATCGACCCGGTCAACGAGGCCGTGTCCTATCCCGAGATCGCCGAATTGGCCGACACCCTCGGATTGACCTGGCTGGGCGTGATCACCGAGGAGGCCGTGCTGCCACTGAGCGACAAGCTGCCGGTGTCCTTTCTGACGCACAGCTTCGGTTCACGTGCAGCCTTGACGGCCGTGTGCGTGGGGCCGGTCATCCGGCGTGGCCAGGCGCCACCACCGCACTCGCCCGCGACGGGCTCGGTTGACCGCCTGATCGGATTCCAGGCGGCCCTCTCGCTGCAGCGGTTCAGGGATCGGCGGCACTACGTTTACGAGGACGTCCGGTTCCCCGACCACTGTCCGCGCGCCAGGTCCATCGTGGTCACGACATCCAGGTATGACTCCGCCGTGCGCACTGCCATCTGGGCCGATCTTGCCGGCAACTACCGCTACTACCGATGGTTCTGCCGGCGAAACTCGGGAACGATCGTGAGCTGCGCCGCGGTCAGCGAGTCCGGCGCCATCGAAGGTGAGTACGACGAAACGATGAGGGTGCTCTACCTGGATGCCAGCAAGGTGATCCGCTACACGGCGCCGGGCACCGATGGCAGCGCGCACTCGGACATCTTCCGCCCGCCCGCGGGGCAACTGATCTGGAACCTCATTTCGAAGCGTCCGCCCGCCGCTCTGAAGCCGGGCACTCGTCAATGAGCCGCCGTGGCATGACGCCATGATCGGCCGTCGCGCATATCTGGGGGGGCTGGCCGGCGTATTCACAGTCTGCTGGTTGTTGCTCGCAGTCAGTCCGTACGCTCGCGACACCTGGCTGCTGGAGAACCTGCTGCTGGTGGTGGGCGTACTCGCGCTGCTTGCCAGTCACCGCGCGTTGCCCCTGTCCCGGATCTCCTACACGCTGATCTTCGTGTTCCTCCTGCTGCACTCGATCGGCGCGCACTACACGTACTCGCTGGTGCCATGGGCCGACTGGATGGAAGCCATCGGCCTGGGGGCCCTGGTACCCGCGGATGCCTCTCGCAACCACTTCGACCGGATCGTGCACTTCACCTACGGGTTGCTGCTCGCCTACCCCATTCGGGAGGTCTTCCTGCGCGTTGCGGATCTGCGCGGCTTCTGGGGTTACTTCTTTCCCTTGAGCGTCACCTTGTCCACGTCTGTGCTGTATGAGCTTGCCGAGTGGGGCGCGGCCGAAGTGTTCGGAGGCGATCTCGGCATTGCGTTTGTCGGGGTTCAGGGCGACGTGTGGGACGCACAGAAGGACATGGCGCTTGCTGGCGTCGGAGCGCTGATCGCGATGGCAGTCACCGCCAGCCTGAACTATGGCCTGCAGCGCGACTTCGCCCGGGAGTGGGTGGACAGCCTGCGGGTGAAGTCCGCCGCACCCCTCGGGGAAGATGAACTCGCACGCCTCTGGCGCCAGCGCAGGGAAGGTCGCCGTCGTCGCTGATCGACCACGGTGTACGATCACCGGCCCAAGTCGCCGAGTGGCGCGCTCTCGCTCGAGTCCCCATGTCTGCCCATCCCTCCCGGTCTCCGTCACCGTCCAGCATCGTGCTGCACACGGTCTCGCGCGTGCTGGAGATTGCCTTCGATGACGGCGCGAGCTTCCGCCTGCCGTTCGAGTTCCTGCGCGTGTATTCCCCCTCGGCCGAGGTGCGCGGTCATGGTCCGGGCCAGGAAGTGCTGCAGGTCGGCAAGCGCGACGTGATGATCGGCGACCTGCGTTCGGTCGGTCACTACGCCATCCAGCCTGTCTTCTCCGACGGGCACGACAGCGGCATCTATGCGTGGGATTACCTGTACGAGCTCGGCGCCAACCAGCAGCAGCTCTGGAACGATTACGTGGAGCGGCTCTCCGCCGCCGGTGCGAGCCGCGAGCCGACAGACGCTCCGCCGAGCCCCCCGGCAGCCAGCTGCGCGCGCCACTGAAGACGGCGCCACCGGGGGCTGCGATGACTGAACGCGAGCGCAAGGGCACGCACTTCGGCTTCGAGGAAGTCGCCGAGGAGGAGAAAGCCACCCGCGTGGCCGGAGTCTTCGACTCGGTCGCCAGCCGCTACGACCTGATGAACGATGTCATGTCGGTCGGCCTGCATCGCATATGGAAGGCGTTCGCGGTGCGCCAGGCCAACGTCCGCCCGGGCATGAAGGTGCTCGACATCGCCGGCGGCACCGGCGATCTGGCCAAGGCCTTCGCGCAGCGCGCCGGGACGAGTGGCGAGGTGTGGCTCACCGACATCAATGGCTCGATGCTCGCCGAAGGGCGCGACCGCATGCTCGACGCGGGATTGACCCTGCCGCTCGCGCAGTGCGACGCCGAAAAGCTGCCCTTTCCCTCCGGGCACTTCGATCTCGTGTCCGTGGCCTTCGGTCTGCGCAACATGACGCACAAGGACGTCGCGCTGGCCGAAATGGCGCGCGTGCTGCGTCCGGGCGGGCGACTGCTCGTGCTGGAGTTTTCCCGCATTTGGCAGCCGCTCGGGCCCCTGTACGATGCCTACTCCTTCAACGTGCTTCCCTGGCTCGGCAAGAAGCTCGCTGGCGACAGCGACAGTTACCGGTATCTCGCCGAGTCGATACGCATGCACCCGCCCCAGGACGAGCTCGCGCAGATGATGGAACGCGCCGGCTTCGACCAGGTCCAATGGTTCAACCTGACGGCGGGGGTGTGTGCCCTGCATGTCGGCACCAAGTTCTGAATCTGGAGATCGCATGAACAAGTGGGTTGCAGCAGTCGTCATCGGCGTCATCGCCGCGACCTTCGCACTCGACGTCGACGCTCAGCGTCGCTTTGGCGGTGGCAAGACCTTCGGCCGGCAGTCGCCGCAGGTGCAGCAGCGCCAGGCCACGCCGCCGGCCCAGTCGCCGCAGTCACCGCAGGCGGCACCGGCGCAAAGCGGCGCGCAGCAGGCCGCGCCGACCAAGGCGCCGGCCGCGGGCGCTCCGGCCGCAGCAGCGCGCCCGGCCAGTCCTTGGCGCGGCGCCCTGATGGGGCTGGCCGCCGGCCTCGGCATCGCGGCGCTTGCCTCATGGCTCGGGTTTGGTGAAGCGCTGACGATGTTCCTGACCGTGCTGCTGATCGGCATGGCGGTGATGATGCTCGTGGGCTTCCTGCTGCGCCGCGCGCGGCCGACTCCGGCACCGGCCGCCGCGGGTCGCGGCCCCGGCACCTATTCCAATGTCGGCTATGAGACGTCGCCGGCGCCGGCGCCGGTGCCGGTGCAACGCACGAGTGTCTCGCCACCGGCGTCCGTGGCAAGGCCCGGCTCGGCGATGGATCAGTTCATGCGGGGTGAGGCAGTCACTGCACCGTGGGGCATTCCGGCGGGGTTCGACACGGCACAGTTCCTCGCGCACGCCAAGGAGCACTACGCGCGCCTGCAGCGCGCCTGGGACAGCCGCAACCTCGACGAGATTGCCGAGTTCACGACCAACGACATGTTCATCGCGTTGACGCACGAAATGCACGATCGCCCGGACCACACCCGTACCGAGGTCGTGTCGCTCGACGCGGAGTTGCTCGGCATTGAATCGACGACCAGCGAGCATGTGGCGAGCGTGAAGTTCGACGGCACCCTGCGTGTCGATGGCGAGGTCGAGCGTGTCTCCGAAGTCTGGAATCTCACCAAGCCGGTAAGTGGCCAGGGGGGCTGGGTTCTGGCCGGGATCCAGCAGATCGCGTGACCGCGGCACGCGGCCGCATTGCGGCCGGCAGGACGATCGGGGCGCTTCTGCGCCCCGTTTTCTTTCCGCACCGTCGCCTGCGTAAACTTCCCGCATGATCGAACAACTGGCGACGACCGCTGCGCTCGGCGTGCTCAACCGGATGCTCGCGCGCGAGCAGTGGGCGCGCGAGCGGCTCGCGCCCTTTGCCGGACGCGTCGCGCGCTTCGAGGCGCCCCCGTTCGCACTCGCCTTCCGGATCGACGAAGGCGGTGTCTTTGCCGACTCCGAGCGCGCCGAGCCGACCGTCACCGTCGGCGCCGATCTCGCGGCGCTGCCGCTGGCGCTCGGCGACCCGCAGGCCATGATGCGCAACGTTTCGCTCAAGGGGGACGCCGACTTCGCCCAGGCGCTCGCCTTCGTGCTGCAGAACCTGCGACCGGAGCCGGAAGAGGAACTGTCCCGCTTCGTCGGTGATGTCGCCGCACAGCGCATCGTCGGATTCCTGCGCAACAGCGCATCGCACTGGCGCGAGCTGGCCGAGCGCATGCTCGAAAACAGCGCGCACTACCTCGTCACCGAGAACCCGATGATCGTCGGCGGCGACGAGGTCAGCGAGTTCAACGCCGAGGTGGCGCGCCTGCGCGACGACGTGGCGCGGCTCGAGAAGCGGGTCGAACTGCGCGAGCGTTCGCGCACGTAGCAACCCAGGGCGGGCCGCCAGTCGGCGGCTCGTACAATCGCCGCCATGCGTCTGTTGCGCCTTGCCCGCATCTTCACGGTCGTCTGGCGCTATCGCCTCGACGAGATCGTCGTCTCCAGCCTGAAGAACCCGACGCTGGTCCGCTTCGTGCGCTGGACCACGTTCGGCGCTCCGCGCGCGACGCGCGGCGCGCGGCTGCGCCAGGCGCTCGAGGACCTCGGACCGATCTTCGTCAAGTTCGGCCAGGTGCTGTCGACGCGGCGCGACCTGCTGCCGACCGATGTCGCTGACGAACTTGCCAAGCTGCAGGACCGCGTGCCGCCGTTTCCCTCCGACGTCGCGCGGAGGGAGATCGAGCGTGGGCTGGGCCGGCCGATCGACTCCGTCTTCACGGACTTCGAGGACGAACCGGTCGCCTCCGCGTCGATCGCGCAGGTGCACTTTGCCGTCATGAAGGACGGCCCGCACGCCGGCAAGGAAGTCGCGGTCAAGGTGCTGCGGCCGAACATGCTGTCCGCGATCGACAAGGACCTGTCGCTGCTCGAGACCGGTGCCACGCTGGTCGAGAAACTCTGGCGCGACGGTAAGCGCCTGCGCCCGCGCGACGTCGTGCGCGAGTTCGACACCTATCTGCACGACGAGCTCGACCTGAATCGCGAGGCGGCCAACGCCTCGCAGCTCAGGCGCAACTTCGCCGGTTCGTCATTGCTCGTCGTGCCCGAGATGTACTTCGACTACTGCGCCGACAACGTGCTAGTGATGGAGCGCATGCACGGCATTCCGGTGAGCCAGATCGACCGGCTGAACGAGGCCGGAATCGATCTGAAGAAGCTGTCGCGCGACGGTGTGACGCTCTTCTTCACGCAGGTGTTCGACCACGCCTTCTTCCACGCCGACATGCACCCGGGCAACATCCTGGTCGGCATCAACGGCGACCAGTTCAACAAGTACATCGGGCTCGACTACGGCATCGTCGGCACGCTAACCGAGACCGACAAGAACTACCTCGCGCAGAACTTCCTCGCTTTCTTCCGGCGCGATTACAAGCGCATCGCAGAATTGCATGTCGAGTCCGGCTGGGTGCCGGAAGGCACGCGCATCAACGAGCTCGAAGGCGGGATTCGCGCCGTCCTCGAGCCGGTGTTCGACAAGCCGCTGAAGGACATCTCGCTCGGCATCGTGCTGCTGCGGCTGTTCCAGGCGTCGCGCCGCTTCAACGTCGAGATCCAGCCGCAGCTGGCGCTGCTGCAAAAGACGCTGCTGAACGTCGAGGGGCTGGGGCGCCAGCTTGACCCGGAACTCGACCTGTGGAAGACCGCCAAGCCCTTCCTCGAGCGCTGGATGGAGCAGCAGGTCGGCATGCGCGGGCTCGAAGCCAAGCTGCGCCAGGAGGCGCTGCAGTGGAGCTACCTGCTGCCGCAGCTGCCGCGGCTGATGCACGGGGCGCTCACGCGCCACAGCGAGGCCGACCGGCTGATCGAGGAGGTGCGCGAGCTGCGGCGCGAGCAGCGCGTGACCAACCGCTGGTACGCCGTGGCCACGGTGCTGCTGGTCATCGTCGTCGGCCTGGCCGCGTGGGCAATCTGGCGCACCTGATGCCGATGCCTGCGCCAGCGCATGTAGCGCCCGAATTTCGCCGGTGTATTAGGCCAATCGCGGCATTGACCGCGGGCGCCCTGCCGCTATCTTGCGACCTTCCCTTCCTGCGTCTTCCGCCGTCACCATGACCCCCTTCTTGCGCCGCGTGCCGGCGAGCGCCGCTCTCTGCGCGGCTTTGTTGATGACAGGCTGCGGCGGCGACTCGGCGTCCGATCCCACCGGGCCGACCACGCCGACGATCAACCCGAGCCCGACCTGCACCAACGCGACGCAGCCCTTCAGCGTTGTCGCGGATACGTCGGTGGCGGTCGGCCGCACCGCGGGCGCCGTGGTCGCCGGCTGCAGCGGCGCCCTGAGTAACGTCACCTGGCAGCAGACCGGCGGCACGGCCGTGACGCTGCTGTCGGCGCGGACGCAGGCGATCAGCTTCGATCCGCCGGGTACCGGGACCTACACCTTCAATGTGTCGTTCGTCGATGCCGGCGGCTCGGCGCGGACGGCGACCGCCGCCATCAACGTCAATGCGACCACGGCGGTCTCGGTCGTCGCGCGCAGCGACCAGGCCGTACGCGCCGGCGGCAAGGCCTCGGTGCGTGCGTGGCCGGCGGCGGCCAGCGGCGAGGGCATGACGTGGACCCAGGTGGCCGGCCCGGCCGTCACGCTCGACACCAGCGATCCCAACCGCATCATCTTCACGGCGCCCGCCGTGACGAAGGACACGGCGCTGGTCTTCCGCGTCACGCGCACGGGAGCCAGCGGGACCGACAGCGATGACGTCATGGTGCTGGTCGAGGCCTATCCGCAGGCGCCTGCAGGCAACTTTGATTATGTGTTCAGCGACATGCACGTGTCGCGCGTGTATCCCTACAAGTCATCGAGCCCGTTTGCCGGCGTGCTGGCCAGCTGCACCTTCAATGCACAACTGCAATACACCGGTGCAGGAGCGAATGTGTGCTCGCTGGCCTCGTTGCCGTTGCTGCACACCACGGCGGGCGGCAACGTTCCGACGGTGGCGCAGATCATGGACCGGGTGCTGGTCTCGCACGACTGGATGGGCAGGAACTTCGAGGACTTGCTGCGGGCCAATCAGGACAAGACCGACCTGCTGCGCCTGTTCAACGGCGTCACCGCGATCGTCATCGGCGCGCACGTGCGGCCAAGCTTCTACTACGCGCTGACCGGTGCGATCTACCTCGATGCCGACAACTTCTGGCTGACAGCCGACGAGCGCGACGTCATCGACGAAGCGCCGGACTTCCGCTCCGCGTTCGACCGTGACCTGCAGTACTCGGGCGCCTGGCGCTACGCCAACAGCATGAACCAGAACATCTTCCTGCCGTTTGCCGCGACCTCGCGGATACCGCGCGACCTGTCCTATCTGCTGCAGGAGTCGGGCTGGCTGATGTACCACGAGCTGGCGCATGCGTCGGACTTCGTGCCGGTGTCGGTGCGCGGGTCGCTCAACGCATCGACTTCCCTCTGGGCCAACATCGCGCCAAGGTATCTGGGCGCCCAGCTGCCATCGGACCAGCTCTCCACGATGTTCCCGCTCACGTCACAGCAGATGAAGGCGCTGGCGCAGGTCAAGTTCGTGACCGGGCCGGTCAGCGATACCACGCTCGTGAACGGCATTCCGTATTCGACCCTGAGGGTCTGGTCGCCGAACGAGGTCGCCGGCTTCTTCTCTGTGGACCGGGCGACCGACGAGTACAACTACACGACGACGCGCGAAGACATCGCGATGACCTTCGAAGAGGTCATGATGGTCCGCAATCACAGCTGGCGGCGCGACTTCGCCATCACCGACAAGATCACGGCAACGACCACCAGCGATACGCTTACCGTGCGCTGGGGCCAGCGCGGCCGGGTCGGCGAGGCGGCGATCAAGCCGAGGGCACAGTACACGGTCGATCAACTCGCGCCGTGGGTGCTGCAGACTGATCCGGGCGCTGTCGCCAACCTTCCCGCGCCGATTGCGATGCGCCCCGGCCAGAGCTGGGCCGCCAATCTCGTGCTGCCGGCGCCGCCGGCGCTGGCGACGGCCCAGGCCCTGCGGGGGCCGCGACTCTCCACGGAACAGGAGCAGATCCTGCTGCGCAAGGCGGTCAGCCGCCAGTTGATCGGCATCGCGGGACCGGCCATGGAGCACGGGACGCTGAACGAGCGGGCGCTGCAGCGGCTGCCGCGCTGATCGCCGTCTTCCCGGCCGCCGCGCCGCGCGCACCGGCGGGCGGGTAGCGCGGCGCGCATTGCCGCATAATCGCGCGAATTTTTCGCCGGGCCCGCCATGACCCTGATTGCCTTCGTCGCGCTGTACCTGCTCGTCTCGGTCGCGATCGGCCTGTATGCCGCCACGCGGGTGAAGAACACCGCCGACTACGCGGTGGCCGGGCGCTCGCTGCCGCTGATCATGATCGTCACCACGACGTTCGCGACATGGTTCGGCTCCGAGACGGTGCTCGGCATCCCGTCGAAGTTCGTCGAGGGCGGGCTGCAGAAGACGGTCGAAGACCCGTTCGGCGCGGCCTTCTGCCTGATCTTCGTCGGCATGTTCTTCGCTCGCAAGCTCTACAACATGAACCTGCTGACGATCGGCGACTTCTACCGCCAGCGGTTCGGCAAGGGCGTGGAGATCTTCAGCGCGGCCGTCATCATGATCTCTTACCTGGGCTGGGTGGCCGCGCAGATCACCGCGCTGGGGCTGGTGTTCAACCTGCTTTCGGGTGGAGGGATCACGACCGTGCAGGGCATGGCCCTGGGAACGGCCATCGTATTCATCTACACGGTGTTCGGCGGCATGTGGTCGGTCGCGCTGACCGACTTCCTGCAGATGATCATCATCGTCGTCGGACTTTCACTCATCGCGTGGTTCGCGGCCGATCTCGCCGGCGGCACCGGAAAGGTCATCGACTACGCGGCCGGTAAGGACATGTTCCAGTTCTTTCCCGAGCCGACACTGCATGCATGGCTCTTCTGGCTCGGCGCCGCCATCACGATCATGATCGGCTCCATCCCGCAGCAGGACGTGTTCCAGCGCGTGATGTCGGCCAAGAACGCCGACACCGCCGTCAAGGGACCGATCATCGGCGGCATCTCGTACCTGGCCTTCGCATTCGTGCCGATGTTCATCGGGGTGTCCGCCTTCATCGTGATGCCCGAAGTCGCCGCGCAGCTGGCGGCGGAAGACTCGCAGAAGATCCTGCCGACGCTGGTCATGGAGCGGATGCCGGTCTGGCTGCAGGTCATGTTCTTCGGCGCGCTGCTGTCAGCCATCATGTCGACCGCCTCGGCCACGCTGCTGGCGCCTTCGACGACTTTCGTCGAGAACATCCTGAAGAACTTCCATGCGCTTTCTGACAAGCGCGAACTGCGTGCGATGCGGATCACCGTGTTCGTCTTCACCGCGTGCGTGCTGATCTATTCAATCGTCATGGAGGGCACCCCGATCTACGAGCTGGTCGCCATGGCCTACCAGTTCCCGGTCGTGGGCGCGTTCTGGCCGCTCGTCTGCGGCCTGTACTGGAAACGGGCGACGACACAGGGTGCGATCTGGTCGATCGTGCTCGGCATGAGCACATGGGCGATCCTGGCGGCCACACCGCTGGGTGAGGTTTTTCCGTCGGTGCTCGGCGGGTTCATCCTGGCCGGCATCGGAATGGTGGCCGGGTCGCTGCTGCCGACCCAGGGCAACGCGGCGCACCGCGCACGTACCGCCTCGCATGGCCCACACTCGCACGCCGGTCACGGCCATCGTTCCACGCAGCCGGAAGGACACCGCGCCGCACGGTGACGGCGCGCGGCCGGCGTTCAACCCGGCAGCGGAACGATCTTTTCCGAGGCGAGCGCGGCGAAGTCCTGCGCGAAGCTCGCCAGCCGGTTCGACAGCTTTGACTTCTGTTCCGCTGTGGCAGCGTTGACGAGCTGAGCCACCAGTTCGGCATTGACGGCGCGGAACTCGATGACGCGGGCGCGCCGTTCGGCATCGGCGGGGAGCTGCAGCTGCGCGAAGTAGGCGCGCAGCCAGCTGGCAGCGACCTCTTCGTTCGGGCGCTCAGCCTGGATCCGTTGCACGAGGGCGATCAGTTCGCGCTGCCGCCGCTCGCGCTCGTCGAGCCACCAGCCTGCGCCGTCCGGCCGCTTCGCGAGGGATGCGCGGACGATTTCCATCTGCTCACGGGTCAGGCTGCCGAACCAGAAGTCGGCGCGCTCGGCGTACCTCCGGGCCCGGTCGTCGAGCGTCTCCTTGCCGGCGAGCTGCAACAGTTCGCGGCGCGCCTTCGCGTTGTCACTGGCGAGCTTGCGCTGCATGCGCGCGATTTGCTCGGGCGTCAGTGTGAGAGCGAGCTGGGCGAGATCGGGGGCGGCACGCGCACCCACGGCCGCCAGCCGCGCATTGATCGCGTCACTGAACGCGAGCACGTCGGCCGCCGTCACCGGACCGTCGAGCCGCCGGCGCGTGGTCTCGACCAGCTGCGCGTAGTCACGCAGCTGCGTTGCGCGGTGCCACGCGATCAGCGTGCCGGCGCGCTCCTTGACCAGCTGTTCCTGCTCGGGCGAAAGCCCGATGTAGCCGTCGATCGTGTAGACGAGCAGCGTGTCGGCGTTGTTGTAGCCGAGCCGTACTCCGGCGCTGCAGCCGGCCAGCAGCAACGCCGCCAGCAGCAGCCAGCGGCGGAGCGAAGCAAGCGGTGACTTAGAATCGATGCGCAATCAACGATCTCCTGCGCAATGAACATCGTGATTCTGGCGGCCGGACAAGGCAAGCGGATGAAATCCGCGCTGCCCAAGGTGCTGCATGCGATCGCCGGCCGGCCGATGTTATCCCACGTGCTCGACACGGCGCGCAGCGTCGGCGCCGATGCGGGACCGGTACGGCCGATCGTCGTCGTCGGCCACGGTGGCGATGCGGTGCGCGCGGCGTACGTCGGTGCCGACGACCTCGCGTTCGTCACGCAGGCGACACAACTCGGGACCGGCCATGCGGTACAGCAGGCGGTGCCGCAGCTGAACGATGCCGGGCCCACGTTGGTGCTCTACGGCGACGTGCCGCTCACCACCGCCGCAACGCTACGGCGACTGGTCGCGGCGGCCGGCAACGGCTTGGCACTGCTCACGGTGCGCCTGGCCGACCCCTCCGGCTACGGGCGCATCGTGCGTGATGCCGGCGGCAGCGTCGTGCGCATCGTCGAGGAGAAGGACGCGACCGCAGCCGAGCGCGCGATCGACGAGATCAACACCGGCATCCTCGTCGCTCCGACGGCGCAGCTGAAGACGTGGCTGGCGTCGCTCTCCAACCACAACGCGCAGGGCGAGTACTACCTGACCGACGTCATCGCGCAGGCGGTCGCGGTGGGCGTGCCCGTCTCCGCCGTCGTGCTCGCGGACCCCGACGAGGCGCTGGGCGTCAACAGCCCGGCGCAGCTGGCCGAAGTCGAGCGCATCGCGCAGCGGCGCACGGCGGCGGCACTGATGGAAGGTGGCGTGCGACTTGCCGATCCGGCGCGGATCGACGTGCGCGGCTCGGTCGAGGCCGGCGCCGACGTCTTCATCGATGTCGGCTGCGTCTTCGAAGGGCGCGTCGTGCTTGGCGACGGCGTGCGCATCGGCCCGCATAACCTGCTGCGCGATTGCACGATCGGTGCTGGAACCGAGGTGTTCGGCTTCTGTTACCTCGAGAATGCGACCATCGGCAGCCAGGCGCGCATCGGCCCGTTCGCGCGGATGCGACCGACCGTGACGCTGGGCGACGAGGTGCACATCGGCAACTTCGTCGAAGTGAAGAACTCGCAGTTGAGCGCCGGCTCGAAGGCAAATCATCTGGCCTACGTCGGCGACGCGACGGTCGGTGCGCGCGTCAACATCGGCGCCGGCACGATCATCGCCAACTACGACGGTGCGAACAAGCACCGCACGGTGATCGGCGACGACGCGCACACCGGATCGAACTCGGTGCTGGTGGCGCCGCTCGACATCGGTGCCGGCGCCACGATCGGAGCGGGCTCCACGATCAGCAAGGACGCGCCGGCCGGCAAGCTGACGGTCGCGCGCGCCAAGCAGGTGACGCTCGATCACTGGAAGCGACCGACGAAGAAGTCGAAGTAGGCGCGGCCGCGCCGTGCCGGAGCCTGCGCCGGCCTTGTTGAACTAGATGGGCAGCGCCGGCGCGAACTTCACGCGCCTGACCGAGAAGAAGCTGCGCACGTTGCGCACGTTGTTGGCGGCCGTGAGCGTGCGATGCACGAAGGCGTGATACGCGGCCATGTCGGGTACGTACACCACGAGCACGAAGTCCGGCCCCGTGGCCACGCGATAGCACTGCTGCACCGCCGGGTCCGGCCCGATCAGCGCCTCGAACGCGGCCTGCGCCTCGGCGCTTTGCACATCGAGCGTCACCTCGAGTATGGCGGTGAGTCCGGCCAGCGCGTCCGGCGACACCATCGCCATCTGGCGTTCGATGACACCCGTCTCCACCAGGCGCCGGACACGCCGCAGGCAGGTGGCGGGCGAAATATGCGCGGCCCGGGCCAGTGCCTCGTTGGTACGTGCGCTGTCCTCCTGCAGCAGCGCGAGCAGCCGACGATCGGTAGCGTCCAGTGGCACGGCGGCGGGGCTAATCATGCTGCGGAACCGTCAAATGAAGAGACAAAACGCAAGATTATTCCAAGTCTGCCTAGCGGTGCAACGTTATTGCAGTTAGCGGCGGGATACGAAAGCCTATTCCGTCGGGTTCCGCCTACGATGCGCGCCGTCATCCAGGGAGTGCGTCAATCATGTGCGGCATCGTCGGTGCGGTTTCCCAGCGCAACATCGTTCCCATCCTCATCGAGGGCCTCAGGCGTCTCGAATACCGCGGCTATGACTCGTGCGGCGTCGCGGTTCATGCCGACGGTGTGCTCAAGCGCGCGCGCAGTGTTTCGCGGGTGGCGGAACTCGACTCACAGGCGCATGAGCTGGGCGCCTTCACCGGCATCGCGCACACCCGCTGGGCCACGCACGGCGCGCCCAGCACGGCCAATGCGCACCCTCACTTTTCCGCGGGCCCGGTGCAGGCGCGCGGCGGGCTCGACAAGTCCGCACGCAGTGCCCGCGTCGCGCTGGTGCACAACGGCATCATCGAGAACTACGAAGAGTTGCGCACGCGCCTGAAGGCGAGCGGCTATGCCTTCGAGAGCCAGACCGACACGGAGGTCATCGCCCACCTCATCGACAGCCTGTACGAAGGCGATCTTTTCGATGCCGTGCAGCGTTCCGTGCGCGAACTGCGCGGCGCCTATGCGATCGCCGTGTTCTGCCGCGACGAGCCGCATCGCGTCGTCGGCGCGCGCGCCGGCTCGCCACTGGTGGTCGGTATCGGCGACGGCGAGAACTTCCTCGCGTCCGATGCAATGGCGCTCGCCGGCACGACCGACCAGGTCATCTACCTCGAGGAAGGCGATGTCGTCGACGTCCAGCTCGCGCGTGTGTGGGTCGTCGACCGTGACGGCCGCCCGGTCACGCGCGAAGTGAAGACCGTGAATGCCGGCCTCGGCGCCGTCGAGCTCGGCCCCTACCGCCACTACATGCAGAAGGAGATCTTCGAGCAGCCGCGCGCCATCGGTGACACGCTCGAAACCGTCACGTCCATCGAGCCCGCGTTGTTCGGTGAAGCCGCAGTCGATGTGCTGCCGCGGGTGAGTTCGGTGCTGATCCTGGCCTGCGGCACCAGCTACTACGCCAGCAGCGTGGCGCGGTACTGGATCGAGGCCATCGCGCAGGTGCCGGTCACAGTCGAAATCGCCAGCGAGTACCGCTACCGGGTCTCCGTGCCGGATCCGGCCGCGCTGGTGGTCGTCGTCTCGCAATCAGGTGAGACGGCCGATACGCTGGCCGCGCTCAAGCACGCCAAGAGCCTCGGCATGCATCGCACGCTCGCCGTGTGCAACGTTGCCACCAGCGCGATGATGCGGGAGACCGCGCTCCAGTTCCTCACCAAGGCCGGCGCCGAGATCGGCGTGGCATCGACCAAGGCCTTCACGACGCAGCTGGTCGGGCTCTACCTGCTTGCCAACGCGATTGCCAAGGCCAAGGGCCGGCTGTCACTCGAGCGTGAACAGGCCGCGATCCGCCGGCTGCGGCACCTGCCGGCGGCTGTCGGCAGCGTGCTTGCGCTCGAGCCGCACATCATCGCCTGGAGCGAGACCTTTGCACGCGTCGAGAACGCGCTCTTCCTCGGACGCGGCCTGCACTATCCGATCGCGCTGGAGGGCGCGCTGAAGCTAAAGGAGATCAGCTACATCCACGCCGAGGCCTACCCCGCCGGAGAGCTCAAGCACGGCCCGCTCGCTCTCGTCACCGAGGCCATGCCGGTGGTGACGGTGGCGCCCAACGACGAGCTGCTCGAAAAGCTCAAGAGCAACATGCAGGAAGTGCGCGCCCGCGGCGGCCACCTCTACGTCTTCGCGGATGCCGACACGCAGATCGACTCCAGCGAGGGCATCCACGTCATCCGCCTGCCGGAACACTACGGCGATCTGTCGCCGATCCTTCACGTCGTGCCCTTGCAGCTGCTCGCGTATCACACCGCGGTGGCGCGCGGCACTGACGTCGATAAGCCTCGCAACTTGGCCAAATCGGTGACGGTCGAATAGCGCTGGCGGCAGTTGGTGCAGATGTTCTTGGACATTATTGTCGTAAACAGGACATTAATGTCGTAAACACGACAATAGAGTCGTAAACAGCTCGCAAGCAAAACTGCTCGGTAACGTCAAACTCGGCCAGAACGGGTCATCTTGCTTCGGCGCACAAATCGCCGCAAAGCTGACGTGTTGATTGAGAATCAAGGCGACTCAGGCGACCTAACCGCAGCGCCAGCAGGGAGGCATCACATGGCTACCTTTCATGGGATCTACTCGGGTTCGGTTCTAGACAATCGCGATCCCGAAAACCTCGCGCGCGTGCTCGTGCGGGTACATGGCCTTAAGGATGCGAGCAACGATTTCTGGGCCCGATTGGGAACGATGATGGCTGGCCGAGATAGCGGCACGTTATTCATTCCCGAAGTCGGCGACGAAGTCCTCGTGGGGTTCGTTCAGGGAGATCTCCGGGCGCCATGCGTAATTGGTGCGCTGTGGAGCAAAGCAACCCCGCCGCCCGCCGTTGGCGATCCACCGGCGAGCGTCATGCTGATCCGGTCGCACAGCGGCATTACGTTGCGCATGCACGACGACAAGGACAACAAAAGCCTGACCGTCGAGACGCCAGGCGGGCAACGAATCACGCTGCAGGACGACCCTGGCACAGTGCGAATCGAAGACGCCCACGGCAACTCCGTGACAATGTCACCGTCCGGCATAAAAGTGCTCGCGGCAGCGAAGGTAGAGGTGAGCGCAGGAATCGCGGAGATCAGCGCCGGCTTGCTAACGGTCCACGCTGGGTTATCGCGATTCGACGGCGTGGTGACGTGCGACACATTGATCAGCGATGCCGTGGTGAGTGCGAGCTATACACCGGGGGCTGGCAATGTGTGGTGAGCATCACGCAGCTACTGCCAGAGCTGCCGCCCAGACAGAATCTTCTAAGGCGAAGTCGGCCAACTGCAGCCGATTTCGTTACCCGTGAGAATTCGCCGAAACCGGACCCGAGGAGCGTACCGTGTCGCCTCAACAGGCTCTTGAAGCGGAATTGAAAGGGCTCGAGGAGTCGCTGCTTGACCCCGACATCAGGAAGTCGACGCAGCTTGTGGAACTTCTCGCTGACGAGTTCATCGAGTTCGGCAGTTCGGGACGTGTCTACACCAGGGACGACCTCGTCGCTGTGCTTCAGGCTGAGTCACCAGTGGTGCAAACGACCTCAGGATTTCAGTTGGTGACGTTGGCACCGGACGTTGCGCTCCTGACTTACAAGATCCGTAGACATTCCGACCCTGTCGTCGATACCCTTCGATCCTCGTTGTGGCGGAGATCGAACGGCAAGTGGCAAATGGTCTTCCATCAAGCAACCGTAACCCCAGTCATCTAGAGATGCCGAGTGCGGCCAGTAGCTGTCGTCGTCCGCAATCCGGGAGTTCCCATGTCTAAGCCATTCGTGAACCTCAATGATGTTCAATTCAATGATGTCGAAGAGAATGGCTATTACACGTCGCGACGTGCGCTCTTTAGTCCCAACATTGGCGCGCGCAAGCTCGGCTACAACCTTACGGTCCTACCGCCGGGGAAGGCTCAGTGTCCTTTTCACTCTCATCGCGCCGAGGAGGAAATGTTCTTGATTCTCGAAGGCGAAGGCGAACTTCGCTTCGGCACTGAGCGCTATCGCATCCGCAAGCACGATGTCATCGCCTGTCCGACAGGCGGTCTGCAGGTTGCACACCAGATCATCAACACGGGCACCTCCGAAATGCGTTACCTTGCCCTATCCAATCTCGAGGAAGTCGAAGTGTGCGAGTACCCTGACTCGAACAAGATCGGAGTCTTCGCCGGCGGTGCGGCTGAAACTCGGCTGCGGAAGCTGTTTCACGGTGAGACCGACGTTGAGTACTACGATCGCGAGTGCACTGCGTCACCGAAGCAGGACGTCTGACAACTCGATCACTTCGCGACGGTGTTCGGAGGCGCCCTACGAAAAGAACGGCCAATTGCCGACATCAAGTTCGCGCCGCACAATTGCCCGATTGCGGACGAACTGAACCGATATGCGCTGGACCCACTTCACACTCCCGGTTAGCGATTTGAATGCATCCGTTCGATTTTTCACCGAGGAGTGCGGCCTGAGCGTTGTTCGTGATCGACGCAACGAGGGAGGTACAACCGTCTGGCTAGGTCCGAAGCCTGCCGAAGGACTCGATCCGGAGTTTGTTTTGGTCGTCTTCGAGGGCGACGTCAAGGAACCGCTAGATCACTTCGGGTTTCAGTGCGACAAGCGCGATGACGTGAGCGCGATCGCAGACCGCGCGCGCGCCCACGGAACTCTCGTCGAGGGGCCGACAGACTATGGCGGCAGCGTTGGCTACTTCGTGGTGGTCCGCGAGCCGAGCGGCCATCTCGTCGAATTCACTTTTGGCCAACCGTTGCGTGGCTTGCAGGCGTAGGTCCAATTTCAACAGTCGGCCAGGTCCGGACGCTCCAGCTTTCGTGTGAACTCGCCGATAAGCGGGCATTACGAAGTGCGCACCAGTAAGGCAGTACGGCAGCAGGTCAGCACCTAGGGTTTATAGAAGAGCAGGCAGTCGCAGCAATCGGGTCTTCGCACCCATTGGCCGCGCACGATGTGAGTCCAATCCCCGCCCACCACATGGTCCTGACGGTTCTCACCCGGAATGATCTGTCCGCCGGATGCAATCGTGTGCAGCCTGATGACTTCAGCTGCGCTCGAGTAGGCGAAGTAATCCCAAGTTTCTCGGCGAGAAGCGGTACTTTGAAAGACGCCCGGAACAAACAGATCCCAGTCTTGGTTCAGCGCACTAACACCCAGGTTCCCCAGGAATTCTCCACCGAAGCCCTCCCGAACCTGGCCGCTCCCGGAACCGGGGGCTTCTGGCGCGCGCGTGTACAGCAACGTGTAACTGTCGCCAGACGACCAAGTGCTCGGAATGTAGACAGCGTGAGTGAATAGGTAACCGATCCGGTCGAGGGTGCGAGTCTCTATCAGGTATGGGTACTCCTCGTAGCGGTATTGGCAGATCTGAACAACGCGGTTGGCGCTGTCGGAGAAGAGAATCTGCGATCCTGGCCCGATGACGATCGAATCCCACGAGTCCCGCCAGTCCTTGAAATCGCGGAGCGTTCTGAATTCAAGGCTGTCGTCGACTGTCACCACGGCCCCGAAACCACCAGCCTTCCGATAGAAGAGCAGTCCGTTGTCTTGCTTGTAGTCCGGGCTCAGACTGCCGGCCACCACGAGGTCGATCAGCGGGAACATTTCCGAAGCCGGCACAACTTTGCGGACCTGGCGGGCACTGTGAGGACGGTCCTCGAGCGTCCAGAACTCTGCGTTTCCCTCGACACGGTCATAGAGGAACAGCCCCTCTTGACCACCGCTATGGGTTCGAACGATCGAATGCCACGTATTGCGAGTCTCCCACTCAGACACTTGAATGAGCGGCCCATTGTTCTTATCCGTCAAGTAGAGCGCGCAGATCCCCATTTTGACACCCCCTCAGCCTGCAAACAACCGCCAACTCTGCTTCTTTCGCCGCCTCGCTCGCATGGAAGACATCCGATGCTCCAAGGTTCATTTCTTCATAGGGGAGGCCTTGGTACCGGTCTTGACCTACGTCAGCGGAATGCAGTCACAAGCGGTCGCTTTAAACCTTGATCGGACTGGTTGGATCACAGGTCGCTGCGTGAGGTCTATCAGCTGGCGCACTCGCGTATCAATTCCTCGATGTGGTCATGATCGCAAGTGATGCTACCCACGTTTGATGGACAGTTCCGGATAGGCACAATGGCTCTGGGAGGGCTGTGTCATGGAACGACGGGAACGCAGACACCACACGCGTGAGTTCAAGCTGGAGGCGGTACGGCTCGCCGGCTTGGGGGACAAGACGAAGGCCAAGGTTGCGCGGGAGCTGGGCATCCGGGTGAACCAGCTACGTCAATGGCGATTGGATTTTGAGGAAGAGCAACGCAACGGCGTTCCGAAGCAGGAACTGGCCACTGCCGAGCAGGATGTCGGGAAGCTGCGGCGCGAGATCGCGAGTCTCCGTGAGGAGAACGACATCTTAAAAAAAGCGGCCATCTACTTCGCCAAGGCATCGCGGTGAAGTACGCCTTCATCGACGCGCAGCGAAGTGGCCACGCCGTGCGCACGCTGTGCAAGGCGCTGCAGGTGTCAGCCAGCGGGTACTACGCGGCCCGGAGCCGGCCACCGAGCGCCCGGGCTGTTCGCCAGTCGGCCCTGGCCACCAAGATCCGAGAAGTGCACAGGACCAGCCGCCAGACGTACGGGGCGCCGCGGGTGCACGCCGAGCTCGCGGCCCTCGGAGTGGCCTGCTGCCGCAACACGGTGGCCAAGCTCATGCGCCGTGAGCAGATCGTGCCCAGAGCGATTCAGGCGTTCCGGTTGACGACCGATTCGCGCAACACCAAGGACGTCTCGCCGAACCTGGTCAAACGGCGCTTCAAGGCCACGCGCCCGAACGCCTGCTGGCTTAGCGATGTGACTTACATCCCGACGCGTGAGGGCTGGCTGTATCTGGCGGCGGTGCTGGATGTCTACTCGCGGGCGATCGTGGGCTGGGGCATGAGCCACACGCTGGGCGGCAAGCTCGCCGCTGATGCGCTGCAGATGGCCATCAGCCGGCGAGGTGAGCCGAAGATCGTGCACTCGGATCGGGGTTCGACTTATGCGACCTGGATCTATCGCGATCTCATACGCAAACACCGAATCCGCCAGAGCATGAGCCGCAAGGGCGATTGCTGGGATAACGCCCCGATGGAAAGCTTCTTCCACTCCCTCAAAACAGAGCTCGTCATGCACTGCGACTACAAAACTCGGGACGAGGCGCGAGCCAGCTTGTTTGATTACATGGAAGTGTTCTACAACCGCCAGCGACGCCACTCGACCATCAAGTACGTGGCTCCGCTGGTCTTCGAAGCTTCAACAACTGCCTAAACGGGCTGTCCACTGAACGTGGGTAACTTCACAAGAGTGGCCACAACCTGCCGACCCGTCAAGTGTCGGATTGCAGCGTTAGATCGAAGGCAGCTCTCGGAGAGCGCGGACGTCAGGTCAGGGTCGCGAACGGTCTTCCGCGAAC
>Ga0209254_10001229_pt1 | contig 22803 bp, 22 predicted proteins | sample FrelakmetDIP11DI_FD_187148 | JGI IMG/M metagenome (GOLD analysis project Ga0209254, IMG submission 187148) | Freshwater lake sediment microbial communities from the University of Notre Dame, USA, for methane emissions studies - DIP11 DI (SPAdes)... | ecosystem: Environmental > Aquatic >...
CACGTGGGGGAATCCAATCTGGTCCGCCACCACCACCACCGCCACCACCACCACCAGTCCAAGAGAATCCTATGATAACTGAGGGATCACCAAAGATATTGTAACATTCATAGTAGTATTTTGTATATCCACTTCCACCATATTCAGTATAAACTCCTAATTTACCTGTTTCAGTCAATGCGCCAACAGAGTTGTAATTATAATAGGCTGCTAAAGCTTTTTTTTCTAATATATCATCTTCATCCCATAGGGTATTTGCAGAAGAACCCCAAAATACAACTGCTGCTGCATTAGGTGTACGAACCCAGGTTTCACCAAAGCATTCACTAACACTAAAATCACCAGTGACACAGGCATGACTGCAGACAAATGAAAGCATTTTTGTATTGGTTAATCCTGAGACATCACTCTGGTAAAATGGTGGTCCATCAGCCCAATAGGTTTGACTTCCATGCCCAGAATAACATGCAAGCACTCGTCCATCGTTTAGTGCTATTCGCACATCATTTGTAGTCGCCCCATAAGTAACTTCATATAATTTATCACAGACCACGTCATGGGGTTCAAAATAGGAAGATATCACATAATCATGTGTTCCTTCAGTAATTTGATAGTTATCATTACCTGCCATAAAAGCAGCTTTGTTCAGAAAATCCTTATTTGCCCAATCTCCAGATTCATAAGCTATAGTTTTATCAACCATAGCGGTTACATGAGAAGGTTGATCTGCAGGAAATCGCCCAATATAAATATCAGCAAAATAATCGGTTCCATCAACTGTCGCATAGTATAAATCTGTCACAGTGTTTGAAGCGTCACCAATAAATGCAGGAATCTGTGTAGTATCACCTACTAATAATACAAATCCTGGCGGAACCTGCCAGTTATCATAAGCACCTTGAATAAAATTTTTAAGATTAGTTGTTGTAAGTCCTCCTGGGATTTCTGAGGTTTTGGTAACTATAACAGTATACCCAATGCTTTCTTTCCATGTTTTCAATCTAGTAATATCATTTGCGAATTCATCATGAACAATAATTAGTATAAGATTTGCTACCATCGATGAAGTAATTTGAGGATGAAAATCCTGATAATTAACAATGGTTTGTTGTAAAGTCTGATCAAATGCTGATATAGAATAGCGCTCTATGTTTTTACTAGTCTTCTGTAGATCTGCATCATCAACAGTTACTTGCATCTGCAAGCTGGTTAATGTTCTTAGTTGACCAGTTACGGGGTTGTACTGGATTGGAGATATTTGCACAAGTGCAAATCGATTACCTCTAATGATCCCTGTTTCAATAATTTTTACCGAGTTTGTTTGCATGAATGTGTTTGTTTCATAGTATTTATTATTTATTACAAAGGTTTCTTCTATTGGTTCTTTATCCTTAAAAACAGAAGGTTGCAGGGGTATAATCATTTGCGGTAACTTTAAGTGTTGTAATGAAGTCTCTTCCCATGACGCAGAAAGAACTGTGACAATAGGGTCTGAACCATAGGGGATTTGTACCATCCTGTTTAGAACAGGCAGTTGTGCTTCCCCAACAGTTGTTGTATATCCTTCTTGATCGATGGATAAGGCTGCATAAAGACCATTAATTGTATCAACTGTTTCATATTGTAATTGAGGTGATACTTCAAAAGTGTAGGAATACTTTTGAGTTGTTCCATCATATATAATAAATAATGCACTTGCTTCTAGTCCACTGAGGACTAACAGAGATAAAATAACTATTGATACTACTTTTTTCATCTACCTTCACCTGTAAAAACCACTAATATTAACATCTGTTAACACTTTTTAAACATTTGTAAAAAGAAAATCCTATGAAAAACGATGTAAAAAAACTTTGATTTGAGTAAAAAAGCCTTTAAAATAAAAGTAAATGTATCTGTTGAAAGAGTTATGGCTATGATAAACACATGGTCTTCATTTTGGAGAAATTACTTTCGTTTTAGGTCGTATTATATTTGTTTCTATCTTTTAAAAACTTAATCAGTAACATCTGTATTAACAAATCGGCTTGAATATTTAATATTTGGTTTTTTGTAGAGTATCGTTGTACTCTTTCTAGATCTCAATAATTTTTGTAGATTCTTTGTTCCATTTTTCATTTTTTTCCTCCTTTTATTTTGATATAAAGTTGTTACAAAACTTAGCGAATTAAAAGAGCCCAACATAGTTTTAGTTAATATTTTTAATACCAAGACAAAACTTTATTTAGAATAACCCCCTATAGTTATGTAGTTATCAATATTATACTAGCAATTAAGTAGTATTAATAATTGTTCTATAAAAAATTTTGATTAATTAAAAGTATGAAAAATGAATTAAATATCCCTGGTTTACTTTACCGTCCTTTCTCATTATTATGTTTTTTTTATAAGTTTTTATATTTGTTTTTTAAGTTATTAAAGGAAAAAGTAATACTAGCAAATCAATTATGAATAGAAGTACAATGCTATATTCAAGAATAAGCATCTTTCTATCGTGTAAAGCATTGTTTAGGACCATGTAAAGATCATTTAATGTGGATAATTTTTTTGTAATACTTAGTTCCCAATCACTAAGACGGAATTTATTTGCGCATGTATTGTATAATTTTGCAAGATACCATTCTCCAATAAATTTTGTTGTATTTCTTAATTCGTCGGTCATTTTTAATAAATCCACTCTTGTCTTGATTATATCTTTTAGGGTATCATTAGCAATAGAATATTTCAATTTTCTATCGAAAAATAAATCGATGTCTTGATATGCTTCCTCTAAAATTTTGTTTAGATATAAATCATAAGCTCTTAACTCTAGCAACATTAAATTACTAAACTCTAACACTAGAAGAATTTCTTCATAATTCCTACCTGGATTTATAATGAAAGCAGAATCCCAGTCCATTATTACCAAATCGTTCTCTTCATATGAAGACCACGAAGAAAGGATATCTTTTGTCTGTGTATCACTTAGAATAGTTCCCATTTTTCTGTTTGTTAGTAGTGCAGCTAATTTTTTATTTTGGGTTGTTAAAAATTCCTTTACAGATATATCATTAGGATTATGCACACAGAAAACCACATATATTTCAGGTGCTATTGATATTTTATATTTATTAGTTATATTTTGTTTTATTTTTTTGTATATATCATTAAATAATTCATCAAAAAAAACTTCTAAGTTTTTATATTCATCATTTTCCTTTATTATTAGATTGTAGTAATTATACAATTCATCTAGTGATAAACCATTAAAATTAATCCTTATATTTATAGATACTACGCCTATCGAGAACACTTTTATCTCAGGTTCTAATTTGTATTTACCTACTGACGTTTCAATTTCCATAGTAGAAGATTTTACTATACAATATGGAGATGCATCAATAGAATATGGCATAGAAGACCAGCTTGAAATCTGTATTTGTTCTGAACAATCTTGAGTTTTATTCTTGAAATTATTTATATTTATTATACCACCGATGTCGTAGATTCTATAATATACAATTTTTCCATCCATTTATATTCCTTGGGATTGATTGTCATTTTTTGCTTTCAATTGTTTATTATAGATTAGGTTGGTAGTAAATATTATTTTTCATTAGCTTTATCAGGTGATTAGAACAAAAATAATTGTAATACATAGTTATTTAAGATAAATGGTTGTTATACCGCTTAGAAAGAACTAGGGATGAGAGTTTCATATTTTTGTTTTTTTGCGAACTGTTGAGATTTTTGTTTTGATTCTTTTATAAAATCTAGACATTATTGTCTAAGTAGGTGTAATAATATGGTAGAATGTGAAGAATGTGGTAAGAAGTTAAGTATTTTAGAAGGGTATCGTCACCCTGCATTAGGAAAAAGGTTTTTAGTATGCGGAGATTGTTTTGTTATAGTAGACGAAAGTATGCAAAGATGGAACAAGTTTTGTCTTTCAAATTCATTTAACTCAGAATCATCCAAGATTCTTATCCAAGATGAATGGAATAAAAATATATCAAACAATCTTCAGTTACAAAAATGGTTTAGCAATCTTTGGATAAAAATTGAATCACAGGCGCTTGTATAAAGATTTAAAATCCCTTGCAGGATTTTTATACTGATTTCATATCAAACAATTAATGATTTATAACGGTATTTCTCTATGAAAACTTAGGAAGTATATGATAGTATACACGGTTCTAAACATTTATACTTTTAAAACCAACAGGAGAGAAAAATAGAGATATTCTTTTTTCTAATTATTTTTCTTTTTTTGTTTTATGTCTTTGTTTTCTTTTTCCTGGAGATTCATTCATATATTTTTCATAGCATTTATCATGCATTGATCTGTTATTTTTTTTATCTATCCATGTATATCTGCCGGTCAATAATCCAATTTTTTCCCCACAGTATTCACATTTTTTCATTTTTCCCTCCTTTAAACAATTATTTTAAAACAACTATTGCTTTAAAACCCTATTTCTTTATGTAAAAGTCGTACTAATCCAAAAATTATTTTTTTTTGATTTCAAAGATTTTATAAGTACGATTTTTATTCTAATTTTATAATTTGGAGAAATAAATGGTAAAAAAAGAATATACAGTTTATAAGTTAAAAAATGAAGATGAAATCGTATATATTGGAATCACAAATGATTTTTTAAGAAGGATAAATGAGCATGTAGATTCTGGAAAGGAATTTACTTCTTTTGACTTTTTTAGAGAATTGTATACACTTAAAGATGCTGAAGAAAAGGAATCATTAGAGATGACGTGTTATCAAAATACTCATAGAGGCGAAGCACCTAAATATAATATATAATTGTTTATAAAGTGTATTTTACTCAAGTGATACTTAGGAATAACGATTATAATATATAATTTTAAGCTATCATTATATGATAAACAACAGGAGAAAAAAAGTGGAGGTGGGTTTTTGGAAGAGGCAGTAATACCAAAAACCCTAAACCATTGCTAAAAATTTTTTATAAAACATAATCATTTATGAAATATATAAATTTTTATAGTTTTAAACGAAACAAATGTTAATTATTTACATTAATAATAGTTAAAAAATTATGATAAAAAAGAAAAATTTAGAGAAAAATAGGTTTGACTATAAAAATTTAAGATAATAAAAAAATATGCAAATCTTGTATATTTTTATAATTTAGTCCAAAGATCAATAAATCCGTTTAAAGCTTCATCAAGAATTCCGGATTGATAGGCAATTACTATCTGACTGATTCTATTTTCATCTTTGATTCTATATATCATTTCTTTTTCTCTTTTTATATTTATCACAATATTAGCTTTAATTAATTTCTTCAGGTGAAAAGAGAGAGCTCCTTTTGTGAAATAAAATTCAGCTAGAATCTCTTTGAAGGTTGACTCAGGATTTATCATAAGAAAGAGGATAATTCTTCTTGGTGTTCTCATTTTTATAAATGACAAGATTTCTCTGTCGAAATAGTTAACCTCGTTTTTTACAAAATATCGTTTTCTCCGACCATCATCATGCGATGAAATAAGATCCGCTTTTTCAAGTTGTTGAAGATGATATTGTAAATCCCCCAATGACAAAGAAAGTGATTTTTCCATTTCTCTTATATAAGTTCCAGGGTACTTAGAGATTTGATGAAAAATCATTTTTCGTCTGGATAAGTTAAGCATTTCATGATCCATTCCAGACACCTATCGTTTCAAGATGGAGAGATAGAAGAAAATTAATGAAATAAATAATATACCTACCAACACCCCAGTTGTGTTAAAATGTTCAACAGCTGGTGAGAAAACACCTATTGAAACAATAATCCCTATTATGGTGAATAACAAAAAACCTATTGAGGCAAATGCTAATTTTATTTCTTTAATTTTAATAATGGAAATAAATGATATAATACTTAGCAAGGTAGATAAACCAAGAAATGAGAATCGTATGAATATTTCTATTTCATTCATAGGTCAAACCTTTTTTTCTTAATGCTTTTAGTTGTATAAGTTATTTTAGCTGATGTTATAGTTGTACTAGTGAAAAAGGGGGGAAGGAAGATGATTTAGAAATCATCTTGCTGTTTTCTTTTTTTAATAATAATACCTCCGATGAAGAGACAAATGAACAGTACGGAGAGGATTATTGGGAGTATAACATTTGATACCATCGTAATTCCTGAAGTGAAGCTTTTAATTGATATCGTATGTGAGGAGAAATGTGGTACATAGACAAATATCGTGATTAGCTGTTCGCCTGATAGTGCATAATAAGCACCTTCTGCATTTTGATATTCTACCATTTCCATTAAATCTTCTAACAATGTGACTTGGCTTATTTTGGAATTATCGATACTAACAAGAAGTTCTTCAATAGTTGTATTCTCAAGGACTTCTTTGTCTACGTTAATGATGACGATTCTTCCGTTGGGTATTTGTGAATTAACGACTACATCGACACCACTTTTATCGATGTTGTTAAAAGTCATTTCAAAGCTTGGATCATCATAGGTATAATAATTATTTGAAGCAGCATTTGCTGTCTTTACTTGTTCCCAAATTACGGATCTTTCATCTGTTGCTGAATATTCTTGTACAGGTTCAAGAGTAATCCATGCTTCTGCAGATATTGTTCCACTTATTTTTGCTTCATTAACCATTATTTCTTCTCCTGCAAGGTTCAAATCTTCATACCAGAAATCATCAACTATAGGTGGCGCTGGATATTCAACATAAGAATAGATATCAAGATATCCATAAGCGCTCAAAACAATCTCTATTGTCTGTTCGTTTATAGTGATTGTTCCGTTATAACTACTTATCGTTGTTGTTGTATTATCAGATTTTATCCATATGGTTTGCCATGGAGAGGATATAGTTTCAGAGTCAATTGTTTGGTCAGATGCTTTTTCATCTTCCGAAGAAAGAGGATAGTAGATTTCATCGATATATTGTGAAATTTCAAATCCATCTGGTACTTCAAAGGTTATTTTCGTGTTTTCATCACCAGAGGCATAGTTTATGATTCCACCTTCTTGGTCAATAATTTTCATTATTGTATTTTTTCCTTGGAATATTAGATAATCTGCAAATGCATTTGGAATTGCTGATGGTACAAAACCATCTATTTTTATTGAGTTAAATACTGTTTTATCTATGTATGTTATGCTATCTGAAATGTTTCCATCTTCAGGATAAGGCTCTATGCTACTTCTTGAACTATACCAGGAATTAGGATAAAATGTTAATTTTACTGTATAATCAGTTATAGTACCTGTATTTACGTCAATTAAGAAATGAACAAATGTTCCGCTTGCATAACCATCACTATAAATAATACGACCCATTGAAGGATACCAGATATCTACAGGTGTTATTAAAATTGGTTCTGTGCTTATTGAATCTGTAGATCTTTTTCCAAGGTTTAAAATATAATCAGTATTTTGAATCATCAAATTATCATTATTTATTTGGACAATTAATTCAGGTTGTGACAACACACTTAGAACTCCTTCTTCCTGATTAGAAGTTTCTTCACAATACATCATTGTTGATACTATATCGGTAAATGATATTTTATCACCCTCAACCTTATAGTTTCCTCCAAATTCATTACATCCGACATTCCCACAAAACGAACCCTCTGACTTAAAAGATATAAAGGTTTTAACACCATCCATAGCTAAAGTTGGATTTTCTACATCTCCGTAGGATATAAGTTGCCATTCATCGACTATATCTGATGTTATATTTTCAGTATCTTCTGCTTTTGCTAAAACCATGCTTATAGAGTTGATGGTTATTAACATACATATTCCGATTATTGTTATTTTTTTACAATTCATTTTTTTCACCTTAAGTCTGTTTACGTTTTTCATTTAAATATAATTTCTGATACATTCATTAAACACATTAATACATTTGTTAAACAAATCATTCCTTATAATTTTGGTTTACATCATTAGTTAAATTTCCAAACCATGTTAAAGAAATAATATATTACTACACAAGGCATGAGGCATATGGTATGAAAACATTAACCGATATGTTACATTCTGAATTCGTAAAAATGCATGCAAAATTCAGAACGATTAATATTATTCATTTAAAAGAATTACAAGAGGAAATAAATGAATGGAAACATAATGGACTAATTACTGAAAAATTTTTTAAACAAAATTATGGTGAATTTACATTTCATCCACCCACAACACTACCTAATGCATGTTCAATTATTACCATTGGTATTCCACAAAAAATTACTCCAGTAAATTTTTTTCATAACGGAGAACGATATCAGACAGTTATCCCACCAACCTATATATATTACAAGGTGAAAGCTACTTGTAAAGAAATCTTATCAAATATTTTAGAAAAAAAAGGATATTCTGTTGATTATGCATTACTTCCTTTGAAATTGCTTGCGGTGAAAAGCGGACTAGCGGAATATGGGAAAAATAATATATGTTATATTAATGGAATGGGAAGTTTTACTAGATTACAAGCGTTTTACACGGATTACGAATTTCCTACCGATTATTGGTATGAAAAACAAATCATGAAATCATGTACAACCTGTTCTCTATGCCAAAAAGTTTGTCCTACTCAATGTATCCCCAAAGAACGATTTTTAATTCATGCAGACCATTGTCTTACCTATCTCAATGAAAACGAAGGAGCCTTCCCATTATGGGTTAATGCACAGTCTCATAATGCACTGGTGGGATGTATGCACTGTCAAATCGTTTGTCCTCAGAATAAAAAATTTCTTCAATTGCATGAACAAAACATCGATTTATCTGAAGATGAGATATCAGTGATTTTGAAAAAGACACCACGTGAATATATACCACCGACACTTGCGAAAAAATTAGCAAATCTTAACCTCAATGAATACTATTCATTATTAGGAAGAAACCTTTCGGTCTTAATGAATAAATAGTACATGGAAGGGATTTGAGCAGTTATTCTTTGTCAGTGTATAGAACAATCCGATAGCGGATAATGATAAACTGATGAATTAAAACCGTGTCAATGCTTAACCGAAAATAATTAAATATTCGATATGTATTAACCCGGCTTTACCGAAGGATGGGACACAATGAACAAATCACTCAAAAAAAAAATAATGCAATGGTTTGATGGTCGGGACAAGAAAATTGATGACGTAAACTGGACGACACAACAAAAAGAAAAAACCAAAAGTGTATCAGTTTATTATTTTAGGAATATCATTCATTAAAACCAAGTCAATACTTTTCTGTTACTAAAGATATGCTTTTAGTGTAAGTAAAGGGAATTTGAATACCAGAATATCTTTATTGCAATGATTAATAAATATTGAAAATAGATTACATTAAAAAATCTAAAAACACTAAAGACGATAACAATCAAAAGTTTATTACTTAACAATTAGGAGGAAATCAACTATGAACCTTGTTTTTGAAAAAATGACCAAAGAATATTCAAAAGACGTTATAGATATTTTTAATTATTACATAGAAAATAGTTATGCTGCATATCCTGATTCAAAAATGCCCCCTGAATTTTTTAATAAATTTTTAGAAATGACAAAGGGATATCCTGCATTTGTGATAATGAATAACGATACAAAGAAAGTAATTGGTTTTTGTTTTTTAAGGTCATATAATCCATTTCCTGTTTTTAAAAAAACAGCGGAAATAACCTATTTTTTAGAAAAAAATGAAGTCGGAAAAGGAACAGGGAAAATAGCGTTAAAAAAATTAGAAGAAGAAGCAAAAAAGATTGGTATAAACAAGTTATTAGCAGATATCTCGTCAGAGAACTTAAAAAGTATTAATTTTCATAAAAAAAATGGGTTTAAAGAATGTGGAAGATTTCACAATGTAGGCAAGAAGAAAGGTAAAAACTTTGACATTGTATGGATGGAAAAGACATTAGAGTAAATTTTTTTTAGTGTAGGGGAAGAGCGTATCTACTAATTCTAAAAAGCCATAAAATTTTATATTTAACTTTTAATAAAAAAAAATGTCCTGATATAAAATCCATTAATAGACATTCATTATATAAAATTATTTAAAGGCATAAAAAAGAAAAAAAGTTGATATTACATTTGAAAGAATAAAAAACCCGATAGACCAAGTATTATTCCACCAATTAATAAACTAATTCCTATTAACAAACCAGTTGTGTAAACTATTGTTGGCAAAACAAAACCAATTTTTTCATATGTTTTATGTGCATCCATACTTTTACCGCCTCAACATTAAATCAATTATTGATTTATAAACTCTTCATTATTTTTTAAAAAAATAAATATGTTTTTGACAATTAGGGCAACTATCAAAAAATCCATTACTATAAAAATCTAAATCACAGTCATTACAATGATGTTTTTTTAAATCCATCTAAACCCATCCTCTTATGAGTAACATCCATATTAAATAATATAATATAAATTTTTATATTCTTATTAGAAACAAATCTTAACTACTATTATGAAAAAAAATAGGTAACTTAGGTAAATTTATTCAAGATAATTTTTTTATCATCCTGAGCTTTTATGAAATATGGCTCAAAGGAGACAATATTCATTAGCAAATCACAACTTCTCTCATTTTTTTTATAACAAAGTTCTGTATGAATATCTTAATATTCATGACAGGCAACGAAATGATTTTTCTCAACCTCTTTGAGTACTGGTTCTTTATCTGAGCAGGAGACACCATCACACTTTGAACAACGTGGATGGAATCGACATCCCGAGGGGGGATGAATCAAACTAGGAACTTCACCTTTCAACTCTACTGCTTGTGTTCTCAGAAGTGGATTAGGTACTGGGATAGCAGCAACTAAGGTTTTCGTATATGGGTGAAATTGTTTTTTAAAAAGTTCATCGGTTGGCGCCATTTCTACTATTTTTCCAGCATACATTACAACAACTCTATCGCTTATTTGTTTTATTACGCTCAAATCATGAGTAATAAATAAAAGAGTGAGTCCAAAGTCCTTTTGTAGATCCTTTAACAAATTAATGATTTGAGCTTGTATTGAAACGTCTAGAGCAGATACAGGTTCATCAGCAACTATAAACATTGGATTTGTCGCCAAAGCTCTTGCAATTCCTATTCTCTGTCTTTGTCCTCCGCTAAATTCATGAGGGTATCTATTGATTTGATCTGGTGTCAATCCAACTTTTTCCATCAGTTCTATAATCCTGTTTTCTTTTTCTTCTTTTGTTGAAAATAATTTATGTACTTCCAAAGGTTCAGCAATCGTCGCTCCTATCGTCATCCTTGGGTCTAGAGAACCATATGGATCTTGATAGATAATCATCATTTTTTTTCTATCTTCTTTCATATTCTTTTGTTTTAAATGAGATATATTGTGTCCCTCAAAATATATACTACCTTCAGTGGGTTCTATTAATCTTAAGATAAGTTTTCCACAAGTAGTTTTACCGCATCCGGATTCACCAACGAGGCCTAAAATTTCTTTCTTTTTTATATAGAAACTTACATTATCAACGGCTTTAATAGCTTCTTTTTTCTTGAAAGGTCCGCTTCCCATCCAGAAGTATTTCTTAAGATCCTTAACTTCCACCAAATTTTCCATTTATTTATTGCCTCCCACTAAATGGCATCGCACCAGATGATTTTTTCCTATGTTTATCAATTCTGGCATTTTTTTAGTACATAGTTCAAAACAGAAATCACATCTTGGGTGGAATGGACATCCTGGAGGTAGATCTAGAAGATTTGGTACTAGACCTTTTATTATTTCTAATTTTTTAATCTCTGAATCAAGTCGTGGTATTGATTTCATTAATCCTTTTGCATAGGGATGTAATGGCTCACGGAAGAATGTATAAACATCAGTGTATTCGACGATATATCCTGCATACATTAATGCAACATTGTCACATGTTTTTGCAATTACGCCGAGATCATGGGTAATTAATAAAACAGAGGTATTGAATTCTTTCCGGAGGTCTTCGATTAATTTTAAAATCTGAGATTGGATGGTTACATCTAAAGCGGTGGTGGGTTCATCTGCAATAAGAAGTGCAGGATTGCATGATAATGCCATTGCGATCATAACTCGCTGTCGCATACCTCCAGATAATTCATGCGGGTAATCGTCTATTCTTTTTTCTGGATCTGGGAACCGAACAGTGCACAATGATTCTATCGCCTTTTTTTTGGCTTCATCCTTTTTCAAATTCTGATGAAGTTGTAGCACTTCCATAATTTCAGAGCCAATTGTAAACATTGGGTCAAGGGACGTCATCGGTTCTTGGAAAATCATTGATATCTTGCATCCTCTTATTTTTCTCATTTCTTTTTCACTGATATCTAGAAGATTTTTTCCCTCAAAAAAGATTTTCCCACCTACGATTTTTCCAGGGGGGCTTTGTACTAATCTCATGATGGATAATGCAGTAACACTTTTACCGCATCCGGATTCTCCGACAAGGCCTAAGGTTTCTCCTTTGTTTATGGTTAAACTTACCCCATCTACCGCTTTGATTGTCCCTTCATAGGTTAAAAAGTATGTTTTAAGATCTTCAACTCTGAGTAGTTCTTCCATTTTTTTCATCCTATTCTTTTAGTCTTGGATCTAAAATATCCCGTAAACCATCTCCTAATAGATTTAGTCCTAATACTGCTATGATAATTGCAATTCCAGGGAATGTTGCAGCCCACCATGAACCACTGACTAAGTAGAAACGACTCTCAGAAAGCATAGCACCCCATTCCGGGCTAGGAGGTTGTGCTCCTAATCCTAAGAAACCAAGCGCTGCTGCATCAAGAATAGCCCCTGCCATCATTAAAGTCCCATAGACAATGACTGGTGACAGGCTATTAGGTAACACATGTCGAAAGATGATTCTTATATTGCTAGAGCCGATTGCTTTCTGGGCTTCTATGTATTCCATCTCTTTAATATATAATACTGAACCTCGCATGACCCGTGCCATCTGAGGAGTGTATTCAATACCAATCGCTATCATGGCTTTATCCAATCCCTGTCCAATCACTGCGACAATAACAATAGCAAGTAATAATGATGGGAAGGCGAACAAAATATCAGTTATTCTCATAAGGATATTATCAATCCATCCCCCATAATATCCTGCAGTGATTCCAATTAAAATACCTAGTCCTGTCGCAATACCCACAGCGATAAAACCCACGGTTAAACTAATTCTGGAGCCATGAATAATTCTACTTAGGATGTCTCTTCCCATCAAATCTGTTCCGAGTGGGTATCCGGGTATGCTTTCATTACTCCAAAACCCTGGTTTCAAACTATTTTCAAGTTTCGGTGGTGAGGGTGTTGGGTCTTGGGGAGCAATGAAAGGTGCAAAGATTGCTAAACATACGAGAAATAGGATGAGAATGAGACCAAAAACCGCTGATTTATTATAACGAAATCTTCTGATGAATTCATGACTTTTTGTCTCTCTTTTTCTCGTCATTCTTCACCTAATCATAATGGATTCTTGGGTCGATAAAGGTATACAGGAGATCTGTTATCAAGTTCACGATAACAAAAACTATAGCAAACACAAGTATACAACCTATAACTAAAGGATAATCCCTGGAGTACACTGAATCTACAACGAGTCGACCGACACCAGGCCAGGAGAATACAGTTTCTGTTAATATTGCACCTGAGAGTAACAGGCCAAAATTCAATCCTATGACTGTCACCACCGGGACCATTGCATTCCGAATTGCATGTTTATAGATGACTTTTCTTTCTGACAGACCTTTTGCTCGTTCTGTTCGAATAAAATCCTGGCGTAGAATTTCGAGCATACTCGACCTTGTTGTCCTTGCAATAATCGCCATAGGAATTGTACCTAAAGCAATAGCAGGTAGAATTAAATGACGAATAACACTAATAAGCGCTGCACCATTTAATGTGATGATGCTATCAACTATCATAAAACCTGTGATACGTTGGAACGGAATGAGAAGATCGATACGACCTCCAATAGGTAACCAACCTAGGATTACTCCAAATACCATCATTAGCATAATCCCTAGCCAAAAGACAGGCATAGAAATCCCAAACAATGCAACTCCCATCATGGTATAATCAGCGGCAGAGTATTGTTTTGTCGCAGATATAATGCCAGCGATAACACCAATAATGATAGCAAAGATCATCGCAGCGATTGCTAGCTCAATGGTGTTTGGAAATCGTGAGCCAATCTCTGTACTGACTTGTTCATGAGAAAGTATAGAACGACCCAAATCACCTTGCAGGACATCACCAAGCCAGATAAAATATTGAACATACAACGGCTGATCCAAACCATATCTCACGCGGATTTCATCGATTTCCTGTTGTGTAGCGTGCTGCCCAAGCATGGTTCTAACAGGATCACCCGGGGCAAGATGGATTAATGTAAACGCGATGAGTGTAACTCCCAGAATGACGGGTATTATCTGTAATAGTCTTTTAATAATGTACCATTTCATTTTTAATCAACAGAATATCTTGGGATCTCACTCTATTTTTCTCTTTTATGCATAAGAAATTTGGAGAATATCCCGTGTGATATTATGTTAGGTCGACAGGGTAGAAGAAATATCTTCCTGTTGGGTTTAAGACAAATCCCTTGACATTCTTTACAAAGACAAGGTTTTGGTTTGCATAGGCTAAATATACAAACGGTGCGTCCTCATGAATAAGCACCTGTGCTTCTTTATAGAGTTGTGCTCGATCGTTATTGTTATAGGTTTGCAAAGCGGCGGATAGTTTCTGTTGTACTTCAGTGTTGTTGTAAAACGCTACATTTCCCGCAGTTCCTAACGTGCATTGATTTGCTCCATATAAGACATTCATGAAGTTATCTGGGTCACCATTATCTCCGGTCCATCCAAGTAGACATATCGAGTGTTCTCCTGCTTGAGTTTTAGCAAGATATGTCGACCAATCAATTTGGTAAATATTAACATTGATATTAACAGCCTCAAGATAACTTTGGATTGCCTCTCCGATTTTTGTCGGATCAAACATATATGGTCGACTAACCGGCATCACCCACAACGTTGTATTAAAACCGTTAGGATATCCTGCTTGTGTCAAAAGCTCTTTTGCTTTTGTAGGATTATAAGAATAATCAACAATAGCATCATTATATCCTAGCATAAATGGGGGCATTCCATTCTTTGCAACAATGGCGGTTCCTTTGTAGAGATTTTCAACGATTGAATTTTTATCGATAGCATAGTTAATTGCTTGTCTTACTGACTTTTTTGTAAATGGTTCAAAGTATCCTGGAGTTTTTACCCATGGTTCATTTGCATCGCGAACACCATTTTTATTGCTATCATTATATCCATATCCACAATTTATCGCTATATATCCAACATTCATCCCCGGTTGTGTTAGTATTTGGAGATTTGTGTTTGCTTCAATCAAATCGAAACTTGCTGGATCGGGATACTCCATTCCATGAATATCACCAGCTTGTAACGCGAGCAGTCTTGCGGAGGGATCCGTCATTACTCGATATATCACTTTATCTAATTTTGGAGCACCACGCCAATAATTATCGTATGCTTCTACGGTGATATGATCATCTTTTACCCATTCAACAAATTTAAAAGGACCTGTTCCAACAGGGTGCTTGAATGCATCTTCCTTCCATGTTTCCGCGTTGGTTGGGCTGACAATAGCAACCGTGAACATTGCGAGGCTTGTCATTATCGCAGCATTAGGTTTGTTTAAAACAATCTTTACCTTATAATCATCGATTTTTTCAACTTTCTCTATGTCACTGAACATGTATCCCCAATACGCCCATTCACCATATTGATTATATGGATGACTTGTATTGTACTGTCGTTCAAATGAAAAAATAACAGCATCAGCATTAAAATCAGTTCCATCTTGGAACTTCACATTCTGTCTCAAAGTGAATGTAATATTCTTTCCATCCGTTGAAGTATCCCATGATGTCGCCAAACAAGGCTGTATATCTGCAGTACCTTCTTTGTATTCTACTAATCCTTCAAAGATGCTATCAGTTCTCGCTGTCGACTCCCCATCTGTAACATCTGCTGGATCAAGCTTATCAGCATCTCCACCACATGCAAAGATTAGTATCTTTTCTTTTACCTCTGGAGTGGTTTCTGTACATCCACTAAAAAAAAGTACGATAAACATCGCACTTAGAACGATCGCTATAACACTAGCCTTCTTATTAATAATATTATCTCTCATCATATTTAATGCTCCTTTTCCACCCTCAATATAAAAAGGTTGAAATTGTATCTATTATAATGTTTAATTACTTTTCGATTAAATTTTAATTATATTTAACTGTGTTAGAGTGTTTCTTTGAATAGCAGGAAAAATTAATTAGGGTATGTCAAATAGAAATTGTATCTTCTTTATTTTTTTCTAACGTTTTTTTATATTTTTCAAGAGACCAACGTCCCTTTTTTCCCCATAGATGATTATAGATGTATATTTCCACATACAAAAATATGCTAATGGTAACGAGAGTTAATACGATATTGATTATACCGGGGAGGCTTTGATAGATTTCCAGTGGAATCAATGTATCAACAAACAGTACGACGACTAGAAACAGTGATTTTAATGCTTCTTGATATAATGGTCGCATCATACTTTTTTGTATACTTTCTCGTTTTTTTTTAAAAAGATTATTCATTAAACTCTCTGTTCTTTCAACGTACGAAGTTAATCCATTTTTTCTTTGTTTCATAAAAAACAACTTTTTTTGATTATTTAATAATAAATTTACAAATTATTATTTATATTGGTAACAAGCTACGAAATGTTTTTTCTTAACCTCTTTGAGTACTGGTTCTGTTTCTGAGCAGAACATGTCAATACATTTTTCACAACGAGGATGGAATCGGCATCCCTCAGGAGGGGTGATTAAGCTTGGTACTTCTCCTTTTAAATGAATATGTCGCACTTTTGCTCTTGGATCTGGAACAGGGATGGCATAGAGTAACGCTTTGGTATATGGATGTAACTGTTCTAGAAAGAGATCATGTGTAGGTGCTAATTCTACAATTTTACCTGCATACATAACTGCAACGCGGTCGCTGATGTATTTTATAACGCTCAAATCATGGGTTATAAATATGTATGTTAGTTGAAATTTTTCTTGAAGATCCTTGAAGAGGTTTAGGATTTGAGCTTGTACTGAAACGTCTAGTGATGAAGTAGGTTCATCTAGCACGATAAAGTCAGGGTTTAACGCTAATGCTCGAGCCACTCCAATACGCTGTTTCTGTCCACCACTAAACTCATGTGGATATCGATACATATGTTGTTCATCAAGTCCAACTGTTTTTAATAATTCAAGTACTTTTGTATTCAATGCTTCTCCTTTGAACCTCTTATTAATTTTTAGTGGTTCGCCGATGATGTTTTTAACGGTCATCCGAGGATTTAATGAAGAGGAAGGATCCTGAAAAACGATTTGCATATGAGGTCGTAGTTTTCTTAATTCTGATTTATTAATTGCAGTGAGATCCGATCCCATAAATATTAAGGTACCTGCAGTAGGTGGTATAAGATGAATGAGAACACGACCTAGTGTTGTTTTTCCACATCCTGATTCACCTACAAGACCAAAGGTTTCTCCTTTTCTTATCTCAATGTCAACATTATCAACTGCTTTTACGTTTTCTTTTGTTGAAGAGAATATTCCTTGCTTTATTGGAAAATATTTTTTTAGATTAGTCGCTTTTACAATAATCTCTTCCATCTTCCTCCCTCGAAGCAATCTTATATTTCACGGTTTCATAATGATGACATGCCACATGGTGATCTTTTTCTACTTCTTTTAATGGTGGATAACATTCTTTACAGATATTGGTGTGATATTTACATCTTGGATGGTATCGACATCCGGATGGTGGTTCAATAAGATTCGGAACAGTTCCAGGTATAATATCTAATCGTTTTCGATCATCGGTCATCTTTGGTATAGCCCTCATTAATCCTCTTGTGTAAGGATGATCAGGGTTATCAAAGATTTTTTCGGTTGTTCCTATCTCAACTATATACCCCGCGTACATGACCCCAACGCGATCACACATCTCTGCAATAATACCAAGATTATGTGTGATCAACCAAATTGCCGTGCCAACACGTTGTTGTAACTCTTTCATCAGATCAAGAATCTGTGCTTGAACGGTGACATCCAATGCGGTTGTTGGTTCATCTGCAATCAATAAATCAGGGTTGCATGCTAGCATCATTGCAATCATCACACGCTGTCGCATCCCTCCACTTAGTTCATGGGGATACTGTTTTGTAACTTTCTTAGGATCAGATATTTTCACAAGATCAAGTGTGTTTATCGCTTTTTCAAACGCTTTTTTTCGAATGATTTTTTTTCTTTTACGTTTTTTCCATAAATTATACCATGGTATTTTCTGATCTTGTTCAGGAAAAGATTCATGCAACAAAATAACCTCTGCTATTTGATCTCCTACAGTATAAACTGGATTTAACGCTGTCATCGGTTCCTGAAAAATCATGGAGATTTTATTCCCTCGTATTTTTTGCATTTCCTTTTCGGTTTTTTTTAGTAGATCTTCTCCTTTGAAAAAAATACTTCCTTTCATGATTTTTCCAGGAGGTTGAGGGATAAGTTTCATTACTGAGAGTGCGGTAACACTTTTTCCACATCCCGTCTCGCCAATTAACCCAAATGTTTCTCCCTTCCAAATTTGGAAGCTGGTTTCTTCCAAGGCTTTAACAACTCCTTCATAGGTGTTGAAGTAGGTTTTTAAATCTTTTATTTTAAGTAATGGTTCGTCTTCCGTGGTATCACCTTCTCAATTTTGGATCTGTAATATCTCTTAATCCATCACCAAGTAAATTGAATCCAAGGACAACAAGTACAATTGCTAGTCCTGGAAACGTGACATACCACCAAGCTTGAAACATATAGATTCTACCTGAGGATATCATAAGCCCCCATTCTGCGGTTCCCGGGGATGCTCCTAGTCCAATAAAACTTAGTCCCGCAGCTACAAGAAGCACAGCTCCGAGGTCTAATGTGATTTCTACAAGTAAAGGTGCAAATGAATTTGGAAAGATATGGCGGAAGAGTATACGTGAGTTACTTGCACCAACGCTTCGTGCTGCTTCAACATATTGTTGTTCACGTATTGCGATTACTTGGCCTCTCATTAAACGAGCATATGTAGGCCACCATACAATAATCATAGCTTCCATGATATGGTCGATACTTCGCCCTAATGCTGCAGCTATCGCCATCGCTAAAATAAGGTATGGTATTGCAAGAAAGACATCAGTGATTCTCATCAATATTTCATCAATGATTCCACCAAAATATCCTGCAATCCCACCAAGGAAAATCCCAATTAAAGTTGATATAGCCACTACGATAATACAAATACGGAACGATGTTTGAGACCCATAAATAACCATACTAAAAATATCACGCCCATAATCATCAGTCCCAAATAAATGTTCTGGACTAGGGGGTAGTAACGATTGACTGAAATTGATGTCCCATCTTTCTTCGGTCACTGTAGTTCCCTGGTCAGTACTTACTCTTACATAAGAAGGGTGTTGACTTGTTATAAATGGGGCAAATAATGCGACAAATATCAGTATAAGAATCAATATCAATCCAATCATTGATAAGAGGCTTTTTCGGAAGAGATGAGCCATGAATCTCAGATCTTTAATTTTTGATTCATGTTTTTTTAAGAAATCATCAATGGTTTTAATATGCGGTCGTATCTTATCCACCTCCGAGTTTAACTCGTGGATCTATTACCGCATAAAGGATATCAACAATAAGATTTGCTAAAACATAAATAATTGCTACGAGTATTGTAAATCCCATCACTGAATTGAAATCAAAGCCCAAAACCGCTCGTGCAGCAAACCGTCCCATACCAGGCCAATTGAAAATTGTTTCTGTTAATACAGCCCCACCAAGAAGTCCACCAAATGACAGACCAGTGATTGTAACTGTTGGTATTAAGGCATTTCTCAAGGCGTGTTTATAGATAATTGATCGCTCCGATAGTCCTTTTGCTCTACCTGTACGAATATAATCCATCCCCATAACTTCTAACATACTAGACCGTGTCATTCGAAGAATTAAGGCAAGTGTTGCAAATCCTAATGTAAACGCAGGTAAGATGATATGATATAAAGCGGCTCCTAACGTATTGAGATTTCCTGTTAAAATACTATCAATAATATATAAACCTGTAATAGATAGTGGTGCGTTCATTCCGATAGCTAAACGTCCTTCCAATGGTAAAATCGGTATTTGATATGCAAAAACATATTGCAGCATGAGTGCCAACCAAAAAATCGGTAGAGAATACCCAACAATCGCAATGATTCTTGTTATATGATCTGATAATTTGTTTCGTCGTAGCGCTGAAATAATACCACCCACAATGCCTAGAGGGATAGCTATTAACATTGCAAAAATTGTAAGTTCTAACGTCGCTGGGAAATATTGAGCAAGGCTTTCAATCACTGGGCGACTTTCTAAATATGATTTCCCGAGGTTCAAATGAACGATATCATTTAAATAATAAAAATATTGTGTCCAGAGTGGCTCATTAAGATGAAGTTCCTTTGTGATTCGTTCAATAACATCAGGTTGTGCTTTTGGTCCTCCTGCAAAGGCTCGGGCTGGATCAGCAGGGATAACATGGGAAACAGTAAACGTAATAATGGTAACTCCTATAAGTACGGGTATTAAAAGTATCAGTCTACGAATAATAAATTCCCATGTCTTCATAATTTTCAAAAAAAAGAAAAAGAGATGGTTTTATTCGTAGGCTTTGTAATAATCGTAGAAGTACCATTCACGTACTGGATTATATGAATAGTTTTGTACCCAATTTCTCCATGGTCGAATGTATTGTCTCTGTTGTAAGAATATGAAGGGTGGTTCTTGTATGTAGATGTCGAATGCGGTTTTATATGCAGCTGCTCTTACTGCAGGGTCTGCTGAGTATTTTCCTTCTAATAATTTTTCATCAACGGTTTCGTTTTTATAGCCTGTATTATATGTATCTCCGTTAACATCAGCAGATGCGATAAATGGGAATATATAATCATCTGGATCATTATAATCTGGTCCCCATCCAATAAACATCAGATCCCAATCATCTGTCGTATACATTCTATGTAGAAGTTGTGGCCATCCTTCTACTATCACTGATGAAAGAATACCTATTTCATCTAGAGCGCCTCTAAACATAATCGCCATCTTTTCCCTTTCCGCATTTCCTGCATTAAAGAAAATTCTGATGGTTGTCCCATTAAATCGATAGAGCGTATCATCTAAATCATAATTTTTAGTATATCCCGCAGCATCAAGTATTTGTTCTGCCTTAGGAAGATCATAATTATACAACGGTACACCATTGTTTTGAGTATCGAAATATGGCATTCCATTTGGTATTGCTCCAGCATATCTACTTGCATATCCATTCCAAGCAGTGTCAATCGCTGTTTCATAATCAAATGCATAACTTAATGCTCTTCGTACTTCACCATCTGCTAAATACTCATTATTACTCGCTTTTGTGTTTATCACGCACATTACGATATCAAAGCTATCGAAGGGGTGCACAACAATTCCTTCCTCACCCATTATATCTACAAGGTTTGTATATGGTATATATGTAAAATCAGCATCCCCGTTTTTCAACGCTAAAATTCGTGTTGCTGGTTCATCAGCATATTTAATTACAACTTTTTCAGGGTGTTTTCCTTCCCAACCACCCCAATAAATTGGGTTTCTATTTAAGACAATTTCCGTTGCCCGTGTCCAATGGTCAAGCATATAAGGACCGGTACCCATCGGGTTTAATTTCATATATTCATTTTCTGTTCCTGCGACAACACCACCATGTTCCTCTACATAGTCTTTATCAACAATCGCAGCTACTGTATATGGTAAAAGCGATAAAAATCCACCATAAGGATCTGTGAGTTTTATTTGAACTTCATAATCATTAATGACTATGGTGCTGTTTGTATCCATACATTGTCCAAGAATCCAGCTTACTCCAGATTCAGGAGCATCCATAATTAACACTCGATCAAAGGAATATTTCACATCTTCTGCGGTAAAATCATTTCCATTAGAAAATTTTACATTTTGACGTAATTTAAAATTCCATGTTAATGAATCATTTGAGACTGACCATTCTGTAGCAAGACAAGGATAAAACGTTAATGTATCATTTCCCTTATATGTAACTAGTGTGTCGTAGATTTGAAAAATTGGCTCAGAAGACCCAGTATCATATGCATCTGCGGGATCGAGCGTTTTCGCATCACCAATATCATATCGGACAAGGGTAGTTGGATTTTTTATTTCCATCTTCGTTCCATTTTGTTGTTCTGTGCATCCACTAAAAGAGAGTACAATAAACATTGTACTTAGAACGATCGCAATTACACCTGCTTCCTTTTTTAAAATATTATTTCTCCTCATATTTTGTATACTCCTTTTCCACCCTCATATGTTGAAAGGTTAGAATTGTATCGGATATAATATTTAATTACTTTTCTATTAAATCGTTAATTTTTTTAAAAATATGTTGGAGCGCACGCTTAACTAGCAGGAATAATTTATGCAGTGGTAGGTGGTTTTAATACAAGATTACTAGTTTGACATTGATTGAGTATCGATATGCTGATTTGGAGGAAAAAAAGAAAGGAGGGAAAGTAATGCAACCAATACCTGTATCTTTTCCTGATGATATACCCGACCACCCTATACGACCATGGAACCTTGATGACCCTGACGAAGAAAAATATGAAGTTTGATAC
>Ga0209254_10001230_pt1 | contig 22797 bp, 18 predicted proteins | sample FrelakmetDIP11DI_FD_187148 | JGI IMG/M metagenome (GOLD analysis project Ga0209254, IMG submission 187148) | Freshwater lake sediment microbial communities from the University of Notre Dame, USA, for methane emissions studies - DIP11 DI (SPAdes)... | ecosystem: Environmental > Aquatic >...
GCAGCGTCCAGCGCGGCCGCGGCCTCCTCGGGCCCGCCGATCGGCACCGTCGTGACCTCGCTGCCGCAGGGCTGCACCCAGATGCTGATGAACGACATCAGCTACTACAACTGCGGCGGCACGTACTTCCGCACGGCCTTCGAGGGCAACACGCTGGTCTACGTCGTCAGCCAGCCCTGAGCGGACGCGGGAACACGCCGGTCGGTGGCTCGACCGGCGTGTGGTCGGCAGGATGGCATTGCACCGGCTTGCCCGAGGGCAGCGGATCCGATTCGGGCAGCGGCCAAGCTCGGGCCGCTGCCGATCCCGCAAGCCCCTAGAACACGAAGACGTAGCCCAGAACCGGCCCCGACAGCGAGAGCTCGAGGTTCTCGTCGTCGTTGCCGAGTTCGACATTCATGTAGCGCCAGCCGAGGCCCCATATGCCGTTGCCCGGCGACCAGCCCAGGGTGGCGGCAGCGCTGTAGGTGCCCTCGGTATCGCCCCACGAGCCGTCGCCCTTGAAGGTCATCGACCAGTCGTCGTTGAAGTGGGCGATGTAGCGGACGCCGGCAAGGAAATCGAAGTAGCTCTCGGACGGCCCGATTTCCCGGCGCGCAAATGCGGGATCGGCAGGATCGAAGCTGGCGTCGAATTCGATATCGATGAAACGCACGCCACCGTAAAGCTCGAAGCCCTTGTAGCGCTCCGGGCCCGGACTCCATACCCCGGCCACGTCCACCAGCCAGGTCGAGAGGTCGGAGTCGGTGTTGCCGATGGCGAAACTGTTGTCGTCGCCCAGCTTGAGCCACAGCACGTCGCTCATGAAGCCGAACTGGTCGCCCTGCGCTTCGACGTGCCCGAGGAAGCCACCCTCGATCTTGTCGACGATGTCGGCGAAGAAATCCGTGTCGCCGCCACCGCTTCCGCCACTCGGAGTCTTGAGGTCGGCGGTGACGCTCGGAGCCCAGATATAGGGTGCCACCATCCAGGTCAACGGATCGCCATCGGCCGCCCGGGCGGCAGGCATGGCGGCGCCGGCGAGGGCGATGGCCAGCGTGAGCGGCAGGACTCGGCGGGGCGTGGACATGGGGCAATCCTCTCGTGGTCAGGCAATCGTCGGCGCGGCAACCGCCAGCGCCCGATGGGCGTAAGGTACCGCAACCGCGCCCACACCCGCTGCATCCGGAAGTACCGGCTTCCCCATTGGGCAAAGGCGCCCGACGCCAGCCCCTGCCCCGGGCGCACGGCAGATGACAAGCTCCGATCGCCGCCGCGGGTACCCATGTCCGCAGGGAGTCAACCATGAACATGTCGGACGTGTTCATCGGCATCGTGTTCCTGGCCGTGGTTGGCGGGGCGGCGGAAAGCGGCTCCGCGATCGCGGTGGCGCGGCGCAACCGCATGGACCTGGCGGTCGGCATCGCCTTCGGCAGCTGCATCCAGATCGCGCTGTTCATCGCGCCGGTGCTGGTGCTGGCCAGTTACTTCATCGCACCGCAGCCGCTGGACCTCGCCTTCAGCAAAGTGGAAATGGGGTTCTGGCGATCGCGGTACTGATCGGCGCCATGGTGGGCGGCGACGGGCGCTCCAACTGGTACAAGGGCGTGCAGCTGGTGACGGTCTACGCCGTGATCGCCTTGATGTTCCATTTCATGCCGGATGTCGCCTGAACCCAGCGCGACGCGCGGCCGGCGCGCGCGCTTGCCGCGTGCCGGTTCGCTCGCGGCGATGCCGCGTGGCTGGCAGAATGGCGGCCGTGACCGATACCGGCGGTGCTTCCATGACCGAGTCGATGCCGCGCCCGTGCGGCAGGATGCTTCGCGCATGAGCACCAGGGGTCCCGTGGTGCACGTGGTGGACGACGACGCCTCCTTCGTGAAGGCCATCGCCCGCCTGTTGCGCGCGTCGGGCTTCGACGTGGCGACCTATGGCTCGGCGCGGGAGTTCCTCGCGCGGCCGGCGCCCGAAGGCACCGGTTGCGTGTTGTGCGACCTCAGCATGCCGGACATGGACGGGCTGGCGCTGCAGCAGGCGCTCGCCGCCACGGCCAACCCGCTGCCGATCGTGTTCCTGTCCGGGCACGCCGACGTGCCGCAGGCGGTGCGGGCGATGCGCGACGGCGCCGATGACTTCCTGACCAAGCGCTCGGACCTCGGCGAACTCCTCAGGGCGGTCGAGCGCGCGCTGACGCACGACCGCGAGCGGCGCGAGGCCCAGCAACGCGTGCACGCCCTGCGCGCGCGCTTCGACGCGCTGACCGAGCGCGAGCGCCAGGTGCTGGCGGAAGTCGTCCGCGGCCGCCTGAACAAGCAGATCGCCGACCAGCTGGGCATCCACGAGCGCACGGTGAAGCTGCACCGCACCAGCATCACCGCGAAGCTGGGCGTGCGCTCGGTGGCCGAACTGACCCGCCTGACGCAGGAAGCCGGGCTGTTGCCGGAGATGACGCCGGCAGCCGCCCGGCCCGCGGCCGCTACTTGAGGACCACGTCCTCGCGCAGCGTCCAGCCGTTTGCCTTCAGCCCCTTGCTGGCGGTCGGCGAGAACCTGCCGGTCAGCCAGACGATGCGCGCGCCAGCGCCAAGGTCCTTGCGCTCGGCGAAGGTCTTCACGCCTTCGGTCCATGACAGGTAGTCCAGCGGCGCGGGAACGAACAGCCCGCCCTTGGCGGTGCGGAACGCGGCGAGCTTGCCCGGCGCTTCGATCGCGACGATGGCGTCGCCGCCCTTCGCGAAGGCCCGCGCCATGGCCAGCTGGGCGATGAAGAAGCGCGCCTCGGTCTCGGTCTCGGCCCCGGCCGCGAGCGTGGCGAAGGCACTGCTGCCCTTGCGCACGCCCAACCCCTTGAGCTCCTCGACCAGCGCCAGCGCCAGCGTCGGCGTATACCAGTCGTTGCCGAGCAACTGGTTGCGGGTGCCCGGCGCGATGTCGAAGCCTGCCAGGTCCTTGTCGTTGCGCGCGCGCACGTCTTCGGGCGGCAGCTCCCACGCCATGTTGCTGACGGTCTTGGTCACCGAAATCGCCGTGCCCACCCCGGCGGTGGTCACCGCCAGCGCGACGTCGATGGTGACGCCGCCGGCGAAGGCCGCGTTGGCCAGCGTATCGAGGCGCTTGGCCAGGATGGGATTGGTCGTGTAGGGGTCGATGCCGACCTTCTGCGCCAGCTGGCGCTTGGCCTTGTTGACACCCAGCGCATCCTTGGCCGCCTCGGTGGTGTCGCCGCCCGCCACGCTCGAGGTCGCGTCCCCGACCGACTGCCCGATCGACTTGAAGAAGCGCCCTACGCCAGCCGGCACGGCTTTCGCGGTATCCACCGGATTGGCCACCGCCTTGCCGATGGCGCCGGCGGTGGCGCCAGCCGAACGGGACAGCGCGTCGACGAACACGTCGGACTGCGACATCTGCTGCAGCTGCGCGGCCGGGCCCACCTCCGCGACGCGCTGCCTGAGCATGCCGACGCCGTCGGCCGGCACGTCGCCCAGATCGGTGTGCACGACGAACTGGCCATGGAAGCCGGACACCGGCACCGTCGGTTCGATGCGATAACCCACGCCCGTGGCAGGCGGCAGGCCATGGAAGGCGTCGAGTTTCAGGGTCGGCTCGGGCTCGACCACCGGGGACGCGGCGTGCAGGGAAACGCTGGCGAACGCGATGGCCGCCAGCACGAACGTCGATGCGAACCTGTTCATGGCAATTGTTCCTGGTTTCCGGCAGGCACTGGGGCCTGTAGCTGTACAGCATAGTGCAGCGGGCGGGGCGGGGCGGCCTTCCGCGGTGCGATGGCACGGGTCCGCGCTGCGGTACCCTAGCGCGGCCGCAACCCGAGGAAACGCCATGTCCCCCCATCCCGGTCGTCTCTTGCGCGCGCTCGCCGCCTGCGCGTTGTGGTTCGGTGCCGTTTCCGCCAGCGCCGCGGAATCGGTCCTGCCGCGGGTGCTGGAGGCGTGCGGGGCAGAACGTGACGCCTTCTGCGGCAAGGTCACGCCCGGCGAGGGGCGCCTGATCGCCTGCCTCTACGCGCACCAGGACCAGCTCTCGCACCGCTGCGACTACGTGCTGTTCGACGCGGCCGCGGAACTGCAACAGATCATGGGCGCGATGACGCGCGTGGCGCAGGTCTGCGAACCGGACATCGAGCACCTGTGCGGCAAGGAAACGCCCGGGGAGGGACGGGTGCTGGATTGCCTGCGCCGGCAGCAGATGGCGCTGAGCGCCCCGTGCCATGACGCGATCGAGGAAACCGGGGTCGACGTGGACTAGGCAGCGGCCGGTCGCACCGGGGCGCGCGCCAGGCGCGTCATGGGTGCGCGGTGCGATCGCCTGCGGAACGAGCCGCGACGATGCCGTGGAACGCCCGCGTCATGACGCGGGATCCGGTTCGGGTTCCACCTCACCGCTGTCGGTCGATTCGGTCGGCGGCGCGGGCGCGAAGTTGCCGCCCAGGGACAGGTACAGGTTCACGCGCTGCACCAGCTGGTCGCCGCGCACGGCGAGCAGGGCGTTGCGCGTGCCGTAGAGCTGAACCTGCTGCTGCAGGACGTTGCGCAGGTCGCTGCGACCGACCTTGAAGCTGATTTTCTCCAGTTCCAGCGCGCGCTCGTTCTGGGTGTTCGCCAGCTCCAGTACCGCGCGGCGCTGCTCCAGCGTGCGGGTCGCGTTGAGCGCGTTCTCGACGTCCCCGATCGCGGCCAGGGCCGCGCCGGTGTAGGCCGCCACCGCCTCGCGCTGCTGCGCGGTACGCAATTCCACCTGCGCGGTGAGCTGGCCACCGGTATACAGCGGCGCGAGCAGGCGCAGGGCTCCGCCGGCCGAAGGCGTGTCGTAGTCGGACTTGAGGACCAGTACCTCGCTGTCGATGTAGCTGCCGCTGGCGGTGAGCGTGAGCATCGGCAGCTTCGCCGCCTGCGCCTCGCCCACCCGGTTGAAGGCCGCCGCCACGCGCCGCTCGGCGGCGACCAGGTCCGGCCGGCGCTCGAGCATCTGCAATGGCTGCCCGGCCGGCACCTCGGCCGGCGGCGGCGGCAGTTCGCTGCGCGCCTGCACCTCGGCGGCCGGATAGCGGCCCAGCAGCAGTTCCAGGGCACGCAGGGTCTGGGTGTAGGCCAGGTCGATCTGCGCGGCGGCATCGCGAAACTGGTTGGTGCTGGCCTCGGCCAGGACCACGTCGCGCTCGTCGCTCGCGCCCACGTCGAGGCGCTTGCGCGACAGCGCGACGAGCTCATCCGAAGCCTTGACCTGTTCATGCGCCAGATCGCGCTGCAGCGCGACCTGGGTCGCGGTGAACCAGGTCTGGGCCACGCGCGCGGCGAGCAGTTGGCGCGCGAAGGCAAGGTCGGATTGCGCCGAAACGTAGTCCTCGCTCGCGGCATTGCGCGCGTAGCGCAGGCGGCCCCACAGGTCGAGCTCCCACGACACCGAGAGGATGGCCCCGGTCAGCCCGCCGAAATCGCTGCCGAAATTGCTCGATCCGCTGCCGAGCAGCGAGATCGCCGGCTTGAGCATGCCCTGCGCGACCGCGAGCCGCGCCTGCGCCTGCTCGACGCGTGCGCCGACGGCGCGCAGGTCGGGGTTGGCCTGCAGCGCTTCGGCGACCAGGCGCTCGAGCTCGGCATCGGCGAAGCTCGCCAGCCAGCCATCGGTGACGTCACCATCGGCGACGCTGCCGGCCCAGTCGCCACGCAGTGCAACGCCCTGCAACGCGTCGTCGCGGATCGCCGCGCCGTCGGGCGCGGGCGTCACCGCGCAGCCCGCGGACAGCGTGGTCGCCGCAAGCAGCGCCATCATGAGGACGCGCCTGCGGGGCACGGGATGGCCAGCGGGTTCGCGCTGCATGGCCGCCTCAGTGCACCTTCAGCACGAGCCAGTCGAGCTTGGTCGAGATGCGCAGGAAGACCTTGCGCACGATGTGGAACATCGCGCCATGATCGGTGTACACCGCGCCGACGCCGGCGGCGCCGGCGGCAAGGAACAGGTCCTTGTCCTTGCCCTCGGGCAGCAGGCGCACGGCGAAGTAGCCCGGCGGCATCGGCTGCGTCATCTGGTTCGGGATCACGCCGGAGATCGGCAGCTGGCCGGTACCCGAAGCCCAGATGATCGAATCCACCTTGCACTTGATGATGCGATTCGGGTGCGTCTTGAGCGCGATCTCGGCCTCCTGGCCGGGCTTGATGTTGCGCAGCTCGTTCTGGCGGAACAGCGCCAGCACCCATTGCTCGTCCTCGACGAAGCTCATCGCCGGCGTGATCGGGAACGCGGCCACGGCCGAGCCTTCACGCAACTGCAGGTTCACCACGGTGCCGTCGGCGGGCGCCAGAACGGTGGTTTCGTCGAGGTTCCAGCGCGCGCCATCGAGCTGCGCCTCGACCTGGGCGATGCTGGCGCGGATCTGCGCCACGTCCTCCAGCTCGTTGTTGGCCGAGCGGGCGGAGAGCTTCTGCACGAACTGCGCCTCGGCGGCTTGCGCGGCAGCGAGCTCGCCCTCGAAGTTGGCCACGTCGGCCTCGGCCTGCTCGAAGTCGTATTGCGAGCCGGCACCGGCGGCGGCCAGCTCCTGCGTCTGCTTGAGGCGCTTGCGCGCGAGATCCAGGCGCGCGGCCGTTGCGATGCGTTTGCCGCGCGCATTGCGCAGCTGCTCGTCCAGCTCGCGGACGTAGGCCTGCTTGCTGCCCAGTTGCGCCACCAGCGAAGCCTTCTGCGCTTCCAGCGCGTCGACCTGCGACTGGTAAAGGATCGGGTCGATGCGGAAGAGCACCGTGCCCTTCTTCACCGGCCGATCCGGCTCCACCGGCACCTCGATCACGCGCCCGGCGACGCGCGGCACGATCTGGACCACGTAGTTGATCACGCGCACGTCGCTGGACGAGGGCGCGACGATGTTGAGGAACAGGATCAGCAGGGAGATCGCGATGACCGGGATGGTGATCGTGATCACCTGCGTGGTGATGTTCCACGGCAGCCACTTGAACTTGAAGAACACCAGCCAGGCGAGGCCGCAGTAGATCAGCAGCAGCAGGAGTTCCATCTCAGCCCTCCGCGCGCGCGTCGTCGCGGCCGCCGAGCTGGCGCCGCAGGTCGGCGAGCTCGGTGCGCAGGCGCACCAGCTCCTCGTCGCGCGACTTCTGCGCGGCCTCCGCCTCCAGCGCGGCGAGCTGCGCGCTCACCGGCACTGCCTTGCCTCCGGCGGATGCTGCAGCGGGCGGCGGCGCCCCCGGCGCGTCCTTGCCGTGGTGGTCCTCGCCCACGTCGGTGCCATAGGCCATCCTGTACAGAACCGGCTTCGAGTAGGCCCACAGCCAGGCCAGCGGCCACAGCAGGCCGCCGAAGAACAGGGAGAGGATGCACAGGGTCTGGATCGCCTTGGCCTGCGGATGCCTGCGCTCCTCGGCGATCTTCTCCGGCAGGATGTGCACCAGCCAGAACACCGCGATGCCGACGATCGGTGCGACGATCAGCGCCACCCAGGCGACGCCATTGGCGACCGCGTCGAGGGTTTCGCCGGCGAACATCGATGCGTGCGCAGGCGCGCAGCCCGCCAGTGCGACGAGCGCGGCGATTCCGCGCCATGGCAAGCCTGCACTACGCGCGGGCAAGTTGATCGGGGTCATGTCGGGGCACCGTTGTGGCGACTGCGCCAGTCCGCCATGGACCGCAATCGTTGCGTTGATGCTCCCATCTCGCCCGCTGTCGCACTACTGCCCCATTGGGCAGCGTCGGGCTTGCCGTCGCGCCAGGCCGGCGGGGCGAGAATCCGCTCGCAGTCCCCGGATCCGCTCATGGCCTCCGGGGCCACGGGAGAATCCCACGTGAAACGGGCAAACAAGGCAGACGCCAGCGCCGCACGGCGCCAGCGCGCAGCGGCGGATCTGGAGCGTGCGGCGACCGCGGCAGCGGCGCAAGCGAAGGTGAATGAAGGGAAGAAGGGCAAGAAGAAGGGGGATGCCGCCAAGGCGCCGCCGGAGGGCGGGCCGCTCGGCCGCAAGCCCTACGAGGAGGAACTGCGCAAGCTGCACGCTGAACTGGTGGCCCTGCAGTTGTGGGTGAAGGACAAGGGCCTCAAGGTCTGCATCATCTTCGAGGGCCGCGACGGCGCCGGCAAGGGCGGCACGATCAAGGCCATCACCGACCGGGTCAGCCCGCGCGTGTTCCGCGTGGTCGCGCTGCCCGCGCCCAGCGACCGCGAGAAATCGCAGATGTACCTGCAGCGTTACGTGCCGCACCTGCCCGCGGCGGGCGAGGTCGTGATCTTCGACCGCAGCTGGTACAACCGCGCCGGCGTCGAGCGCGTGATGGGCTTCACCTCCGAGGACCAGGTCAAGCGCTTCCTGGCCATGGTGCCGCTGGTCGAGAAGTCGATCGTGCAGTCGGGGATCATCCTTCTCAAGTACTGGCTCGAGGTGAGTCCGGAGGAGCAGACGCGGCGGCTCGAGGACCGGATCAAGGACCCGCGCAAGACCTGGAAGCTCTCGCCGATGGACCTCAAGTCGTACAACCGCTGGTACGACTACTCGCGCGCCCGCGACGACATGTTCGCCGCCACCGACTCCGGCTTCGCGCCGTGGTTCGTCGTCGACTCCAACGACAAGCGCCGGGCGCACCTGAACATCATCAGCCACCTGCTCAAGCACGTTCCCTACAGGTCGCCGAAGCCGCAGAAGGTGAAGCTCCCGAAGCGGCAGAAGGCCGGCGGCTATCGCGAGCCGGACTACGCGTACAAGCGGGTGCCGTCGCGCTACTGAAACCCCTGCGCGGCATTGCCCTCGGCGATACCGTGCCCGCGGCTGCCCTTACGGGTAGTACTGGACCCGCGAACTCGGGCGCAAAGTGTCGCCAGCGATAATCCACGCTGGATCGCCGCGAGTGCTGCGCCTGACGCAGTGCCGATTCGGTGGCCAGCCGATCCCACCAGGAGTGACGTGCTCATGAACATCCCAGCCAAGCCCGCGAACAGCGGCAGCCTCAGCAACGTATTCGCGGCCTCGGCGATGCGCGCCGACCATTGGCGCGAGCTCAACGCGCAGGCCCGCGCCTGGGCCGCGGCGACGCCGGCGTCGCCGCAGGCGGAGAAGCTGCGCGCTGAGGCGACCCGCATCTACACCGGCCTCTCGCGCCTCGAACCCAGCTGGGCATTCCCGGGCGCGCGCATGGTCGGCGCCATCGCCGCGGCGCTCGAGGCCCGCGATGCCGCGAACTTTGCGCGCCTGGTCCGCCGCGTGTCCGGCTCCCTGCTCTCGGGATCGTTCCGCCACGAGGAATCGGCGTGGGATCCGGGCGCGGAGAGCGAAACGCACCTGCTCGAGTCCGCCTCGCCGGCGACGCCCGGCACGGCGCTGCAGCGCCCCTATTTCGAAGTGCTGGTGGTGACGCCGAGCGATCCCTCGACCTGGGCCGCCGCGCGCGAGGACATGCGCCGGCTGCGCCGCGCCGACGACAACTTCCTGTACGAACTGGTCCACGTCGGCAGCTTCGAGGACGCCGCGCTCGCGGTCATGGTCAACGACAACCTGCAGGCGGTGGTCCTGGCCGACGGCTTCAGTTTCGCCAGCCGCCACGACCTGCCTGACCTGCACGACTTCATCGCCCGCCACGTCAAGGTCGATCCCGACAACGTCGCGCCCGGCGCGCTGGCCACCACCCTGGCCAAGGCGATCAAGGCCTATCGCCCCGAGCTCGACCTGTACCTGCTGTCCGACCGCTCGCCCGAGACCCTGGCCGGCAGCGACGAGGCGGCGCCGATCCGGCGCATGTTCCACCACGTCGAGGAGCCGATGGAGATCCACCTGTCGATCCTCGACGGGATCAACGACCGTTTCCAGACCCCGTACTTCGACAATCTCAAGAAGTACGCGCTGCGCCCGATCGGCACCTTCCACGCCCTGCCGATCGCGCGCGGGAAGTCGGTCTTCCGCTCCAACTGGATCAAGGACTTCGGCCAGTTCTACGGCACCAACATCTTCTTCGCCGAGTCCTCGGCCACCACCGGCGGCCTCGACAGCCTGCTCGAGCCCACTGGCAACATCAAGAAGGCGGCGGAGGCGGTGGCACGCGCCTTCGGCGCCAAGCGCGCGTTCCTGGGCACCAACGGCACCTCGACCTCGAACAAGATCGTGGTCCAGGCCGTGTGCGAGCCCGGCGACATCGTGATCGTCGATCGCAACTGCCACAAGTCGCACCACTACGGCTTCGTGCTCAGCGGCGCCCAGCCCTACTACGTCGAGGCGTTCCCCCTGACGCAGTACTCGATGTACGGGGCGGTGCCGTTGCGCACGATCAAGAAGGCGCTGCTCGATTGCATGGCCGAGGGCAAGCTCGACCGGGTCAAGGCGATCGACATGACCAACTGCACCTTCGACGGGCACATGTACAACCCGCGGCGGGTCATGGAGGAATGCCTGGCGATCAAGCCGGACCTGGTGTTCCTGTGGGACGAGGCCTGGTTCGGCTTCGCGCGCTTCAACCCCTTCCACCGGCGTCGCACCGCGATGGGCGCGGCCGCGACCCTGACGGCGCGCTATCGCGATCCGGCCTACCGCGAGGTCTACAAGGCCTACGCGGCCAAGATCGGCAAGATCGACCCGAAGAACACCGCCCTGCTCGACACCCACCTGCTGCCGGATCCGGACAAGGTGAAGATCCGGGTGTACCAGACCAACTCGACCCACAAGTCGATGTCGGCCTTCCGCCAGGGCTCGATGATCCTGGTCTGGGACGAGGAGTTCCACCACGTCGAGGGGCCGTTCCAGGAAGCCTTCCTGGCCCACACCTCGACCTCGCCCAACCTGCAGCTCATCGCCTCGCTCGACGTGGCGCGGCGGCAGATGGAGCTGGAAGGTTACGAGCTCACCATGAACATGACCGAGCTCGCGATCCGGATCCGCACCGCGGTCAACACGCACCCGCTGATCTCGAAGTACTTCAAGGTCGCGACCATCGAGGACATGGTCCCGGCCGAGTACCGCAAGTCGGGAATCAAGGACTTCGGCCCGCCGAATTCCACCTGGGCCAGCCTGATCGATGCCTGGGACGAGGACGAGTTCGCGCTCGACCCGACCCGCCTCACGGTGATCTGCGGCTCGGCCGGCATGGACGGCACCCAGTTCAAGGGCATCCTGGCCGAGCGCTTCGACATCCAGATCAACAAGACCTCGCGCAACAGCATCCTGGTCCAGACCAACATCAACAACACCCACGGCGACGCGGCGCTGCTGATCAAGGCGCTGGCCGACCTGTCGCGCGAAATCGAGCAGAAGCTCTCCGACGGCGGCGCGCCGGCCAGGGAGGCGTTCGCGGCACGGGTGAAGTCGCTGATGGTCGACGTGCCCGACCTGCCGAACTTCAGCCGCTTCCACGATTCCTTCCGCGAGAACCCCAAGGGCGCGAGCAACGAGGGCCACATGCGCCCGGGCTTCTTCATGGCCTACAAGGAGGCCAACTGCGAGTTCATCAAGCTCGCCAGCAAGGACATCGACGAGCGGCTCAAGAACGGGCCGGAGCTGGTCTCGGCCAACTTCGTCATTCCCTACCCGCCCGGATTCCCGATCATGGTGCCCGGGCAGGTCATCACCGCGGACACCATCACCTACATGCGCAAGCTGGACGTGAAGGAGATCCACGGCTACGTGGCGGCGCAGGGAATCAAGCTGATCAAGCCGTCCGTGCTGGCCGGCCGCAAGGCCACCACCGATCGCTGAGCCTACCGACGCCCCCGCTCCGGCGGGGTGCAGTCGCAACTTCGAACCATTGCCAAAGGTGCCACGGCCATGATTGCCTGGATCATTGCAACACTCAAAGCGAACACCCACCTGGTGATCTTCCTGACCCTGGCCGTCGGCTACTGGGCGGGCAAGTTCAAGATCGGCAAGTTCGCGCTCGGCTCGGTGACCGGCACGCTCCTGGCGGGCGTGCTGATCGGCCAGCTGGGCTTCGAGATCTCGGGGCAGGTCAAGACCATGTTCTTCTCCCTGTTCCTCTTCGCCGTCGGCTACAGCGTCGGCCCGCAGTTCGTGCAGGGCGTGGCCAAGGACGGTCTTCCGCAGGCGATCTTCGGCGCCCTGGTGGCAACGCTGTGCCTGATCTCGGTCTACGTCGCGTCGAAGATCGCAGGCTTCGACGTGGGCCTGGCGGCTGGCCTCATGGCTGGCGCGAACACCATCTCGGCATCGATCGGCCTGGCCACCAACGCGATCAATACCAGCGGCATCGAGAATCCGGAGGCGATGCTCAACCAGATACCGATCGCCTACGCCATCTCCTACCTGTTCGGCACGGTCGGCACCGGCGTCATCCTCTCGATGCTCGGCCCCAAGCTGCTGCGCGTCGACCTTGCCGAGGAATGCCGCAAGTACGAAGCCGAGATGTCCAAGGGCACGCCCGTCGGCGGCATGGGCACGGCATGGCAGCAGTTGCAGATGCGCGCCTATCGCGTCAAGGAAAATGGCGTCGCCGCCGGCAAGACGGTCGGGGATCTCGAGAACCTGGTCAAGGACTCGCGGATGTTCATCGAGCGGCTGCGCCGCGACGGCAAGATCATCGATTTCGATGCCAGTACCGTGCTCCGGGCTGGCGACATCGGCGTCATCTCCGGCAGGACCGAGGCGCTGGTCGACCTGAGCAAGACGGCCGAGGAAGTGGCGGACCCCGAATTGCTCGATATCCCGGTCGAGTCGGTCGACCTGGTCGTGACCAGCAAGGAAGCCAACGGCAAGACCCTGATCGAGATCGCCAGCGACGGCTTCGCGCGCGGCGTGTTCCTGCGCAAGATCACCCGCGGTGCGACCAGCACCGACATACCGATCATGGCGCAGACCAAACTCAACCGCGGAGACATCCTCAAGATCTCCGGTCGCAAGACCCATGTCGAGCGCGTCGAGAAGGCGCTGGGCTACGCCGATCGCGCCAGTGCCGCGACCGACATGATCTGGGTCGGCCTGTTCATCGTGGTGTTCGGCCTGATCGGTGCGTTGACCTACAATATCGGCACCGTGCCGGTCACGCTGTCGGTCTCCGGCGGCATCCTGTTCGGTGGACTGGTGCTGGGCTGGGCGCGCAGCGTGCGTCCGACCTTCGGCCGCCTGCCGGAGCCGACCCAGTGGTTCATGAACTCGGTCGGCCTCAACGTGTTCATCGCCATCGTCGGCATCTCGTCCGGCCCCGGATTCGTGGATGGCCTCAAGGCCAACGGCGTGTCGCTGTTCCTGTGGGGCATCGTCATCACCTCGGTGCCGATGCTGCTGTCGCCGCTGATCGGCAAGTACATCTTCAAGTTCCATCCGGGCATCAACCTCGGGGCCTGCGGCGGCGGTCGCACCAGCACCGCTTCGGTGGCCATGGTCGGTGACGTCGCCAAGAGCAGCGTGCCGATGCTCGGCTACACCGTCCCCTATGCCGTCGGCAACACCCTGCTGACGCTGTGGGGCATGGTCATCGTGTTGATCTACTGAGGCGCCCAAGGTGGCCCCGAACGGAACTTCAAGGAACGCAGCAACGATCGAGTCCCGGCGCCAAGGAACCGGGCGGTGCGTTGCGGCAACCGCACGCACCGGCCTTTCCGCCCCGCTCGCGATGGCGATCGCCCTGCTCCTGAGCACCGGCATTGCCACTGGCCAGGAAGTGGTGGACCCGCGCAAGGCCGGGTCCGCCGATGTGGCCACGGGCGTGGCGACGGCAAGTGCGACGGCCGCTCCGGCGGTTGCGCAGGCCAAGCTGGAGGAGGAGCCCGTCGAGGAGAAGGAGGAACCGGACTCGACCGACGAAGGCCAGACCACGATGGACGAGGCCTTCGAGGTTGAGGACGAGGACGAGGACGAGGTCGGGACCCCGAGCTCGACCGAGCAGGGCCAGACGCAGATGGACCAGAGCTTCGGTCCGCCCACGCGGCGCGAGCGCATCCGCGCACAGCGTCGCGCCGCGCTGGAAGCGACCAAGTACAACATCCACCTGCGCAGCTTCTACCTCGACCGCGACAAGTTCGACGACAGCCAGAGCGAGGCCTGGGCCGCCGGGGGCTGGGTCGGGCTCAAGACCGGCTACTTCCGCGACCGCTTCGCGCTCGGCGCCACCGGCTACACCTCGCAGCCGCTCTACGCACCCGACGACAAGGACGGGACCCTGCTGCTGCAGCCCGGCCAGGACGGCTACGCAGTGATCGGCGAGTTGTATGCCGACCTCCGGATCACCGACGAGGTCCACGCCAACCTGGGTCGCAAGGGCTACGACACGCCCTATATCAACCGCAACGACGTGCGGATGTCGCCCAACACCTTCGAGGCCTACAGCATCAGCGGCCTGCACGGCGGCACCGATGGCGCGGCCGAGTGGCGCTGGGGCGCGGGTTACTTCGACAAGATCAAGGAACGCAACTCCGACGAGTTCGTGTCGATGTCCGAGGACGCCGGCGCCGATGTCGACCGCGGCGTGTACGCCTTCGGCGGCAACTACAGGAAGGGCGACTTCTCGCTGGGCGCGGTCAACTACTACAGCGACGACATCATCAACATCTTCTACACCGAGGGCCGCTACGCGATCCCGCTGTCGGAAACGACCCGCCTGCAGTTCGCCGCCCAGTACACCGACCAGCAGAGCACCGGCGACGACCTGCTCAACGGCAGCGATTTCTCCGCCGACCAGTACGGCCTCAAGGGTGAGCTCGCCTGGGGACCGTCGCTCTTCAGCGTGGCCTGGACCAGCACCGGCAACGAGACCGCGACGCAGAGCCCGTGGAGCGGCTATCCGGGCTATACCAGCGTGCAGGTCGAGGACTTCAACCGCGCCGGCGAGGATGCCTGGATGCTGCGCGCCGCCTACAACTTCCAGGGCGTGCCGGGCTTGAGTACCTACGCGCTGTACGTCAACGGCAACGATCCCGAGGGCGACACGACCTACGCAAAGGAGGAGTTCGACTTCAACCTGCAGTGGGCCGCGCCTGCCGGCACCTGGCAGGGACTCGCGCTGCGCTTCCGCTACGCGGTGGTCGACCAGGACGCCCCGGACAGTTCCAACCTCAACGACCTGCGGCTGATCGTCGACTACGTGCCGCCCGGGTTCTAGCAACGCCGCCCGGAAGGGCAGGGGAGCTGCATGGACTGGATGCAGGGGATGCTGGCGAAGTATCCGGAACTCGCGGTGTACTTCGCCATCGGCGTCGGTTACTGGGTGGGATCGATCCAGGTCCTGGGCTTCAAGCTCGGCGGGGTGACGGGCTCGCTCCTCGCCGGCATCGGCATCGGCCTGCTGTTCGAGGTGCCGGTCTCGGCGGCGGCGAAATCGCTGGTGTTCCTGCTGTTCCTGTTCGGCATCGGCTACTCGGTCGGCCCCCGCTTCGTCAGCGCGATGCGCGGCGACGGCTGGCGCTACGCGGTGCTCGGCATCTTCATGCCGGTGGTCGGCCTGCTCACGGCATGGGCAGTGGCGAGCGCGCTCGGGCTCGACCCGGGCTTCGCCGCCGGGCTGCTGTCCGGCGCGCTGACCGAATCGCCGGCGATGGGCACCGCCGCGGAGGCGATCGCCGCGCTCCCGCTGGGCGAGGAGGAGCGCCAGTTGCTGGTTGCGCACATCGGCGTGGCCGATGCGCTGTGCTACATATTCGGCGCGCTGGGCGTGGTGCTGTTCTGCGCCAACGTCGCGCCGCGGCTGCTGGGCATCGACCTGCGCGCCGAGGCGCTGCGGCTCGAGGAGCAGATGGGCATCGAACGCACCCGCCAGGGCGTGACCTCGGCCTGGCACCCCTTCGAGTTCCGCGCCTACCGCATCGAAACGGGTACGCCAATCGTCGGGAGCACGATCGCCGAGGCGGAATCGAGGGCTGTCGGCGCGCGCCTGTTCGTGCTGCGGTTGCGCCGCGGCGGCGAGATCATCGAGGGGCGACCGGACCTGCGCATCGAGGCGGACGACGTGGTGGTCGTGGCCAGCCGACGCGAGATGCTGGTAGAGCAGATCGGCGAGAAGGCCCGTGAAATCGACGATCCCGAGCTGCTCGACATCCCGGTGGCGAGCTACGAGATATTCATCTCCGCCGCTGCCGTCGTCGGCCGCACGCTGCAGTCGCTGGCGAATGACGACGCCGTGCATGGTGTGTTCCTGCGCCGCATCGTCCGCAATGGCCTCGAGATCCCGCAGGGGCGCCGCACGGTGGTCGAGCGCGGCGACGTCTTCCACATGGTCGGCGCCGAGCCCTCGGTGCAACGCGCGGCCAAGGTCCTGGGCGTGCTCGTGCAGCCCACCGACAGCACGGACTTCGTCGCCGTGGGCTTCGCGATATTCATCGGTGCGCTGCTGGGCGCGGCGGCCTCGTTCCACATCGCCGGGGTCAGTGTCTCCATCGGCACCAGCGTGGGCACGCTGGTGGCCGGCATCTTCACCGGCTACCTGCGCTCGGTGCGGCCGCTGTTCGGCCGCGTGCCGGACGGCGCGGTGCAGTTCATGCAGTCGCTGGGCCTGGCCGGCTTCGTGTGCATGGTCGGCATCGGCGCCGGGCCGCACTTCGTCGCCGCGGTGCGCGAGGCCGGCGCGAGCCTGTTCTTCGGCGGCATGGTCGTGACCTCGGTGCCGCTGCTCGCAGGGCTGTATTTCGGTCGCTACATGCTGCGCATCGAGCCGCTGCTGCTGCTGGGCGCGATCGCCGGCGCGCTGACCTTCACGCCGGGTCTGGCGGCGGTGCAGGAGAAGTCGGGCAGCCAGGTCGCGGTGCTGGGGTACTCCGGCGCCGTCGCGGTGGCGCACGTGTTGTTGACCACCTTCGGCACGGTCATCGTCCTGCTGGTCGCCCGCTGACGCGGCGCCGGGAATCGTGCCGATCGAGAGAGCCAGCAAGCGTGCCGCCGCGATCCGTCTGGCCGCCCGGTCGGCGCTCGCGGCCGCCGTCGCGGTCCTGATCGTGCAGTGGATGGGTACCAGCCACGCCATCTTCGCGATGATCGCCGCGGTGATCGTCACCGACCTGCGGCCGGAGCAGTCGCGGCAGTTCGCGCTCAATCGAATTGCCGGCACCGTGATCGGCGCCGGCGTCGGCGCGCTCGTGGTGCCCTGGCTGGGACCCAGCGCGCTGGCAGTGCTGGTCACGGTGGGCGCGATGATGATGCTGTGCCATGTCCTGAAGCTCGATGGCGCCGCGAAGCTCTCGGGCTATCTCTGCGGCATCGTCGTGCTCGAGCACAGCGGCAATCCCTGGTACTACGCCGGCGAGCGCCTGGTCGAGACCCTCGTCGGCGTCGGCGTGGCGCTGGCGCTGAGCATGGTTCCGCAGCTGGTCAGGTCCGACCAGCGTGGCGACGGGCCGGCCTGAGCCGCTCCGCGCGGGTCGCAATCTCTCGACCGCGGCGCTTGTTGCCGCATCCAGGCTGGAGGCCGCGCCCGCGCGCGCGCGGCCCCGCACCTCGCGCGACGCTAGGACCCGGCGGGATTCGCCCCGCGCGTCGCGGCGGTCTCGCGCTCGACCAGCGCCGCCAGGGTCTCGCCGCGACCAACGTGGCCCAGGCGCTCGTCGAGGCCTTCGCGCACCAGCATGTCGCGCACGCCGGCGCGCGCCTCGACGGCGCGCAACGTGGTGCCGCGCGCCGCGAGGTCGCGCTGCAACTGGGCCAGCATCTCGGCGCCGGCCAGGTCCACGACCGGCGAGGAGGACAGGTCGCAGACCACGACCCGCACCGGGTCTGCGGCGGCCGCGAGCCGCTGCATGACGTCCTCGCGCACCGAATCCACGTTGAAGTAGAGCAGCGAGGACTCGACCCGGAAGGCGAGCACGCCGGGCACGGTCTCGTTGTCGGGACTGTGCTCGAGGTCGGACCAGCGGCGGCTGCCGGGAATGCGGCCGAGGAAGGCCACGTGCGGATGCGCCGCACGGCGCAGCAGCAGGCCCAGGGTCAGGATCGCCCCGATCAGCACGCCGCGCAGGATGCCGGAGCCCAGCACGCCCAGCAGGGCCGCGATCGCGATCACGAACTCGGTCCGGTGCGCGCGCCACAGGCGCTTGAGCGCGGCGACCCGGATCAGGCTGGTCACGGCCATCAAGACGATCGCCGCCAATACCGGCTGCGGCAGGTCGTGCAGCAGGTGCGAGAAATAGAGCACCACCGCCAGCACGATCAGCGCCGCGATCAGGCCCGACAGCGGCGTGCGCGCGCCGCCGCTCTCGTTGACCAGCGACTGCGACATGCCGCCGCTGATCGGATAGCCGGCGCCCAGGCCCGCGGCCAGGTTCGCGGCGCCCAGGGCCAGGAACTCGCGATCGGCGTCGAAGCGATGGCCGTGCTTGGCGGCGAAGAGGCGGCCGATGGCCGCCGTTTCCACCGAGCCCAGCAGGAAGCAGGCGAGCGCCAACGGCAGCAGTTCGTTGACTTCGCGCCAGCTCACCGCCGGCAATCCGATCGCGGGCAGCCCCTGCGGCACCTCGCCCAGCAACTTCACGCCGCGCGCCTCGAGCCCGAGGGCCTGTGCCGCCAAAATGCCGCCCACGACGATGAACAGCGCGACCGGCCGGTTCGGCAACAGCTTCTTGCCGGCCAGCAGCAGGACCAGCGCCGCTACGCCCAGCGCCAATGCGACCGTGTTGGTCTGGTCGAGGTGGGCGAGGAAGTAGCCCATCCGCTCCCAGAAGTCGCCATGCGTGCCCTTGAAGCCGAACAGCTTGGGCAACTGCGTGCTGGCCAGGACCAGGGCGATGCCGGCCTTGAAGCCGACCATCACGGTGTCGGAAATGAAGTTCACGACCACGCCGGCGCGGATCATCCAGGCCAGCACGCCCAGCGCCGCCACCATCAGCGCGGTGCAGGCCGCCAGGGCCGCGAAACGCGTCGGGTCGCCGCCAGCCAGGTCGCCCAGCGATGCGCCTATCAGCAACGACAGGCCCGAGGTGACGGTGATCGCCGTGTGCCGCGAACCGCAGAAGAGCCAGAACACGAGCCCTCCGAACAGGCAGGCGTAAAGCCCCGCCTCCGGCGGCAGGTTGGCGAGCGAGGCATCGCCGATGCCAGCGGGCAGCAGGTAGGCCGCCAGCGTGATCCCGGCGACCAGGTCGGCGCGCAGCCAGGCGGGCTGGTACTCGCGCAACCATGCCGGCAGCAGCGCAATGCGCGGCGGCGCGGGGGCGCTGACAGTGTCTGGTGGCGCCATGGCCCAGTACTCCCCGGAGCTATCACGCCAGCGGCGGCAACTGCGCCAGCTTAGTCGAGTCCCGTGCTCGCCGGCCTACCCCTTGGTGCGGGGCGTGCCCCGGCCGGTGCGGCAGGCCCGGGCGGGTCCCTCGGCTACAGTACGGGTCCACGGCCCTTTCCGGTTGGAACGTCGCGAATGTTCGATTCCGTGGTCTCGATCTGGACGATGACCCTCACCGCCTGCGCGACGCTGGGCGGCATCCACCTGCTGTTGTGGCTCAAGGACCGGCGCGCCCACGCCAGCCTGGCGTTCGTCGGCCTGATCGTCGGGGTCGCCGGAATTGCCTTGTTCGAGATGCGGATGATGGGCGCCGGCTCGCCCGAGCAGTTTGCCATTCTGCAGCGAAATACCCACATTCCCGTGACGGTGCTGACGCTGTCGCTGGTGGCCATGGTGCGGCTGATGTTCGGACCGCGCCATGCCTGGATCGGCGTCCTCGCCATCGGATTCCGGCTGGCCGCGCTGCTGGTGAACTACCTGGTGCCGGGCAGCGTGAACTTCGTCGAGATCAGCGCCCTGCGGCAGGTCGAATTCCTCGGCAGCCTGGTGGCGGTACCAATCGGCACCACCAGTGCCTGGAGCCGTGTCCCCGAGTTCAGCAACTTGCTCATGTTGGTCTATGTCGTGGCGGCGGCCAGCGCGCACGCGCGGCTCGGCCCGGAACAACGGCGCAGGGCGTGGACGATCGGTGGCAGCCTGGTCGTTTTCGTGCTGGTTGCGGCCGGATTGGCCATATCCGTGAGCCATGGGCTGCTGCACCTGCCGTACACGATCAGCTTGCCTGCGTTGGGCGTGGTCGTGGTCATGGCCTACGAGGTCAGCCGCGACCTCGCCGGCGCGAGGCAGTTGGCGCAGGAACTGCACGAAAGCCAGAAGCGCAATGAACTCGCAGCCTCATCGGCCGGGGTGGGCTTGTATTCGTGGCAGGCGGGAGGCCAGGAGTTGTGGGCCAACGCGACCGCGCGCGAAATGCACGGCGCCGGCGATGCGCGCCTGGCCGACATGGCCGGGCTCCTCGAGCGCGTGCACCCGGAGGATCGCGACCTCGTGCGCCTCAGCCTGCTGGACGCCGTGGAGGCGAATTCGGAGTTCAGGGTCACCTACCGCGTCGGCTCCACGACCGCACCCTGGCGCTGGATCGAGGCGCGCGGTGCATTCGAGCATGATCCGCCCGGACGCACGCGCGCGCTGCACGGCGTGTGCATCGATGTCAGCGAGCGCCGCGCCGCCGAAGAGCGCTTCCAGAGGGTAGTCGAGGCCGCGCCCAACGCGATGCTGCTGGTCGATGCCGACGGCCGCATCACGCTCGCCAATCGCCAGGCCGAAACCATGTTCGGGTGCGCAGCCCGGGAGCTGCTCGGGCGGCAGGTCGACGATTTCGCCGCCAGCGTGACGGCCGCGACGCACCGCGCGCATCGCCAGTCCTTCGCCGCGGATCCGCAGGCGCGGCGCATGAGCCCGGGGCGCGAACTGCAGGCGCGGCGCGCCGACGGCAGCGAGTTCGTGGCCGAGGTCGGGCTGAGCCCGATCCAGACCCGCGACGGCCCCCAGGTGCTGGCCTCGATCGTCGACCTGACCCTGCGCCGGCAGAACGAACAGGAACTGCAGCGCCTGCGCGACCAGACCTTCAGCGCCGCGCGCATCAGCCTCGCCGGGCAGCTGGCCTCGACCCTGGCGCACGAGATCAACCAGCCGCTGGGCGCGATCCTGCGCAATGCCGAGGCGGCCAGCATGATGCTCGAAGCGGGCAATGCCGACCAGGCCGAGCTCGCCGCCATCGTGTCCGACATCCGCGGCGACGACCAGCGCGCCGGCGCCATCATCGAGCACATGCGCACGCTGCTGCGGCGCAGGCAGCCCGAGCTCCACGCCGTGCCACTGGACCAACTGGTGGCCACGGTGCTGGCGCTGGTGCGCCACGACGTCGTCGAGCGCAGGGTGGTCCTGAGCGCGCAGATACCGCGCGACGTCAAGCCGGTGCGAGGCGACGCCGTGCTGCTGCAGCAGGTCCTGCTCAACCTCGTATTCAACAGCCTGGATGCGCTGGAGCAGGTCCCGCCCGACTCGCGGCGCCTGGTCATCAGCGCCCGCGGGCTGGCCGACGGGAAGGTCGAGGTGGTGGTGCGCGACACCGGCCCCGGCCTGCCGCCGGAGGTGCTGAAGCGGATCTTCGAGCCCTTCCACACCACCAAGGCCAACGGCATGGGCATGGGCCTTGCGATCTGCCGTTCGCTGGTGGAGTCGATGGACGGCAGCATCGACGCCAACAACCAGATCGATGGTGGCGCCGCCTTCCGCATCGTCCTGCCCGCCGCGGCCGCGACCGTGACTGCCTGAGCGTCCGCCGACGGCCGGATTGCGGGCGGCCAGCGATCGGAGCGCGTCCACCCGACCCCGGGTTCGCAACCCAAAAGGGCAGGTACGCCTGGCTCTGGCGCCCGCTAGAGTGATGGCGGAGATGGCCGATCCCACGAGACTCCGCGCATGGGCGCCCAGGCAACCCTCACCATCGCGATCGTTGACGACGATCCGGGCGCCAGCGCCGGCATGGCGCGGCTCCTGCGCGCGGTCGGCATGGTGGTGGATACCTACGCCTCGGCCGAAGCGCTGCTCGCCGGCACGCGGCTCAGGGACTACGACGCGATGATCCTCGACGTGCGCCTCGGCGGCATGTCCGGGATCGAGCTGCATCGCGTGCTGCTGAAACGCGAGATCGCGGTCCCGGTCGTGTACGTCACCGCGCACGATGATCCGCAGACGCGCGGCGACGCGGAGCGACAGGGATGCGTCGCCTTCTTCGGCAAGACCGAGTCCGGCAGCCACGTCATCGCGGCCCTGCGCAAGGGCGCCGACCACTACCGCGGCACCGATGGCGCGAGGCCGTCCTGACATGGCCGGCACGAGCGCATCCGGCAAACCGGCTTCGAAACGCCGCGCGCCGCCATCGCCCTCCGCGCATCCCGAGTTGCGCGAGCGCATCATCGCCGCAGTGGCGCTCCTGGCCGATGCAGCGCGACCCCTGCGCGTGCTCAAGGCCATCGACTGGCCGCTGGACGTGCGCACGCAATTCCTCGCCCGCAAGGGCAAGGACCTGCCCGTCGTGGCCTACGAACCGGTCGATGGCAGCCGCGCGCTGCACCGGGTCGAGCGTGCGCGTCGGATCTGCACCGGCCACGCGGGAATCGACGCCTGGTTGACCCGGCATGCCGACGCGATCGAGGCGACCGCGCGCATGCTCGAAGGCGTTGGCACTCCCGATTTCTACAAGTACGGGCGCACGCTGTACGGCGATTCGTCGACGCCGCTGAAACTGTTCCCGGCGACGCCACTGGACATGGCGCGCAGCATCCACGATTCGATCGACAAGCTGGCGCGCATCCAGATCGTGCCCTCCGGCGGCGCCAGCCACAGCGCGACCCAGGTCGCGCGCACGATCCGCAAGGCGTTGGGCGAGCGCTTCGGCGCGGACGCCCCGGCGGTGACGATCGTGCCGACCCTGTCGGCGAATGCGCTCGCGACCTCGAAGGAGATCCGCATCCGGCGCGACGCCCGCTTCACCGACCGCGACGCGCAACAGTTGCTGCAGCACGAGGCCTGGATCCACTGCGGCACCTCGATCAACGGCAAGCACCAGGACCTGCTGCCGATCCTCGGCGTCGGCTATCCGTACACG
>Ga0209254_10001231_pt1 | contig 22780 bp, 17 predicted proteins | sample FrelakmetDIP11DI_FD_187148 | JGI IMG/M metagenome (GOLD analysis project Ga0209254, IMG submission 187148) | Freshwater lake sediment microbial communities from the University of Notre Dame, USA, for methane emissions studies - DIP11 DI (SPAdes)... | ecosystem: Environmental > Aquatic >...
GGCGAGGCGCGGGTCTTCCGGCTGCCGGACAGCGCTGGCACGCTGGGGTTCATCTCCACCGTGTCGGAACCGTTCTGCGCCAGCTGCAGCCGGGCACGCCTGACCGCCGATGGGCGGCTGCGCCTGTGCCTGCTGCGGGAAAAAGAAGTGGATTTATTGACCCCGATGCGCAACGGCGCCAGCCAGGACCAGCTGCGCGAGATTATTTTAGAAGGCATCTGGGACAAACCCTGGGGTCACCAACTAGCAGAGGGAAAGGTGCCACTCAACCGGGCGATGAGCGAAATTGGGGGTTAGAGGCGGGATTCCTTGTTAGACCAGGTGCGGCGCACGCCGCTTCGCTTACAAAGGTGCGTCGCACCTGTTAGTTCATCCATTTGACAGGCGTTCCAGCTTCATGCTGATCTCGCGCCATTGGATTTTCGAGACACCCAGTTTCTGGCGGATCTTATTGTGGTCCATAGCCGAGCGCCAGTCATTCAGGGCGCAAGTCCAGCGGCACATATCGAAAGATACATGCTTATCCAGGCCGGCTTCTGCGCTCAAGTCCTCTAATAGATATTCCAACCGGCGCTGCGACCAGGGGAAGAGCCGGTCTTTGAGGTCATATTGGGCGGCGTATTCGTGATAGACCTCGATCCAGCTATCCGCCAGGTCGATCTTGCGCTCTTTGTAGCGGTTTTGCGGGCTGGCATAGCGCACAAACAGAATTGCCCCGTCCGGTGCGTCCAGCTCCAGATGGTTCAGGTTGAGCGCCAGGCATTCGCCTTTCTTGATCCCGGTATTGAGCAACAGCTCGACCAGCGCCAGCGGGCGCGCGTCCGGTTTGGCGGCCAGGCGGTGTTTGCCAGCCGTATCCAGGATGAGCTGGGTCTCCTGTTCGGTCAGCACGACCGGCAGCGGGCTGATGACCGAGCGCTGGGGCACTTTTTCGGCCGGATCGATCAGCAGCGCGCCGTACTGGTGCAGCCAGCGGAAGAAGGCTTTGATCGAGGTGATGCGCCGGGCGAGCGATTTCGGGCTACAGGGGACTCCGCGCCCGCTTTGCAGCCAGTCCAGGAACAGGTTCAGATCGCTGGTGGAGACATCACCCACGGCGCGGTCGGGGGGCAAGTAGGAGGCCAGCAAACGCATATCGGAGCTGAAGGCCTTGACCGTGTGCGGCGAGACGCCCTGGTCTTCCAGGAAGTAGCGCCAGGCCTTGATGGTGGGTCCGACCAGGCTGGAGGAGGAGATATGGGCGCTGGAGGTCGGATCGTTGGCAGAGGCAGCAGATTGAGGAGACATGAGCGACTCCGTACACCGGGATTACATTCGTATAGTCGTACAAATGCAGTTTAGCTTAAAAATGTGGAACTGTCAACGCCAGAATCCTGTCCAAAGGGAGTAGACAGACACTTAACTAGCCTTAAACTGCAAGTGGTTTGTCCATCAGGTATAATTGCAAAATTCAAAAGCAGTTCAAGGTCAACAATTCAGGTGCAATGCACTTGCGAAGTGCATTGCACGTCCTATGCAAAATGGTTCATCAATAAAGGAGAACGCATGAAAATATCGAAACTTATCCTGGCCGTCCTGGCGCTCACATTCGCATCGGCAGCCTGCCAGATATTTGGCTTAGGCCCTGCTTCGGTGACTGAAGTTGCAGCCACTGAAGCGCCCGCGCCTACAGCAGCCGGAGGCGTTCCGTATCCGGAAGGCAGCGCGGTAGCTCTGCCGGTCATTTCCGGCGGCGCTGATCCCTACCCTGGGTCCGGTGTGCCGGTTACACCATTGGCCAGCGGCGCCTATCCGGAAGCGGGCGCCACACTCCCGGCTGCGGCGGCTCAAGAGGCTTATCCTGCTCCAGCCGCACAACCGCTGACCGCGCAAAGCGAGCCGGTTCTCCCGGAGCTAAAGGATGGCGCCGAAGTCCAGTGGTCACAGGTGGAGAAGATCGTCTTCTCCGGGCAGGTAGTCAAGATCGGCCAGACGCATGACTTGAATGTGACCATCACGCTGAAAGATGGCCGCACGTTCAAGACGGTCGAACCGGAGATCGATGATATTCTCAAGCTGGTGCAGGCTTGCGGGGCTCTGTGCAAGGATATAAAAGTCGCCACGGAGTAGCATGAGCCAGGCCAGTAGGCCAAAAAGGTGCAAGGCACATTCAAAGTGCCTTGCACCTGTGAAGCAAACGGGAGGTCGCTACTTGCGGTCTCCCGTTTCTGTTTATTGGCGTGGCGTACCGTCGGGCAGCAGGCTGCCTTCCAGACCCAGCTCGGGGGCGATGCGGCGCATGGCCAAAATGACGTTATCGACGTGCTCCCAGAGGGGAATGCCGAAATCGAGGGTGGACTTTTCAATCTCCTCGCGACTGGCTCCGGCGGCAAAAGCGCGGTCTTTCCATTTCTTCTTGACCGAAGAAGATGTCATGTCGTACAACGAGCGGGAGGGACGTACCAGCGCTACAGCGGTAACCAGCCCGGTGATCTCATCGCAGGCGTAGAGGGCTTTTTCCATGCGAGTCTGGCGTGGGACGCCGGTATGGTCGGCGTGGCTGAGGATGGCGCGCACGATCTCCGGCGGGACGCCGCGCTGCTGCAAGATCGGGGCGCCATCTTGCGGGTGACCTTCGAGCGAGGGGTGGATCTCCCAGTCGAAGTCGTGCAGCAGACCGGTGATGCTCCAGGTGTCCACATCTGCGTCGAATTTCTCGGCATAGAACCGCATGGCGGCTTCGACAGCCAGCATATGGCGGACTAAATTCTCGTTTTTAATGTATTCACGGACAATAGCAAGCGCTTCGGTGCGGTTCATTGAGCCTCCAGTGGAAAAATGGGTTCGGGTTTCCCCAGGATCGGTTCCGGGCGTGAGATATGCACTTCCCACAGGGCGACCAGCGTGGCTGGCACTTCACGCAGGTTCCAATAGAGCAACGAGCGGTTCAGGTAGATGCGCAGGTCAGCAGGCACTCCGACAGAGGACAGCCCCAGGGCGTTGCAGACATACAGGGCGCGTGGCAGGTGGAAAGCCTGGGTGACTAGGATGGCGTCCTGTAGCCCGAAGATCGCACGCGCCCTGAAGCAGGTATCGTACGTACGCCGTCCGGCATAATCCAGCACGATCGCTTCATCCGGGACGCCCAGATCGAGGGCATAGCCGCGCATGGCGCCCGGCTCGTTGTAGTAGAGATCGCTGTTGTCGCCGCTCATCAACAGCTTTTCGACCTTACCAGCGAAGTAGAGCTGGGCGGCAGTCGCCACCCGGTCGCGCAGGACGGGCGTCGGGCTGCCATCGCGCCACAGACCGGCGCCGAAGACAATCGCCACACGCCGAACAGGGACGCTCTCCACTGTATAAACCCGGCTGCGGGTGCTCCAGAGAGTGACCAGGCGCGGGAGAGCAACGAGCAGAAAAACCAGCAACAGGATAATCAGGCAAAACCAGAGTAGCATACGGAAAATTCTATTCAAGTTTTTCTTTAACATCAAACCCTAATTTTACCATCCTCCGCTCAGCTCTAACTTCTCCAACCATCGGTTTGTCTCCCCCCATGCCATATCTTTTGCAAAACATATCAAATGCCGAGAGCCTCTTGCCTGGAATCCAGCGTGCGAGTACAATCGCTAAACTTATGGACATGGAAGCAATCTACCAGGAGACCCTGGAATATCTATATAGTTTCGTCGATTACAGCCTGACACATAACCTCAGCAACCTGCCGGAAAAATGGGACCTGGAGCGGATGCGGGCTTTTCTGAAAGCGCTGGGAAACCCGCAGCAAGCCTACCCGGTGATTCATGTGGCCGGCACCAAAGGCAAAGGCTCGGTGTGCGCCATGTGCGCCAGCGCCTTGCAAAATGCCGGGTATCATGTAGGCCTGTATACCTCGCCGCACATGCAGGATTACGCCGAGCGCATCCAGCTCAACGGCGAACCGATCCCGCATGCGGCGCTGGTCGAGCTGGTGGATGAATTGCGCCCTGCGCTGGAGGCAAGCAAGCAGCTGACCACTTTTGAGATCACAACGGCGCTGGCATTCCTGTATTTTGCCCGACAGGGCGCTACCGTCGTGGTGGCAGAGGTGGGCCTGGGCGGCAGGCTGGACGCCACGAATGTTGTCAAGCCGCTGGTCTCGGTGATTACCTCGATCTCGTATGATCATACGCAGGTGCTCGGCAATACCCTGGAGGAAATCGCCGGTGAGAAAGCCGGCATCATCAAGCCCGGCATCCCGGTGGTGATCGCGCCACAGAAAGAAGCCGCCCGAGTGGTGTTCGAGCGCATCGCGGCTGAGCGCGGCGCACCGCTGCTGGAGGTGGGCGTTGACTACCAGTTTTCCGGGATTATGAGCTCGCTGGATGGGCAATCGCTGGCGGTCTGGCCCGTAAAAGACGAGATGGCGGGTGAGCCGGTGGAGCTGACCATCCCGCTGTTGGGCGCGCACCAGCTCGAGAACGCCGCCACTGCCTTTGCGGCGCTGGAGGTGGCGAAGGCAGGCGGCCTGAGGCTGCAACAATCTGACCTCCAGCACGGTTTTGCCTCGGTGAACTGGCCTGGACGCTTTGAAGTGCTGCGCAACGACCCGCCGCTGGTGATCGACTCGGCGCATAACCGTGATTCGGCCATGCGCCTGCGCCAGACGCTGGAGACTTGCTTTCCAGGCAAGCCGGCTGTGTTGATTTTTGGAGCTTCAGAGGATAAAGACATCGCCGGTATGCTCGAAGAGCTGGCACCGGTGACCAGCCGAGTGATTTTCACCCGCTCCTACCACCCGCGGGCGATCGAGCCGGATAAATTGCTGGAAATGGTTGCCGCGTATGGCTTACCGGCGCAGGTAGCGCCGGCGGTCGAAGAGGCTTTGAGCGAGGCGTTGCGGCAGGCAGGAGGCGATGGCCTGGTGTTAGCGACCGGCAGCCTGTTTGTGGCGGCGGGTGTACGACAATGCTGGTACAATCAATATGCGGTTGCTGATTAGCGCCCGGTATTTTAGATAAAGAAGGAAAATTGGTAGGGGAATCATGATGCGAAGTGATGATTGGTATTCCAGAGATGATGATGAAGAATTCGGCGAGGCCATGCACCGCCGGACGGAGGAGCTTTACAGCATCCCCGATGCCGTGCCAGATGAAGATGGCTTGATCGAATGTCCGGTGCTGCCGCTGCGCGACCTGGTGGTCTTCCCGCGCATGGTCTCCCCATTATTTTTGTCGCAAGAGCTGGCATTATTGGCGGTCGAGGACGCGCAACTGAAAGACCAGACGGTGATCGCCGTTTCGCAACGCGACCCGGAAATAGAAGACCCCATCCCGCAAGACTTCCTGCAGATCGGGGTCGAGCTGGCTGTCGGACGGCTGTTGAGCATGCCGGATAACTCACACTCGGCGCTGGTGCAGGGGCGGCGGCGGGTTGAAGTGGTCGATTACGTGCAGGTAGAGCCGTTCCTGATCGCCCGGGCGCGCCCTATATATGAAACCACCGAGCTGGACCGCAATACCGATGCGACCATGCGCACCGCCCGCGAGATGTTCCACAAATGCGTGCAGCTAGACCGCAGCCTGCCGGAAGAAGCATACCTGTTTGCGCTGAATATCGACGACCCCGGCTGGCTGGCGGATATGATCAGCACTGCCATCGCCCCGCCGCTGCATGCGCGCCAGGAGTTGCTCGGCGTGCTGGACCCGATGGAACGGTTACAGCAGGTGATCAACTTGCTGGCGAAAGAAGCCGATGTACTGGAGTTGGAAGACGAGATCCATTCCCGGGCGCAGAGCGAAGTCGACCGAAGCCAACGGGAGTTTTACCTGCGGGAACAGATGAAGGTCATCCAGACCGAGCTGGGCGACGGCGACCCCTGGATGCGTGAGATCCAGGAATTGCAGACGCGCGTCGAATCAGCCGGGCTGCCGGAAGAAGTGCAGGTGCGAGCCTTGAAAGAGGTCGAGCGGCTGGGGCAGATGCCGCTGATGGCGCCCGAGGTGGGCATCATCCGCACTTATATCGAATGGATCCTGGAACTGCCCTGGATCAATGCCACCGAAGACAACCTGGATGTGCGGCATGCCGCACAAGTGCTGGAGCACGACCACTATGGCCTGCCGCGCGCCAAAGAGCGCATCCTGGAGTACATCGCTGTGCGCAGCCTGAAGCCCAAGCGCTTGCGCCAGCCTATCCTGTGTTTCGTCGGCGCGCCGGGCACCGGTAAGACCTCGCTGGGGCGCTCGATCGCGGACGCACTGGGGCGGAAATTCGTCCGTCTCTCACTGGGCGGCGTGCGCGATGAGGCAGAGATCCGCGGCCACCGGCGAACTTACATTGGCGCGCTGCCGGGGCGCATTCTGCAGACCATGCGCCGCGCCGGGACGGTCAACCCGCTGTTCATGCTGGATGAGATTGACAAGCTGGGCCAGGATTTCCGGGGCGACCCGTCCTCCGCCTTGCTGGAAGTACTCGACCCGGAGCAAAACTTTGCTTTTTCCGACCATTACCTGGAACTGGCATATGACCTCTCCAAGGTGATGTTTATTACCACCGCCAACACCACCGGCACCATCCCGCTGGCATTGATGGACCGCATGGAGCTGATCGAGTTCCCCGGCTACATCGAGGAAGAGAAACTGGAGATCAGCCGCCAATTCCTGCTCCCGCGCCAGCTCGAAGAGAATGGGCTGGACAAAGGCGAGCTGCACTTCGCTGACCAGGCAGTGCTGCGGATCATTCGTGAGTACACTTACGAGGCCGGGGTGCGCAACCTGGAGCGAGAGGTCGGCAAGATCAGCCGCAAAGTGGCGCGCATGAAAGCCGAGCGGCGGCGTTTCCCCTCTCACATTGGCATATCGTCTATCGAGCGCTTCCTGGGCCCGCCGCAGTTCTTCAACCTGGAGGCGGAAAGACAGAACGAGGTGGGCGTGGCGACGGCGGTCGCCTGGACAGAGAACGGCGGCGAGATCATGCCGGTCGAGGTGCTATTAATGGAAGGCAAGGGCAACCTGCAGATCACCGGGCAGATCGGCAGCGTGATGCAGGAATCTGCGCAAGCGGCGCTTTCCTTTTTGAAGTCGCGGTCGCAAGCGCTGGGACTGGACAGCAGTATGTACGAGCAAGTGGATATCCATATCCACGTTCCGGAGGGCGCCATTCCGAAGGACGGGCCATCCGCCGGGATCACGATTTGCACCGCGCTGATCTCGGCATTCACCGGTCGGGAAGTGTTACGCGAGGTCGGAATGACTGGTGAGATAACCCTGCGCGGCCGGGTACTGCCGGTTGGCGGGGTGCGTGAGAAAGTCCTGGCAGCTCACCGCGCGGGTCTGAAGACCGTCATTTTGCCAAAACGCAACCTGAAAGACCTGGTAGACGTTCCGAAACGAGCGCGTAGCGAGCTAAATATCGTCCCGATCGAGCACATGGACCAGGTATTGGAGCTGGCGCTGGCACCTGCGCGGGTGGACGCTCGTCCGGCGCGCCCTCGGCGCAAAAAAGCGACTAGCGAACAATCCAAAGCACAAATCCAACCGGCAGGTCAGCCGGCTGAATAATTGGGATTACAAAATGCGATTACCGGCGACCCCAGGAGATGGGGAAGAGCTTGAGGTATTGATTTGACGATGACGGGCGCTGACAGATCTGGCGAAATCCAGGGTCTCTTGACCCAGGGGATGGGCAGCAGCCTGCACTGGTTCCCGGCGGATGTGCCGGTCTCGCGCCTGGCGACGACATTGGTAGCGATGGCTAACACGCGCGGCGGTACGGTGCTGATCGGCGTGGCGCCGCGCTCCGCTCAAATCCAGGGCGTCCAGGACACCGCTCAGGTGGTCGACCATATCTTTCAAGCGGCGCTGCTGGCGGACCCACCTTTGGTGCTGCCTTTACCGACCATAGCCAATGTCGGACACGCCCAACTGCTGTGGATCACAGTCCCGGCTGGTCTGCCATGCGTCTATAACCTGGAGGGGCGGTACCTGGGGCGTGAAGGCTCGCAGACCAACCCGCTGCCAGCCAGGCAGTTGCGCCGGTTGCTAATGGAAAGAGGCGTGCTGAATTTCGAGGCGCAGATCCCTTTGCACGCCACGCTGGACGACCTCGACCCGGACAAAGTGACGGCTTATATCCGGCTGCTGGACCTGCCGGGGGACGAGACGCCCGAAGAGCTGCTCTTGCGGCGCGGCTGTCTACGCCTGCGCGAAGACGGGGCGCATCCGGCGCAGAAGCTGGATCCATCCAGGCTATATCCCACCTATGCGGCGTTGCTGCTGTTTGGAAAATACCCCCAGCAATGGCTGCCGAACGCCAGCATCCTGGCGGCGCGTTTCCTGGGCGAAGGCATGGCGGACCGCTTCATCAAACAGGAGATGCGCGGCACGCTGCCGGATCAACTGCACCAGGCGGAGGCTTTTTTACGCGAAGCCCAGCATAGCGTGGTGCGGCTGGTGGGGCTGACGCATCAAGAGACCCCCGAGTATCCGCTGGAAGCAGTGCGCGAGCTGCTGGTCAACGCCGTGGCGCACCGTGACTATAACGTACAGGGGGATAACATCCACGTCCATATGTTTGCCGACCACCTGGAGGTGCATTCGCCGGGCGGTTTGCCGGGACCGATGAACCTGGACAACCTGCTCGAAGCGCGCTTTTCACGCAACGCGGTGATCATGCAGGTGCTGGCGGATATGGGGTTTGTCGAGCGCCTGGGTTATGGGTTGAAGCGGGTGATGGAAGTTGTCCGGCAGAACAACTTGCGCCTGCCGCAGTTCGAGGAGCTGGCCGGCTCATTCCGAGTGACGCTCTACGCAGCCGAGGCAGACGACCTGCGCAATGGGGCGCTGGAAGCCTTGCAGGCTTTCCAGAAATTGGAGCTGAACCCGCGCCAGGAGCTGGCGCTGAACTACCTGATGCACCACCGGCGCATCACCAACCGCGAATACCAGGACCTGTGCCCGGAGGTACACTCCGAAACGCTGCGGCGCGACCTGGCGGATCTGGTCGAGCGCAACGTATTGGTGAAGATCGGCGATAAACGGGCGACGTATTATGTGTTAAAGAAATAAAGTTCGCTCTTGCAGCGCGATTGAATTCCTGTACTTCTACCTTCTAGCCTTCTCCTAAATCTCTCTCACCATCCGGTACAGCCTCTTGCACTGTCTCTCGATTACCCCCGCCTCCGAGCGCCAGCCGAATTTATAGCCCACCCCGCCATACTCGAAGGCCAGCATCCAGGGTCGCGACCATTCCCCCAGCTTGATACGTTCCAGAACCCAATCCAGCATCTGCCAGTCGGCCTCCAGGGCAGATAGGTGATCTTGCAGCCAGCCATCCAGGTTGTGGACGCCGGTGAAGTGCAGCTCTTTCAGGCTGTGCACAGGCAGGCTGCTGATGTATCCCCGTTCGTCCAGCCCCAGCTGGGCGGCGGTGATGCGCGCGTGCGGGATATCCAGCAGGAACCCGCAGCCGGTCTCTTGAACGATGCGGGAGATGACCTGCGGCTCGACTGATGGACGCAAGACGTTGCCTGCCACCCGGAAGGGGACGTTCTCGACGATCACCTGAGCGGCTCCGAAGCGCTGGACCACCAGCTCGACCTCCTCCATGGTCTGCGCATATACCCGCTCGCGATGTTCAGGCAGGGTGCTGAGGATCGGGATATCCGGAAAGTCGGCGACTTTCGCTTCCAGGTGCAGATTGATGTAAGGCGTGCCGGTCTGTTCGACCAGCGCGGCAACTTTATTTAAATTCTTTTTTAGCAGTTTGCCGCGACCGGCTGCCAGTGCGAAATGCACCGCCACCGGTCGCCGCCGGCGGGCTTCATGGATTAAATCGGGCCATTCGGGGCATTTGAAGTGGTCAAGCTGGATGTAGTGTTGATCAAGCAGCACCGCTGCTTGGGTGGAATAGTTGATCGAGAATTGCATAATGAGTGTTTCTCAAGGGCAAGCGTTTTGCTTGTGCTGCTCGAATGTGACGGCGAAGTTGTGCCGCCCCGAATTATCACAGGCCATACGGAAGAAGAAATAGTTCGTCTGGGCGGGGAAAGCGACCGCCTTCAGGGCGCTCAGCCCGGGATTCGAGATCGGACCAGGCGGCAGGCCGGGATGCTGGTAGGTATTATAGCTGGAATTCACCTGCAGGTCGTCCAGCGAGAGCGGGTTCTTCCACCAGGTGCGATCAAGCAGGTCGTAGCCTAAGGCGTATTGGATGGTGGGGTCGGTGTCCAGGTTCATGCCGTTATTCAACCGGTTCAGGAAGACCGAGGCGATCATCGGCATCTCTTCTTCGAGCACCGCCTCGCGCTGGACGATCGAGGCCAGCGTGACCGCCTGGTACAGGTTCAGCCCCTGGCGCCGGAAACCATCCTGCAATTGGCTGTCGACTTTGAGCTGAAAATCGTCCAGCAGCGTTTTGATAAAGGCTGTCACGCTGATGATGCGCGGCAGGCGATAGCTATCCGGGTAAAGAAAGCCTTCCAGAGAGGCGGAAGGGGGCAGCTCGCTCAGCAGGGGGATCGTCTCGGGGGTCAGGAATTTGGCGGGCTGGTTGGCAATGTCCAGCAGGCTGCGCTGCGAGAATTCAAGCCCGGAGGTGGGCAGCGCCTCGGCGATCTCCTCCATGCGCCAACCGGGCAGGATGCGGAAGGTTATCTCGCTGGGCGTGGCGTCTTGCAAGGCCCAGGCTATCTGGATGGGGCTCATCTTCGGGCTGAGCTGGAATTCGCCCGCCTGGAGCGTGGTATCCAGCCCGGAATAGACCAGGTAATCGCGCAACGCGGCGGCATTGGCGATCAGATGATTTTTTTCCAGCCGGTCGGTGATAGAGTAGGGGGATTCTCCCGCTTCGATCGTGAAGGCCTGCACGGCGCCGGTGGGCTTGAGCGGACCGGTCAGATCAGCCTCCTCCAACAGCAGGCGGGTGATGAGCGAAAGGCGCTCGAAAAATGCCAGTTTGGGGCTGGCCGGGCCGAAAGACCGTTCGGCGCGGTTCTGCAGGTCGATCGTGATCCATACCGCGACGATCAAGATCAGGCAAAGCAGGATCAGCACAGTGGTGGCAAAGGCGCTCAGCAGGAAAGGTTTTTTCATCTAGGCTGGGAATCCAGGTAAGTCTGTAAGATGTAGGTGGCAGCCAGATCGTCCAGGTGGCCGCGCCGTTTGCGGCGCGATACGCCCATGGCGAGGCGCGCAGCGCGAGCGGCCTGGGTGCTGCCGGTCTCATCCCACAGCACCACCGGCAGGCTGGTCTGCTGGTGGATGGCTTCCGCCAGGTGAGCGGCACGTCTGCTTTGCAGCGTGGGCTGGTTCTCGGTATCCAGCGCCTGACCGACCACAATCTGCCCAACCTGGTTTTCTTCGGCGATCTGGGCGATGCTGGCCGCGTCCAGCGAGCGTGAGACGTGTTTCAGCACGGTCAGCGGGTTGGCGATCGTGCCGCTTGGGTCGCTGATGGCGATCCCCAGGCGTTTTTCTCCAGGGTCAATGGCAAGGACTCGCATGAGCTGCTTTCGATGAGGTTCCTAGCCCTGGTTGAAGACGCTGATCCGAAAGGGCAGGAACGGCAGGCGCGGCCACCACTCGGGCAGCAGCTCGATGCGCGGCGGCTGCTCGAGCGGCAGGCGCTGTTGGAGACGGCTGATCGCCTGGCCGGGTTTCAGCCCCAGGCTGATCTGGATGGCTTCCGCTTCCTGGATGCGCGCCCGCACCTGGCGGGTGGCGTGGATGCGCCAGCGCACCACCCCGGCTTGATCGGCTTCAGGTTGGGTCAGGTTTTCCAATTGCAAGGTGTCCGGCAGGACGGAATAACCGGCGGGCAGGTTGGCATCGAAGACCGTTTGAGCCAGGTTGTGAATTGCGGCTGCGTCTACGAAGCGGGCTTGATACTCCAGCCGCTGGCTCAAGACCAGCTGGTCGCCGGGCAAGTTTTCCGCCGGCTGGTAGGTTTGATCCAGGGTGGTGGTCAATGCGAGGCTGGCTGGGATCAGCAGGTCGCCGGGATCGAGCCGGCTCTGGATCTCCTGCAGGGCGGTTTTTTCCAATGCCTGGCGCAGCCGTTCGGCTAATTTTGACCGGTCGGCCTGGGTAGGGATCGGCAACAACCGGTCGGTGCCTCCACTGGTCGGCTCCGGGTTAACCGCGCTCAACTGCGTGCCCAGCAGACCTTCGATGGCTACCAACGATCCGGCTGGCAGGTTGCCTTGCGGTCCGGGCGTGACGCACTGCACAGGCAACTGTAATGTCTGTCCCGGCCCGGCGGGCACTTCGCCAGGGCGGGTGGTGACGAAACGCAGGCGGGCGATGGCGGCGTCTAAGCCACGCACGCCGCTGCCGAGTGGGATTTTGACCGGCTGGTCGGTCAGGTTGGTGAAGGTGACTGCACCGGTAGCTGGCTGGGTAGTCAGGCGCAGCGAGCCGCTGGAAGGCAGGCTGTCGCGTCCTTCGACTGCCACCGTGATCAGCTGGGAGGGCACCGCGCCGGAAATGTTCACACTATCGATATCCGGACCGGTCCAGGCGTCGATCAAAACGTCCTGCACCATCGTGCGAGGCGTCAGCACCAGCCGGGCGCTGGGCGCCAGGCTGGCTGCCAGCGCCAGGACCGCCAGCACCCCAACCAGAAAAAGGACCAGCCGCGCCAGCGGCGGCAAGGTATCGTTTTCGGTGGGCGGTCTAAGGGCGACCCTGGACCTTCCGCTTTCTGGTCCCTGTGGTTTTGGAGACCCGAACGGCTTATCTTCCAACTTACCCTGCAGGTCCGGTCGTTCCGCCATTTCCTGGAAGCGGCGGAAACGGCGCGGGACGCGCCAGTGCTGGCCCTGCGCTTTGTGCAGCGAGCGGAAGACCGGGATGCCCAGCCGGGGGGCAAAATAATGCACCTCCGGGTCGTGCGTCACCAGCGCCAACTGCGAGCCGAGCGAGCGGCTGTGCCGTTGAAGCAGGATCAGATCCAGGCGGCGGTTCAGCAACGCTTTATTCTCGGGCCAGACCAACAGGATGCGACTGTCCTTAGCCCAACCCATTTTGTCGCGGGTTGAGACCAGGTCGTCGTGTGGCTCCAGTCGCAGAATATAGGTTTTCATCGCAAGCGATTACCTGGTGGTGTTTATTCCATCTGTTTCCGAATGGCTGAAATCAGACCGATGCACCCGCCCACGGCGAGCACCAGGCCGGTGATAAAAGCCCAGGGCAGGTCGCGCCCTCTTTCTACGACTGCCTGGACCTGTTCCATGTTCAAGTTGTTTGGGCTGGGCAGCAGGAAGCGGATCTGGTAGGCTTCGATGACGCTGGCGCCTAACAGCACCAGACCGGCAACCAGAGCCACCAGCGCCAGCGGGATGACCAGGCAGTTCTGCCTGGCGGTAACCTTTTTATAATTCCGGGCGCCTACGCGTGAGACCAAGCGCTGAGCCTGCCGGTATTCCATACCGGTCTTTTCGACCACCCCCAGGACGACATCACTATCGCGCTTATGCTTGCCCAGCTCATCCAGGATGTATTCCTCCAGCTCGGGCGAAACGGCTGAGACCGGCCCGGTTGGCGGGGGAGGCTCTTCTTGCGCAGGCGGCTCGTACGGTGCATTCGGCTCTGGTAAAGGCTCTACCACCACCGATGGCTGGTTCGCGGCAGTCTGTGGGCAGTCTGTCTTGGGCGGCTGGCTTTTTGGCGAGAGCGGTTGGCTGAAGGCCGCCGGCGGCGGGCTAACGCCGGACTGTTTTTGAACAGTGGTTAGGGGCTGCGGGCCAGTGGCTAACGACTCTCCGAGAGCGGTTTTTGACTGCGCGTACCGCTCGGCGGTCTGGGTAACGAATTTGCCTACTATATCCTCCGGCGCGCCCAACTGGCGGCTCAGCGCGGCGGTGATCTCCGGCAGGCTGCGACCTTTATCCAACTCGTCCAGGACATAGTCTATCGCTTCTTGTTTGTCCATAAGGTCATTCTTTGAACCATTTATGATAATAGAGCTGGCAGGACTTGGTCAGGAAACCATGACGCTGGATCATGCGCTGGGTGGTGACATTGCGTCCCTGGGTGGCGACCCAAATGCTCGGGACGTTGTTGCGGACATACCAGTCCAGCCCGCTGCGGAAGAGCTCTTGCCCCACCCCTGAGCGCCGCGCCGATTCGCGCACGCCGGTCAACTCGTAAATGCCCGTATTATTTTCCTTGTCAACCAGCCCGGTAATATAACCAATCACTTCACCGTCCTTTACTGCTGCCAGTGCAAGATCCGCGCCGCCGGTGCAGCTTTTCCTGATCCATGTGGCATAGTAGGTCTGCCAGTTTTCCTCTGAAAAATTTTTATCGAAATAGTAGCGCGAGTCGATATAGCTGGTGCGGGCGATATCCTGGAAGACCGGGATGTCGCCTGGCTCTGCAAAACGGATCAATACGTCATCGGCCGCGCGCGGGCGGGTATCGGGGTCCCAATCTTTCAAGGATCGTTCCAGCGTGAAGCGGATCTCCACCAGGTTGAAATGATGCTCCTGCGCCAGCCAGACGGTTTGCGGGTCGTCCGATTCGGCCAGGAAATACAGGCATTCGATAGCCTGCGCCCGGCACCAGTCCAGCGCCGACTGGAGGAATTCCGGCTCCAGGCGCGTGCCGTTCAGGCGGGCGATGCGGTGACCGAAGAACTCGGTATCCCAATCCAGGAACTGGCAAGGGGCGATAGGCTCGTTCATTGATGGTCTGCCTCGGTTTCTTCTCGAATGACGTAAGTGGGCTTTTCCATGATGCGGAAGTGCATGCGCGCCAGGTATTCGCCGATGATACCCAGGGCGAACAGCTGGACGCCCGAAAAAATAGCAACGATCGAGGCCAGGAAGGGGAAGCCCGGCACACTGCCGCCCTCGATGATGAAGCGAACGATTACATACAATAATACCAGCAACCCGAACAGCGCGAAGGCAAAGCCCATCAAGCTGGCTAACTGCAAGGGCATCACGGTGAAACCGGTCAGCATGTTGAGGCCGTGGACGACCAATTTTGAGAAGGTGTAGTTGGAAGCCCCGCGCTGGCGCACCTCATGGCGGGTGGGGAGGGCGGCAAAACGGGTGGTGCCCCAGGAGAGCAGGACATCCAGGATCACGAACGGGCTCTGGTACTGTTCGAAGGCCCGGCGGATCTGGGTGCGCAGGGCGCGGAAAGCGCTGACTTTGCGGGCGTTCTCAACGCCCATTGTGCCCTGCAACGCCAGACGGGTGAAGTAGGAGGCCAATTTGCGCCAAAGCGTGTGAGCCTGTTTGATCGGTGTGCCATAAACCACGTCATCACCCTCAGCCAGCCGGGCCAGCAGGCGCGGGATTTCCTCCGGCGGGTGTTGCAGGTCGTCGTCCATGGTCACCGAGGTGGCATAGCGGGCTGCGCGCAACCCGCACAGCAGCGCGTTGTGCTGCCCGTAGTTGCGCATCAGGTTAAGGCCGCGTACCCAGGGGTAAGACTGGCTCAGCGAGTGGATAGCTGCCCAGCTGCCGTCGCGACTGCCGTCGTTAACCAGGATCAGCTCGAAGGGTGTGTGGCAATCGTTGAGCACTGGCTCCAGACGCTCGACCAGCTCGGAGAGCGTCTTCTCGCTGTTATAGACCGGTACGATGACGGATATCCCGTCGGGTAAAGTCATGTGATCCATCAGGTCGCTCATTTACTGCCGGGAAACTGGCAGCTCAACTTATCCTGGATTTCCTGGATGGCAGCCTGTTGCGCTGCATCCGGGTGGGTATTCTGGCGCAGGCTGGCCCAGGCGTCGCACAGCGGATACTGGGTCTTATCCCAGATCTGGTAAGCATCCAGGGACAATTTTACAGCCTTTTCCCATTTTCCGGTGTGGGCATAACCCATCATAAACGGGATTAACTCGGAGACATTCTTATCGGTGAAATGCTTGGTCAGCTTGAGCGCCTGGTCGGCCATCTCGGAGACTTTATCCCATTCAGCGGATTGGGCGTATAGCTCGGCTTTTTCAAAATAATAACACCAGGCGTGAGCCGGCTCGGGGCCGAAGATGCTCTCTGGCGGCGCAGCCGGCGACCCGGCGGCAGGTAAAATCAGGTCGAGGCGGGAGAGCGGCGTCGCTTCGCGGATGTAGAGCGGCTTGACCGGCAGGTAGCGGTCGAGAGCCGGGTTCATCACTTTCAGGCAGCGCGGCGGGTCATAGAACAGAACGATTGCCTGGGAAGTTGAGCCATGGAAAGCCGCCGCCCGGTAAGGCATGTCGACCGGCAGTCCGGCTTTGATCTCCGGCAGACCCTGTCCGAGCCGCGCCTCGATGTCATAGAGCAGGTAAGGCATCTCGTGCGAGGTGCTGTGCGGGGCGTAGATCCAGTTCAACGGGGCGGTCAGCGAGTTATCGCTGTAGTAGGTAAAGGGGATCTCCGACGTCATCACGGTTGTGCCAGGCTGCAAAGCGGGGGCCCGCCAGGCCAGCTGCCAGAAGAAGTTCTTCTGCGAGAGCCATTCCTGGCGGAAGACAAGGCGTTGCTGGAACTGGATGGTACTTGACAATCCGACCAGGAGCACCAAAACGAGCGTACTGAGCCAGGGTTTCCAATCCAACAGCCCGATCAGCCCGCCGATGAACAGTGAAGTGCCCAGCATGGTGATCAGCGTGAAGCGGTCGAAGGGGAAGAGCAGCTCAATGTGCAGGTCGGTGATCCAGATCGTCCAACCCGAGACCAGGAAGGCGACCACACCCAGAGACATAGCTTGCAGCGCCCAGCTCCTGGCAAATTGCTCACGAAAAGGGGTTTGCCTGAGCGAGGCGGAGGGTCTTGCCTGCGCCGGTTCCCGGTCGATGCGCAGCAAATAAAAGGCTGCCAGCCCCGTTGCAAGCAGCACCGCCCCGACCAGCAGCGACAGCACGCTCAGATCGAAGTCCTTCAGATAACCCAGGTCGAGAGCGTGGTACCAGGCCTGAAAATTGACCTCCAGGAAGTCCTGGAGGATGGTGCGCAGCAGCTGAGCGATGGTCGCCAGCGGCGTTGTACGCAGCTGGCTGAAGAGCAGGATATTGGCGCGTGGGCTGGGCGCGATGAACGCTCTCCAGACCACAAAGGGGATCAGGATTGCCAAGTAAGGCAGCCAGCGCAGGATTACCTGGCGCAGTTTCTTGAAATAGCCGGCGCTCGCTCCGGGCAGCAGCATCCAGAGCAGGAAGGGGCGCAACAGCTCCAATCCGAAGAAATATTCGGTGATGAACAGGCTAAAAGCCGAAGTGATCAATGAAAGCGCCATCAACGGCCAAAACCAATGCGGCTTGCGGTAGGCCCAGACCATGGTCCCGAACGAGAGAATGAACAGGGTATAGACCAAAAAGGCGTTGCTATAGGTCACCGCGATGTATGGCTGGCTGAAACCGGGGTAAACGGCGAACAAGGCTGCCACCCAGAAAACCTGCCGCCCATGCCGCGGCCACAGACCCCACAATGTCCACCACCAGGCCAGGGCGGCTATAAAGCGGGTGAACAGGCTGAAGTATTGCCAGGCGACCGTCGATTCACCGAAAATCGGAGTGGTGAGCATGAATACCCAGGCCAGCAGCGGCCGGTCCAGGGCAAAGCCTTCTTTGAAGGAGGCCGGACCCCAGAAATGCAGGAACCAGATCGAAGGCCAGTCATCCCAATAGAAACCCAGTCGGTAGATCAGCGGGACAAAAACCAGCAGGCACAGAATGAGCAGGGCGAACGGGCTGCTTTTTGCAGTGAAACGGGGCAGCTTCAGGTTTGATCTCATGGTGTGGATAGCGCGGCACACTGGAATTTCTGGTTGATCTCTTCGTTTGCTGAGCGGAAGTCCCCGCTCTGGATATCCGGATTGTCCGAGATGGACTGACCCAGACGGTACCAGACATCGCAAATGGCATACGAAAGCTTGTCGGAGAGTTTGCCTGCCTGCAAAGACAGCTCCACGGCCCGGTCGTAGCGGTTCGCGTGTGCGTAAGCAGTGACCAGGGGCAGGATTTCCGCGGCATTGTCCCGGGTTAGCTGCGGTTTGGTCTGCATAACCTCATCCGCCAGCCTGGCAGCCTGATCCCATTGTTTCAGCTGGACGGCCAGCTCGATCTTCTCGAAATAGTAACACCAATTATGCGCCGGTTCCGGCCCAAAAAGCGCTGGCATTACGGGAGACGAGGGCGTAGCGGGATGGATCAGCTCCAGGCGTGAGAGCGGCATCGCCTGGACGAAGATATCCGGCTTGTTCGGATAGAGCTGGTCTACGCTGTAATCCAGCACTTTCAGGCAACGCGGCGGGTTGTAGTAGAACACCAGCGCCTGTGAGGTCGAGCCATTGAATTCTGTAGCCCGGTAATCCTGGTGGATGGGTATGCCTGAGGTGAGGGCAGGCAGCCGGTTGCCCAGCCGGGCAGACATGTCAACCATCAAGTAAGGCATCTTTGGCAGGGAGCCCTTGGGCTGCGTGTCCAACTTGGGCGCATAAATCCAGTTGAACGGGGCGGTCAGCGAGTTGTCAGTCGAGATGAAAAACGGAAGTCCAGAACTCAATAGCAGCGTGCCGGGCTGCAACGACGGGACACGCCAGGCGAACTGCCAGAAGAATTCCTTCTCAGCGGCCCATTCCAACCGGTAGGCGAAGGCATAATGGAACTGCGCCCCAGCAGCCAGCCCGGCCAGCAGGCTGACCAGGATAATTTTCGGTAAATAGGGGCGGATTAACAGGTCCAGCAGCCCGACCAGCGCCAGACAGGCGCCCAGCATCAGCGGCTGGGTAAAGCGGTCCCAGGGTACGCTTAACTCCAGACGCAAATCGGTCACCCACACCGGCCAGCCGGCAATCAACAGGGCGTAGAGGCCGACCAGCAGCGCCTGCAGGCCCCAGGGCATCTGCCTGAGTGAGCCGGCGGCAGGCGCATTGTCCCCCGGCGCAGCCTGAGCGAGCTTGAGCAGCACGAAGACCAGCGAGGCAGCCAGGATGGCGACAACGGCGTAGGCCAGCACCAGGTTCAGCTTCAGAGCGCCAAAATTTAGATAAGTAAATATTCGCACCCAGGCGACCAGCGCCGATTCGTAGAGATCTTTGAGAATGGTTCTGACCAGCTCTGCCAGCGTGGCAGCCGGGGCCAGGCTCAAGTTTTTGAACAGGGTGACTTCGCCGCGCGGGGTGGAGTGGGTCAGCCGCCAGGCCAGGAAGAATGCATCCAGGATGAAGTAGGGCAGCCAGCGTCGCAGTGTCAGCCACAGCCGTTGGCGGGCGGTAAGGTTCGCAGCTTGTCCAACAACTTGTCCTACATTTCCAAGCGCCAGCCACAGGAAAACCGGACGCAACAGCTCCAGGCCGTAGAAGTATTCCAGCGCGAACATGGTCAGCAGCGCGCTGAGCAGGGAGGCAAAGGTTAGCTGCCAGTACAGCTCCGGTTTGCGCACCGACCAGACCATCAAGCCCATTGAAAAGAAGAACAGCGACAGGATCAGAAACTGGTGACCATAGGTGATGGGGATATATTGCTGCATAAAGCCGGGGTAGAGCAGGAACAGCACCGTCACCCAGAGCACCTGCGGCTTACGCTGAGGCCAGACCGAGACCAGCATCCAACCCAGGGCGAGGCCACTCAGCCAGCGGGTGAGGATGCCGAAGATCTGCCAGGCGAGCAGCGATTCACCCACCAGGCTGGTGGTCAGTACAAACAGCCAACCCTGAACCGGGCGATCGGCGGCGAAAGCGAGCGGGAAAACCCGCGGACCGAAGAAATGCAGAAACCACAACGAAGGCCAGTCGTCCCAATACAGACCCAGGCTGAAAATCAGCGAGCCAAAGCTGAGGGCGCACAGGATGAGCAACCCGGCCGGGATAAGCCAGCGGTTGGCAAGCGCCGGTCTGGTAAACAGGCTCCGGGCTGTCATGGGTTCAGGATTGCCTGGCACTGTAAGGTCTCAAAAACCCTGTCATAAGTCGCCTGCCCCTGGGCATCCAACGCCCCTGCCAGGCGCATGTTCTCCCAGGTGTTGCAGAGCATGATATGCACATTTTCCCAGGCCTGGTAGGCCTGAATGGTTAGCTCGTAAGCCCGCTCCCAGCGGCCTACCCTGGCGTAGCCCTCGATATATGGAACCAGCTCGGCGACGTTCTTCTTGAAGAAACCTTTTTCATTTTTGAGCGCTTTGTCGCCCAGCGCAGCCAGCGCAGTCCAATCCTGTTGCTGGCGGGCCAGCTCGGCTTTCTCGAACCAATAGCACCATTTATGGGCTGGCTCGGGGCCAAAAAATTGTAGCGGCGGCTGGGCGACCGCAGCTTCGCTGGGTTGGGCGACCGCAGCTTCGCTGGGTTGGGCGGCCACAGCTTCGCTGGGCTGGGCGGCGACTCCAGGTCCGATCAGACCAGGGTCGGAGAAAGTGTAAATATCCTTGAAATAACGCGGCTTATCGGGCAGGTTCTGGTCGTTGAGCGGGTCGATGACTTTCAAACAACTACCGGGGGGCCGGTAGAAGAACAGCACGGTCTGAGCAATCGAGCCTTTGAAGGGTGTGATACGCAGTTCTTCGGTGATCTGAGTATCTTTCTGCAGGTCGGGCAGCCCGCTGCTCAGCCGCGACTCGGCGTTGTAAATCAAGTAGGGCAGCTCGCGGCCTTGCAGCTGGGGGGCGTAAGTCCAGTTGAGCGGCGCGATCAGCGAGTTGTCCCAATCGTAGGGAAAGGGCAGCTCGGAAGTAAGCAGGACGGTACCCGGCTTGATGGACGGAGCGCGCCAGGCAAGCTGCCAGAAGAACTCACGCTGCATCAGCCAGTCTTTGCGGAACTCCAGCGCGTTCTGAAAATGCAGGCCTGCCCCCAGCCCAGCGGCTGCGGATACCAGCAGGATGCTCAGCCAGAGGCGCCAGCCGATCAATTCGAACAATCCGACCAGTAGCAACGAGGCGCCCAGCATCATGGGCAGGGTGAAGCGGTCCCAGGGGAAGAACAGCTCGATGCGCAAGTCGGTCGGCCAGATTGGGACGCCTGCCAGAAGCAGCGCAAACAGACCCAGACCGACCGCCTGCCAGCCCCAACGCCGCCGAGCGGTGTTGGACTGCGGGCTGGAGGTCTGGGCGGATTCCAATAATAACAGGAAGACCGCCAGCGCAATGAATACACCGCCGACGATGGCCGCGTATTGGACCAGCACAGTCGACGGATAGCCGGATAGCCAGGAAAAATCCAGCGTCTGTTGCCAGGCCTGGGCGCTGGATTTGTAGATGTCTTGCAGCGCAGTTTGCCCGAGATTCAAAATCGTCGATAGGGGACTGGCTTTCAAGTCCGAGAAGAGGGTGATTTTGGCGCGGGGTGTCGGATAGGCGATGCGCCAGACCAGGAACAGCAGGTCGATCACCAGATAGGGTATCCAAAGCAGACCAGCCCGTTTCAGGCGCTGGCGGGGGGTGGACAAGCTAAAAGCTTGTCCTACATCGCTTGCATTGGAGATGCTAGAAGCTTGTCCTACATTGCTCGCATTGGACAAGCTAGAAGCTTGTCCTACATTGCCCGCATTGGACATGCTAGAAGCTTGTCCTACATTGCCTGCATTGGAGATGCTAGAAGCTTGTCCTACATTGCTCGCATTGGACAAGCTGAAAGCTTGTCCTACTTTCTGGGACACATTTCCGAGCGCAAGCCACAGGAATACCGGGCGCAGGAATTCCAGGCCGAAGTAGTGTTCGGCGGTGAAGACGGCATAGATACTCACCAGGATGGAGACCAGGTAGAACTGCCAGAACCAGCGCGGTTTACGCAGCGCCCAGACCATCAGTCCCCAGGAAGCCAGGTACAGCGCCAGCACCAGGAAGGCATTGCCATAGGTGATGGCGATATACTGCTGTTTGAAACCCGGGTATACGGCGAAAAGGAAGGCGACACAGGCGGTCTCGACTTCGAATTTTGGCCAAACCGCCCTGAGCGTCCACCACAATGCCAGGCAGGCCAGCCAGCGGGTGAAGATGGCGAAGATCTGCCAGGATAGGGGTGATTCACCCAGCAAGCTGGTGGTGAGCATGTAGATCGGGGCTAATAGCGGTCTGTCGAAGGCGAAGGCTGCCGGGAAACTGGAGGGTCCCAGGAAATGGATATACCAGACGATAGTCCAGTCATCCCAGTAATAGCCCAGCTTGCCAGCCAGCAACCCATAACTGACGGCGCACAGAGCCAGTAAGGCGAGGGCTACCGTCCAGGGACGGAAAAGGAAACGCCTCATTTCGGGAATAACCTCACACCGCGGAATATCATTCTGGGGATATCATCCCGGGGAATTTCATTCTGGGAGTATTCATCCTGAGGTATTTCATCCCGGGGGATTTTCAGCCCCGGAGATTCTTCTTCACCCAGTGCTCAACCTGTGCCAGGGCGTGCGGGAGCTGACTGGCGTCCTTGCCGCCAGCCTGCGCCAGGGTCGGGCGACCGCCGCCGCCGCCGCCCAGGAAGCCGCCGACGAATTTAACCAGCTCGACAGCATTCAAGCCGCGCTTCAGCAGGTCTTCTGTCAGCGCGGCGATCACCACCGGCTTACCGTCCCCGCTGACGGAGGCCAGCACCGCCACTCCGGAGGGATAACGCTGGCGGAACTGGTCTGAGAGCACGCGCAGGGTGTCGGCATCCGTATCCGGTACGCTCAACGCCAACACCGGCACGCCATTCACTATCGGCAGGCTTTCGAGCTGGCTTTTGAAGCCTTCCAGCGCCTGGCTGCGGCGCAGCTCGACCAGCTGCCGCCGGGCGGTCTCCAGCTCGCCAAGCACCTGGGAAGTACGGGCAGGCACATCCTCAGGGTGAGTATCCAGCAGGCTGGCGGATTGCTTGAGCGCTTTCAGGCGTTGCTGCGCCAGCTGGTAGGCGCCCCG
>Ga0209254_10001232_pt1 | contig 22778 bp, 27 predicted proteins | sample FrelakmetDIP11DI_FD_187148 | JGI IMG/M metagenome (GOLD analysis project Ga0209254, IMG submission 187148) | Freshwater lake sediment microbial communities from the University of Notre Dame, USA, for methane emissions studies - DIP11 DI (SPAdes)... | ecosystem: Environmental > Aquatic >...
CGCGGCGATGAACCGCGTCGCCGACCTCTCCAAGCTGGCTTCCTAGCAGGGCCCGACCATGCACCCGCACCACCCCAAGCTCGTGATCCTCGGCCGTGACGGGGTGCTCAACGTCTTCCGCGACGATCATGTCAAGGACCCTGCGGAGTGGCAACCTGTGCCCGGCGCGCTCGAGGCCGTGGCACGCATGAACCACGCCGGTTGGCACACGGTGCTGGCCACCAACCAGTCGGGCATCGGTCGCGGCCTGGTGGACATGTCGGCGCTCAACGCCGTGCACCAGCACATGATGAAACTGCTGGCTGAGAAGGGGGGCCGCATCGATGCCGTGTTCTTTTGCCCGCACACGCCGGAAGAGCAATGCACTTGCCGCAAGCCCTTGCCGGGCTTGATGCTTCAGATTGCCGAGCGCTACGGCCTCGATGGCTTGTTGTCGCGGGTGCCGATGGTCTGCGACACCGCGCGCGACCTGCAGGCCGCGCGGGCCGCCGGCTGCGAACCCCACCTGGTGCGCACCGGCCGGGCGGCTGCGCTCACCGCCGAGCAACTGGCGCAATGGGTGATCGGCATCGACGCCGTGACCGTGCACGACGATCTGGCTGCGTTCGCCGAGTTCCTGCTGCACCGAGAACACACCCAACTGGGCGTCGTCGGCGAAGACTCGCGCCCGAGCCCAATGACGCACTGATCGTCGGGCACCGATGCTGGCCGTCCTGCGCTCGACACTGTTCATCGCCTGGGCGGCGGTCGCCATGGTGCCCTATGCGCTGGCCGTGCTGCTGTCGTCGATCTTCATTCGCGGCGACGCGCTGTACTGGATCTGCGTGGCCTGGTTGCGCGTCGTGATCTGCGGTGCGCGCGTGATCTGCGGCGTGCACCACCGCGTGCACGGCATGGAGCGCCTGCCCTCGGCCGACCCGCTGGCGCCGGTGATCCTGGCACCCAAGCATCAGTCGGCCTGGGAAACGTTCGCCTTGCCGACCCTGATGTCGCACCCGCTAGCCTATGTGTTCAAGCGCGAGCTGCTCAACGTCCCGTTCTTCGGCTGGGCCATCGGCCGGCTCGAGATGATTCACATCGACCGCAGCCGGCGTACCGAGGCCTGGAGCAAGGTGGCGGCACAGGGCAAGGCGCTGCTGGCGCGCGGCCATTGGGTGATCATGTTTCCCGAGGGCACGCGCACGCCGCGCGGGTCGCAAGGCGCCTACAAGTCCGGCGCGACACGGCTGGCTGTCGCCACCGACGTGCCGGTCGTGCCCATCGCTGTCACGTCGGCCCGCTGCTGGCCACGCAAGAGCTTGTTGCTGCGGCCGGGCGTTATCGACATCTCGATCGGCCGGCCAATCCCATCGGTCGGCCGCGAGCCCGATGAGCTGATGCGCGAGATCGAAACCTGGATCGAGGCCGAGATGCGGCGGCTCGATCCGGACGCTTACGTTTCCTAGAGCAAGACAAGATGCCGCGCCCCCACATCGTCGACGCTTCGCAGCTCGATCTGTTCGAGCCAGTCGCCGCCGCGCCAGTGCCCGTTGCGGCGATCGGAGCGCCGCCGACGGCGGCAGCCCCCGACATCGGACAGCCGCCCGCAGTGCCGATCGCCGACCTGCTCCTGCCCGCCACCTTTCGCCACCCGCGCGCCAGCCACGAAGCGCGCTTGAGCGGCCATGTCGTGGCCTATGAGTTTCGCCGCGCACGGCGCAAGAGCATCGGCTTCGTCGTCGGCGCAGAAGGTCTGGTGGTCAGCGCGCCGCGCTGGGTCGGCCGTGGCGAAGTCGATGCCGCGCTACAGGAGAAGTCACGCTGGATCCTGGCCAAGCTGCAGGAGCAGGACGAGCGCGCACGCCGGCTGGTTGCCGCCAAGGTCGACTGGCGCGATGGCACGACGCTCCCGTTCCTCGGCGAAACCGTGATCGTCGTGCTCGACACGCGCAGCACGGGTGCGGTCCTGCGCAGCGCGCAGGACACCCTGCCGGGCGTGCCCCGACTGACCCTGCACGTGGGCCTGCCGCAGAGCGCCACGCCCGAGCAGATCCGCGATGCCGTCCAAAGCTGGCTGCAACGCCAGGCTAGGCGCATCTTCGACGAACGCTGCCGCCACTTTGCGGCGCAGCTCGGCGTGCGCATGACGCGTCTGTCGCTCAGCTCGGCCAGCACGCGCTGGGGCAGTGCCGGCGCCGACGGTGCGATCCGCCTGCACTGGCGTCTGGTCCACTTCGCGATGCCGACCATCGACTACGTGGTGGCGCATGAACTCGCGCACCTGCGTGAGATGAACCACAGCGCCGCGTTCTGGGAGGTCGTGCGCTCCGTGCTACCCGACTACGAGCGCGCCCGCGGCACGCTGCGCGACGACGTGTTGCCGGTCTTCGACTGACGCCAACCGCAGGGTCGCGCCGGATCGAGCGGGGCCCGACCCCGCAATCGGGGATGGCCCATCGCAGCCGCTGCCTTCAGACTGGCACCCACGCTGTCATGCACGCCATTGCCAGGCAAGGGCCGCGCGGCGGGAAGAAGGGGATGAGGGGGGAAGACCAAGGCTCGCGGGGTTCGCTCCGCGGGCTTTTGTCTTTGCAGCCCGTCTTCAGGCGGCGCTGAAGCGCCACACGCCGTCAGCGTCTGCGCGACGCACCAGTTTGCCGGCATGCCAAAGCGCATGCAGGTGAGCCACCGACTCGCCCATCGCGAAGGTGGTCTGGTGCAGGTCGAGCTGGCGCCTGAACAGCACCGGCAACAAGTCAGCGGCATGGCGCGGCTGCTCGGCACATGCCGCCATCACGTCGGCCAGGCGTTCGTCATGGTGCTGATGCAGCTGGCGCGTACGCGCATGCAGGCCGGTGAAGGGCTTGCCGTGCGAGGGCAGCACCAGCGTGTCGGCAGGCAGGGCATCGAAGCGCGTGAGTGAGGTCAAGAACAGCGCCAGCGGATCGGACTCGGGCTCGAGGTCATAGACACTGACGTTGGTGGAAATGCGCGGCAACACCATGTCGCCGGAGATCAGCACATTCAGGGCCGGCGCATGCAGCGCGATGTGTTCCGGGGCGTGGCCATAGCCGGCAATGCAGCGCCAGGCGTGGCCGCCGATGGGCAGCGTCATGCCATCCATCAGGCGCCGGTAACTGTCAGGCACTCGCGGCACCATCCCGGCGTAATAGTTCGAGCGCCCGCGCACCTTGGCAATGGCTGCGGGGTCGGTCAGGCCGTGGCTGAAGAAAAATGCAGCCGAGCGTTCGCCGCCAAAACCGGTGGTGCTCTGGCTGGCCATGCGCGCGGCGTTGAAGTCGGTGGCGCTGGTCCACATCCGGCATTGCCAGCGCTCGGTGAGCCAATGCGCCAGGCCGATGTGATCCGGGTGCATGTGCGTCACGATCACGCGCAACACCGGCATGCCGTCGAGGTGCTCGGCGAAGACCTGCTCCCAGGCCGCGCGGGTGGCGTCGTTGCTGATGCCGCAATCGACGATGGTCCAGCCCTCGATGCCGTCATGCTGATCGCGCAGCAGCCACAGGTTGATGTGGTCCAGTGCAAAGGGCAGGCCCATGCGCAGCCAGCGCACGCCGGGCGCCACGTCCATCGTGCTGCCGAGCGCCGGCACGGCGTCGCCCAGCGGGTATTGCAGCTCACGTTCGTTCAGATTCACGGTCGGCCTTACATTTACGTTTACGTCAACGTCAATTGCCCGCAGTCTAACGAGATGAACGCCGCCCGCAGCTTCTTCACGATCACGGAGCTGGCCGCGGAGTTCGACGTGACGCCGCGCGCGATCCGCTTCTACGAGGACACCGGCCTGCTCGAGCCGACTCGCGCCGGACGCAACCGGGTCTACTCGCAGCGCGATCGCACACGCCTCAAGCTCACGCTGCGCGGCAAGCGCCTGGGCCTTTCGTTGTCGGAGATCCTCCAGCTGGTGCGCATGTATGACTCCGAGGCCGACACCGCACCGCAGTTGCAGGCCTTCATGGCCGTGCTGCAAAGCCACCGCACGCAACTCGAGCAGCAGCAGGACGACATCCGCGTCATGCTGGGTGAGATCAGCCAGCATGAGCAACGCTGCAAGCGCCTGCTGGCGACTGCAGCGAAATCCGCTGAACGCAGATGAAACAACCCACACCCGCTGACCCCGGCTTTCGCCAGCGCGTTCATGGCTCCTTCGCCCGCCAGGCGGTGATGGCCACGCTCGGCGCCTCGCTCGACATCGCCGAGGCCGGCCGCGTGGTGATCGTGATGCCACACAAGCCGGCGCTTAGCCAGCAACACGGCTTCCTGCATGCCGGCATCGTCGCCACCGCGCTCGACTCGGCCTGCGGCTACGCGGCGTTTTCGCTGATGCCCGCCGACGCCGCGGTGCTGACGATCGAATTCAAGGTCAACCTGCTGGCGCCCGCGCGGGGCCCGTGGTTCCGTTTCGAGGGCTTGGTGACCAAGGCGGGGCGCACGATCAGCGTTGTCGAAGGCAAGGCCTGGCAACATGAGGCCGGCGGGCCCGAGAACCTGTGTGCCACGATGACGGCCACTGTGATGACCGTGCAAGGGCGCGGTTTGACACATTGAGGAGACACCCATCATGAGCAACCTGCCCGGCCTCGACTTCCAGCTCGGCGAGGACATCGATGCCCTGCGCGACGCGGTGCGCTCATTCGCCGAGGCCGAAATCGCGCCGCGCGCCGGCCAGATCGACCAGAGCGACCAGTTCCCGATGGACCTGTGGCGCAAGATGGGCGAGGTCGGCGTGCTGGGCATCACGGTGCCCGAGGAATACGGCGGCGCCGGCATGGGCTACCTGGCACACATGGTGGCGATGGAGGAAATCTCGCGCGCCTCGGCCTCGGTCGGTTTGAGCTATGGCGCGCACAGCAACCTGTGCGTCAATCAGTTGAAGCGCAACGGCACCGACGCCCAGCGCAAGAAGTACCTGCCCAAGCTGATCAGCGGCGAGCATGTCGGCGCGCTGGCGATGAGCGAGCCCGGTGCGGGCTCCGACGTCATCAGCATGAAGCTCAAGGCTGAGGACAAGGGCGGCTACTACCTGCTCAACGGCAGCAAGATGTGGATCACCAATGGCCCCGACGCCGACACCATGGTGGTCTATGCCAAGACAGAGCCCGAGATGGGCGCCCGCGGCGTCACGGCCTTCATCGTCGAGAAGGGCATGAAGGGCTTCTCGACGGCGCAAAAGCTCGACAAGCTGGGCATGCGCGGCAGCCACACCGGCGAGATGGTGTTCAACAACGTCGAGGTGCCGGCGGCCAACATCCTGGGGGCGCTCAATGGCGGCGCGAAGGTGCTGATGAGCGGCCTGGACTACGAGCGCGCCGTGCTCGCCGCGGGGCCCATCGGCATCATGCAGGCGGTGATGGACAACGTCATCCCCTACACGCACGACCGCAAGCAGTTCGGCCAGAGCATCGGCGAGTTCCAGCTGATCCAGGGCAAGGTGGCCGACATGTACACCGTACTGCAGGCCGGCCGCGCCTTCTGCTACACGGTGGGCAAGAACCTCGACAAGCTCGGGCCTCAGCATGTGCGCCAGGTGCGCAAGGATTGCGCCAGCGTGATCCTGTGGTGCGCCGAGAAGGCCACCTGGATGGCCGGCGAAGGCATCCAGATCTTCGGCGGCAACGGCTACATCAACGAGTACCCGCTCGGCCGCCTGTGGCGTGACGCCAAGCTCTACGAGATCGGTGCCGGCACCAGCGAGATCCGCCGCATGCTGATCGGGCGCGAGTTGTTCGCCGAGACGATGTGACCGTGCTGCCGACGATAGCCATCGGCATTGACGGCTGGACGCTGCGGGCCTGGCGCGACAGCGATGCACCGGCCCTCGCGGAGCACGCCAACAACCGCAAGGTCTGGTGCAACATGAGCGACAGCTTCCCGCACCCCTACACGCTGCCGATTGCCAAGCATTGGGTGCGCCAGGGTCACATCGACTTCGGTGGCGACAACTGGGCCATCGCACTCAACGACGGGGCCGTGGGTGGCTGTGGCATCGCGCAAGCCAGCGGGCCGCAACGCTGCAACGCCGAGATCGGCTACTGGCTGGCCGAAGCCTATTGGGGTCGCGGGGTCGTCGCACGCGTGGCTGCCGCGCTCGCCGAGCGCGCCTTCGCCAACCCCGAAATCTCACGTGTCTTTGCGCCGATCCACGCCGACAACGCCGCCTCGATGCGCGTGGCCGAGAAAGCCGGGCTGGTGCGTGAAGGCGTGCAGCCGCAAAGTGCCATCAAGGCCGGCCGCGTGATCGACCGCGTGGTCTATGCCCGCTACCGCGAGGCCCGCTCATGAGTCGGGTGGTCGTCGGTGGCGGCACCCGGTTGGCGCGAGGTTGACGATGTTCCCGCAGCTTACCGACCCCCGAGCCGTGGACATCGCGCAGGCGATGCTCGAAGGCTTCAACCGCCACTACCGCCTGTTTCGCGAGACCACGCGCGCGGCCAAGACCCGCTTCGAATGCGCCGACTGGCACGGCCAGCAACGCGCGCAACGCGAGCGCATCGAGTACTACGACCTGCGCGTCGTTGAGTCCAGCGAGCACCTGACACGCGAGTTCGCCGCGCCGACGCTGCCGGCCGATGTCTGGCAACAGGTCAAGCTGCACTACATCGGCCTGCTCACCAACCATCACCAGCCCGAGCTGGCCGAGACCTTCTTCAACTCGGTGACGACCAAGCTGTTGCACCGCAGCTACTTCCGCAACGACTTCATCTTCGTGCGGCCGGCCATCTCCACCGAGTACATCGAGAACGACGAGCCCGCCGCCGCGCCGACCTACCGCGCCTACTACCCGACGCGTGAGACGCTGCGCGAAACCCTGCTGCGCGTTGTCGAGAACTTCCAGTTGCAGTGCGAGTTCCAGGACCTCGACGGCGATGTCGACCAGGTGCTGGCTGCACTGCAGCGGCAACTCGGCGACTGGCGCCTGCGCACCAACTTCCAGATCCAGGTGCTGTCGTCGCTGTTCTTCCGCAACAAGGGCGCGTACGTGGTCGGCAAGGTCATCAACGGCTTCAACGAAACGCCCTTCGCACTGCCGATCGTGCATGCCACCGATGACCGACTGACGATCGACGCCGCGCTGTTCAACGAAGACGACCTGCTCTTGATCTTCAGCTTTGCGCGGGCCTATTTCATGGTCGACATGGAGATCCCGAGCGCCTATGTGCAGTTCCTGCGCTCGCTGATGCCGCGCAAACCCCGCGCCGAGATCTACAACGCCCTCGGCCTGCAAAAGCACGGCAAGAACCTCTTCTACCGCGACTTTCTCTACCACCTGCGCCATTCGAGTGACAAGTTCCGCGTCGCGCCCGGCATCAAGGGCATGGTCATGCTGGTCTTCGACCTGCCGTCATTCCCCTACGTTTTCAAGGTCATCAAGGACTTCTATCCGCCACCCAAGGACACCACGCGCGAGCAGATCATGGGCAAGTACCTGCTGGTCAAGACCCACGACCGCGTCGGCCGCATGGCCGACACCCTGGAGTACACCAACGTGGCTTTCCCGCGCGCGCGCTTCGACGACGCCCTGGTGGCCGAGCTCAAGCATGAGTGCGGCAGCGTGTTCGAGGACGACGGCGAGGTGCTGGTGATCCGCCACCTCTACATCGAGCGGCGCATGATCCCGCTCAACATCTATCTGCATGACGCCACGCGCGAGCAGATCGGCCACGCGGTGATCGAGTACGGCAACGCGATCAAGGACCTGGTGGCTGCCAACATCTTCCCCGGCGACATGCTGTGGAAGAACTTCGGCGTCACGCGCCACGGCAAGGTGGTGTTCTATGACTACGACGAGATCGAATACATCACCGACTGCAACTTCCGCCGCGTGCCCGAGCCACGCAACGAAGAGGAGGAGATGAGCGGCGAGGTCTGGTACCACGTCGGCCCGAAGGACGTCTTCCCCGAGACCTTCGCGCCTTTCCTGCTCGGCAACGACAGCGTGCGCGAGGTCTTCATGAAGCACCATGCCGACCTGCTCGATGCCGCGTTCTGGCAGGGCCACAAGGAACGCATCGCCGCGGGCCATGTTCACGACGTGTTCCCGTACGACGCCGACAAACGCTTTCGCCGCGCGCCCGCCACGCCATGACGCTGCTCGAAAGCTTCGAGCTTGCCAGCTACGCGATCACCGTCATCGCGCTGCCGTTCGCCTTCTGGGTCTTCCTGATGGAGCAGCGCAAAGAGCGCGAGAACGAAGAGGAAGAGGCCTACCAGCACCTCTCCGATGCCTACAACGACTTCCTCAAAGTGGTGCTCGCCAACGCCGACCTGCAACTGCGTTCGTCGCCAGCCCTGCCCGATCCGACCCCCGAGCAGCACGAACGCATGTTGATCGTCTTCGACATGCTGGTCTCGCTGTTCGAACGTGCCTACCTGGTGGCTTACAAGGACTCGATGAGCGCCACCGAGCGCCGGCGCTGGAACTCGTGGGACGATTACATGCGCGACTGGAGCCGGCGCGACGACTTCTTCAACGCCCTGCCGCAGTTGCTGCGCGGCGAAGACCCGGCCTTCCAGGCCTACATCCAGCGCGTCGCGCGGGAAGAGCGCACAGTGCAGGGTTCGAGCCCACCGCCCTGATCGAAAGGACCCCGTGATGACCCCAGAGAACATTGTGATCGTCTCCGCCGCCCGCACCCCCATCGGCGGCCTGCTCGGCGACTTCGCCAGCCTCGCCGCCTGGGAACTCGGCGCCACCGCGATCAAGGCCGCGGTCGAGCGCGCGGGCATGCCCGGCGATGCCATCGACGAAGTGCTGTTCGGCAATTGCCTGATGGCCGGCCAAGGCCAAGCCCCGGCGCGCCAGGCGATGCGCAAGGCCGGCTTGCCCGACAGCACGGGCGCCGTCACGCTGAGCAAGATGTGCGGCAGCGGCATGCGCGCGATGATGTTCGCGCACGACATGCTCGCCGCCGGCAGTGTCAACGTCATGGTCGCTGGCGGCATGGAGAGCATGACCAATGCGCCGCACCTGGTGTTCGCGCGCAAGGGCGTCAAGTACGGCGCGGCGCAGCTCTACGATCACATGGCGCTCGACGGCCTGGAAGACGCCTACGAGCGCGGCAAGGCGATGGGCGTGTTTGCCGAGCAATGCGTCGGCAAGTACAGCTTCACCCGCGAGGCGATGGACCGGTTCGCGATCGCCTCCACCACCCGGGCCAAGGCGGCCAACGAAGACGGCAGCTTCGCCTGGGAAATGGCGCCAGTCACGCTGCCCAGCCCGAAGGGCGACACCGTGATCAAGTTCGACGAACAACCCTTCAAGGCCAAACTCGACAAGATCCCGGGCCTGAAACCTGCGTTCAAGAAAGACGGCCTGATCACTGCCGCCACGTCGTCGAGCATCTCCGACGGCGCCGCCGCACTGGTCCTGATGCGCGAGAGCACGGCCACCAAGATGGGCTGCAGGCCGATCGCCCGCATCGCCGGCCATGCCGTGCACGCCCAGGCACCGGAGTGGTTCGCCACCGCGCCTGCGGGCGCCATCGAGAAGGCCTTGAAGCGCGCCGGGTGGGACGCCAAGAGCGTCAACCTGTGGGAAGTCAACGAGGCCTTTGCCGCGGTGACGATGGCAGCGATGGCCGAGTTCAAGTTGCCGCACGAGATCGTCAACGTGCACGGCGGCGCCGTCGCACTCGGACACCCCATCGGAGCGTCTGGCGCGCGCATTGTCGTCACGCTGCTCGGCGCCCTGCGCAAACGCGGCTTGAAGCGCGGCGTCGCGGCGCTGTGCATCGGCGGCGGCGAAGCCACCGCGATGGCCATCGAACTTCTTTGATCCACGGCCCGTGTTCGGCACTCACGACCTGGCCCTTTTCGCTGTCACGGTGCTGGTGCTGAACGCCACGCCCGGCGTGGACCTCGCGCTCACGCTGGTGTCGACCCTGAAAGGCGGCGTGCGCGCCGGTCTGGCTGCGGCGGCAGGTATCGCCAGTGGTTGCGTGATCCACACCCTGGCCGCGGCTTTCGGGCTGGCCGCCGTGCTCGCGGCCTCGAGCGCCGCATTCAGCGTCGTCAAGTGGGCGGGTGCCGCGTACCTGCTGTGGCTGGCCGTGGGCATGCTGCGCCAGGGCCTGCGCAGCGGGCCGGCCACGCCGTCCGACGCTGCGTCGGCGCCGGTGCCGAAGTCGCCGACGCTGCTGTTCCGCCATGGCTTTCTGACCAACGTGCTCAACCCCAAGGTGGCGCTCTTCTTCCTGGCGCTGCTGCCGCAGTTCATCGACGCCGACGCGTCGAACAAGACACTCGCCTTCCTCTTCCTCGGCGCTTGGTTCGTGGTTCAGGGTTTTGCTTTTCTTGCCATCTTCGTCCTGTTGATGGCGCCGCTGCGCCGCTGGCAGGCACCAGCCGCCGTCGCGCGCGGCCTGCAGCTGGTCGGCGGCAGCCTGTTCGCCCTGCTCGCCGCGCGCCTGGCGCTGTTCGAGCGGCCGTAGTATCGATTTGATGCGTGATGCGCTAACATCAGGCATCAACCAGACAGGTCTCCGGAATGCGCACAACGCTCGACATCGAAGACGACGTATTGCTCGCTGCGAAGGAAACTGCACGGCGCAACAAACTCAGCGTGGGCGCTGTCATCAGCGACTTGGCGCGGCGCTCGCTGTTGCTGCCCAGCGAGCCGGCAACTGGCCGCGGCAGGCCGCCACGCAGCCGCCTGACCCGTTTGGGCATCCACCCGCTGCCCAAACGGGGCGGGATCGTGACCAACGAGACGATCAACCAACTGCGCGACGATGGCATCTACTGAACCGTCGGCGCCGCCTGCGCTGCTTGACGTCAACGTCCTGATTGCCCTGCACGACCAGCAACACGTTCACCACGATGTCGCCGCCCGTTGGTTCGAAAGCAACGCCCGCCACGGCTGGGCCAGTTGCCCTCTGACGCAAAACGCTTGCGTGCGCATCATGAGCCAGCCCGGCTATCCCAACGCAGTGCCGCTTGGCGATGCTCTCGCGATGCTTGGCCGCTCATGCGCTCACGCCAGCCACCGCTTCTGGCCCGACGACATCAGCCTGCTCGACGGCACGCGAATGCATCACGGCCGCATGCACGGCCATCGCCAGTTGACCGATCTGTACCTGTTGGCCTTGGCCGTCGAACATGAAGGGCGCTTCGTCACCTTCGATGCGCAGATTCCGCTCAGCGCAGTTCGCGGCGCGACCGCGCGGCATCTTGCGTCGATCTGATCGAGTCAATCAACCATGCTGCTGACTGAAGACCACATCGCCGTGCAGGACGCCGTGCGCGCCTATGTGCAGGACCGCATCGCCCCCCAGGCCGCCGCGTGGGACAAGACACATCACTTCCCGCAGGCGGAATTGAAGGGCCTGGCCGAGCTGGGCTGCTACGGCGTCGCTGTCCCGACCGAGTACGACGGCGCCGGGCTCGACTACCTGGCGCTGGCAGTCATCCTCGAGGAAATTGCTGCCGGCGACGGCGCCACCAGCACTGTCGTCAGTGTCAACAACTGCCCTGTCTGTTCGATCCTGATGGCCTGGGGCAACGAGGCCCAGAAGCAGCAGTGGCTCAGAGCGCTGGCGCGCGGCGAGATGCTCGGCGCCTTCTGCCTGACCGAGCCGCATGTCGGCTCCGAAGCCGGTGGCCTGAAGACCACCGCCGTGAAAGTCGGCGATGCCTACGTGCTCGACGGCGTCAAGCAGTTCATCACCAGCGGCAAGCACGGCGATGTGGCGATCGTGATGGCGGTGACCGACAAGACCGCCGGCAAGAAGGGCATCAGCGCCTTCATCGTGCCCACCGCCACGGCCGGCTACACCGTGGCGCGGCTCGAAGACAAGACCGGCCAGCACGCCAGCGACACCGCGCAGATCCTGTTCGAGAACTGCCGCATCTCGGCCGAGAACCTGATTGGCGACGAAGGCCAGGGCTTGAAGATCGCGCTGTCAGGCCTGGAAGGCGGGCGCATCGGCATTGCCAGCCAGAGCGTGGGCATGGCGCGCGCCGCGTTCGATGCGGCCTTGGCCTACAGCAAACAGCGCATCGCTTTCGGTCAGCCGATCTTCGAGCACCAGGCGCTGCAGTTCCGCCTGGCCGACATGGCCACCGAGATCGAAGTGTCACGGCAAATGATCCACCACGCCGCGAGCCTGAAGGACGCCGGCCGGCCGTGCCTGAAGGAGGCCGCGATGGCCAAGCTGTTCGCGAGCGAAATGGCCGAGCGCGTGTGCAGCGCCGCGATCCAGATCCACGGCGGCTACGGCTATGTCAGCGACTTCCCGGTCGAGCGCATCTGGCGCGATGTGCGGGTGTGCCAGATCTACGAGGGCACCAGCGACGTGCAGCGAATTCTCATCGGGCGCGCGCTGGCTTGAAGCAAGTCGCGGCGCGGTGAACCTCGGGCGGCCTCAGCCGCGGTAGTCCCTAGCCGTAATTCTGGATCCACTCGAGGCCCTGGCTCTGGGCGGCATCGATCGCGACCTCTTCCGACACGTAGTCGCCGCGCGGCACATCGATCACACGCGGCCGCCGCGGCCAGACCTGTTTGCACAAGACCAGTGTCGGCGCGAACTTGCCGCCGTCGACGGCCTTGGCGCTGCAGGTCAACTCATAGGCCTGATGCCGGACGATCCTCGTAGCTTCCATGGGATAGGTGTTCGCTGAAAAGCTCAGTATGCGCTGTGTGCGTGCATTTTGGCAGGTGAATTCCTACCGGTCTCGACCCATCTCGATCGGCGCCCCTGCGTCGGGCGGCAGTCGTGCCAGCCGCGCCGGCAACAAGGCCCACACCGCGCGCTTGTCGTCGTCGTCGAGCACTGTCCACAGTGCGATTTCGTCGAGCGTGCGGCCGCAGCCCACGCAGTGGCCACTGGGTTCGTGCATGTGGCAGATGTTCCGACAAGGGCTGGGCACCATCGCGTCAAGCCTGAACGACATCGGCGACCGGCGCGCCCGTGAGGGCCTGCAGCTCGGCCGGGGCGAGCCGGAACACGCCATTGGGATGCCCGGCCGCGGCCCAGACCACGCCAAAGCGGAACAGCTCGGCATCGATCAGGGTCACAGGTGGCTCGGCATGCGCGAGCGGCGCGACGCCGCCGATCGAGAAGCCCGTTTTCGCCTTGACGAACTCGGCGTCGGCGCGTCCCAATGCGCCGGTGATTGCGGCGACTTTTCTTTCGTCGACACGCCGGTCGCCCGACGTCACGACCAGCACGGCACGCTCGTCGCTCTTGCGCCGGAAGATGACGCTCTTGGCGATCTGGCCAACGGCGACACCGAGCACATCGGCCGCCTCCTGCGAGGTGCGCGCTGCAACCTCGAGCCACACCGGCGCATGCGCGTGGCCGCGCTCGGCAAGCGCGGCAGCGACGCGGCGAAATCCCTCGGGCTTGTCAGCCTCCACCATCACGCGGCCGCTTTCTCGCGCTTGCTCAGCAGGGCCTTGCCGGCACGCGAGATCGGCGCGCGGCCCAGCGCCGTGGAGATGAACTCGCCGGCATCGACCAGGGCATCGAGATCGATGCCGGTGTGAATGTCCAGGCCGTTGAGCATGAAGACCACGTCTTCGGTGGCCACGTTGCCGGTCGCGCCCTTGGCGTAGGGGCAGCCGCCGAGGCCGGCGACGCTGGCGTCGAAGGTGAACACACCGACTTCGAGGCAGGCGTAGATGTTGGCCAAGGCTTGGCCGTAGGTGTCGTGGAAATGGCCGCTGACTTCCGTCAACGGGTAGTGCCTCAACGCACGTTCGAGTGCCGCCTGCGCGCGCCGCGGCGTCCCCACGCCGATGGTGTCGGCCACGCCGACATGCTGCACGCCGATGGCCTTCATCAAGCGCACGACGCGCTCGACCTCGTCGGGCGAGACCTCGCCCTGATAGGGGCAGCCCAGTGCGCACGAAATTGCGCCGCGCACTTTCAGGCCCGCCGCGCGCGCAGCCTCGGCCACCGGGCGGAAACGCTCGATGCTTTCTTCGATGCTGCAATTGATGTTGCGCTGGCTGAAGGCTTCGCTGGCCGCACCGAACACCACCACCTCGTCGGGCCGCGTCCGCAGTGCCGCTTCGAGGCCTTTCATGTTGGGCACCAGCACCGAGTAACGCACGCCGGCGCGGCGTTCGATGGCGGCCATCACCGCGGCGCCGTCGGCCATCTGCGGCACCCACTTGGGGGAGACGAAGCTGGTGACCTCGATCTCTGTCACACCGGCGGCCTGCAGGCGTTGCACCAGCTCGACCTTGTGCGCCGTCGCCACGGGCAGCTTCTCGTTTTGCAGTCCGTCGCGCGGGCCGACGTCGACCAGCGTGACATGTTCGGGCAGGGCCATCGTGAATAGTCCTCGGTTGGCAGCGCTATTCACTGTAACGGAGGTGCAGCGCCCGCGACCCGGGGATGGTCATGCGAGGTGCGGTCACCCAGAGTCCCACGTCATGGACCCGCGCACGATCATCGCCACCCGCATCGATCTGCACCTGCGCCGGCATCTGGGCGTCGGGGTCGACAGCCGGCGGGCACTGACCGATGCGCGTTACATGCGCGATGTGCTGCTGGTCTGCGACGCGATGTCGGACACTGACTTGCCGCTGCTGGCACGCCAGTTCCGCGTTGCTGGCGAGCGTGTGGCAGCCGAAACCCGGCAGCAACCAGGCCGAGACGCGGGGCCGCCGCAGGGCTGGGCCGCCAACACCTCGGGATTCGGCGTTTCGCACCTGCCGCCGAGGCCCGACCAGGGCGAGCCTGTCGAGTCGAAGCCCTGGTTTACGCCCAGCCGCTGGTTCGCGAGCTGACTACGGCGCGGCTGCCAGCCGCAACAGCTCGCCGCCCTCGGCCACCTGGTCACCCACCGCGTACATCAGCTCGGCCACCATGCCGTCGCGCGGCGCGGCGATGGTGTGCTCCATCTTCATGGCCTCCATCACCGCCAGCGGCTGGCCGGCCTTGACCGCATCACCCACGTTGGCCAGGAACGCCACGACTTTGCCGGGCATCGGCGCGGTAAGCCGCCCCTTGGCGGCACCCTCGCCAGCATGGGCCAGCGGGTCGATCTCCTGCAACACCAGGCTGCCATGCGGGGCGAACACGGTGACGCGCTCACCTTCGGCATAGACCGCGAGGGTCCAGCGCTGGTCGCCCAGGCAGACATCGTGGCAGTCGGCGCCGAGTGAGCTGCTGCTGAACGGCCAGCACCGGTCGCCGATGGCCAGGGTCAGAGCGCCGTCGTGGCCGCGGTGCAGCGTCGCACGCTGCGCTGTGCCACCGACGGCCAAGTCAAAGCGCCGCGTCGCTCCGCCGAACATCCGCCAGCCATCGCGGCGCGACCAGGGATCACTGCCTTGAAGTGCGGCTTCGCGCGCCAGCTCGCGGGCCACCACGCCCGCGGCGGCGCACTCGAGCGGCAGCGGCGCGTAGTCGAACAAGGCCGCGTGTTCGCGTTCGATCAACGCGGTGTCGAGATCAGCCGTGGTGAAAGCCTGCGTGTTGACGACGCGGCGCAGGAAGGCCACGTTGGTGTTGAGGCCGACGATGTGGCTGGCTGCCAGTGCCGCATCCAATCGTGCCAGCGCTTGCGCCCGGTTGTCGCCCCAGACGATCAGCTTGGCGACCATCGAGTCGTAGTGCGGGCTGATGGTGTCGCCCTCGTCGAAGCCGCGGTCGATGCGCGGCATCGCATCGTGGCGCTCGAAGCTGACATGCGCAGGCCAGCGCGCGACCCGCATCGTGCCGGTGGCGGGCAGGAAGTTGGCGTCGGGGTTCTCGGCGCAGATGCGCGCCTCGATTGCGTGGCCACGGATCCTGAGTTGCGCCTGCGCCAGCGGCAGTGGCTCGCCTGACGCCACACGCAGTTGCCACTCGACCAGGTCCAGGCCCGTGATCGCCTCGGTGACGGGGTGCTCGACCTGCAGCCGCGTGTTCATCTCCATGAAGTAGAAACGCAGGTCACCGTCGTCAGCCTCTTCGGCAATGAATTCGACCGTGCCGGCGCCGACATACCCGACGGCTTGTGCCGCCGCGACCGCGGCTGCCCCCATCTCGGCGCGACGCACCGGGCTCATGCCGGGCGCGGGCGCTTCTTCGAGCACCTTCTGGTGGCGCCGCTGCACCGAGCAGTCACGCTCGAACAGATAGACGCACTGACCCTGGGAGTCGGCGAAGAGCTGGATCTCGATGTGCCGTGGCCGCGTGACGTAGCGCTCGACGAGCACATGGTCGTCGCCAAAACTGGCCTTGGCTTCGCGCTGGCATGACGCCAGCGAGGCCGCGAAGTCAGCGGCCTGGTCGACGCGCCGCATGCCTTTGCCGCCGCCGCCGGCGCTGGCCTTGATCAGCACCGGGTAACCGATAAGCGCGGCCTGGCTGGCCAGCAGCGCCGGATCGTTGTCGAGCCCGTGGTAGCCCGGTACCAGCGGCACGCCAGCCTTTTCCATCAGCGTCTTCGCGGCCGACTTGCTGCCCATCGCACGAATCGCGCTCGCTGGCGGGCCGATGAAGACGAGGCCTGCGTCGGCGCAGGCCTGGGCGAAGTCCGCGTTCTCCGACAGGAAGCCGTAGCCCGGATGAACGGCTTGGGCCCCGCTGGCTTTGGCAGCATCGAGGATGCGTTGCCAGCGCAGATAACTCTCGCGCGGCGGCGCAGCGCCGATGTGCACGGCTTCATCGCAAGCGGCCACGTGGCGTGAATTCGCGTCCACGTCGGAATACACGGCCACGGTGCGCACGCCCAGGCGCCGCGCCGTGGCGGCAACACGGCAGGCAATCTCGCCGCGGTTGGCGATCAGGATCTTTCTGAACATCAGCGAGCCTCCGAACCAGCCTGCGTGGGCAGGAAGTGCCCACGCAGCTTGCGCCCCAAACCGCGCAGAAACCTGAACAACAACACCGTTGCGGTCAACATCACAAGCAGCGCGACCGTCAGTGCGACGAAAAACCAGACCGGATGCTGCCACGACAGCCACAGCATGCCGGGCACCAAGGCATCACCCGCCAGCGACAAGGCCAGGTTGGAAAATGGTTCGGGCGAGGTGTTGGCCGCGGCGCGCGTGGTGGCCTTGGCGGTGTGCGCCGCGGCGGCCAGCGTGCCGCCCAGCAAGGCCGCCACAGTGGCCCACGTGGCCTGGTCGCCGCCGAAGACGCCGTAGGCCAGCGCCGCGCCAGCCGGGATCCGGATGAAAGTGTGGACCGTGTCCCACAGCGAGTCGACCCAAGGCACCTTGTCGGCCAGGAACTCGACCAGCAGCAGGATGCCGCTGGTCCATAACATGGCGGGATGCTGCAACACGCTCAAGCCACTGGGCAGCGGTACCCAGCCGAGCGTGCCCGCCATGCCGGTGAGAAAGACCACCGCGTACAGGCGCAGGCCGCTGGCCCAGCCGAGCGCGGCGGCGATCGCAAACAGGTGCGTCAGGTCGAGATCGGTGCTCATGCCTGATCGGCCCGCCATGCTGGCGCGCGCTTGCCGAGAAAACTCTGTACCCCTTCCTTGCCCTCGACGCTGGCGCGCACCGTGGCGATGCGCCGCACGCTGTCGCTACGCAGCTCGTCGTCGATCGGCTTGCCGGCAAAGTCCTGCACCAGGCGCTTGCAGGCGCGCACCGCCGCCGGGCCGTTGCCGACGAAGGCGGCGACGATTTCGTCGACTCGGGCGTCGAGCGCTTCGGCCGGCACCACGTCATGGGCGAAGCCGAGGGCCTTGGCGGTGGCTGCATCGAACTTTTCGGCCGTCGTGAAGTAGCGCCGCGACGCCTGCTCGCCGAGCGCGCGAATCACGTAGGGGCTGATCGTTGCCGGCAACAGGCCGAGCCTGGCTTCCGACAAGCAGAAGTCGATACCCTCGGCGGCGACCACGACATCGCACACTGCGGCCAGCCCGACGCCGCCGGCGTAGCAGTCACCGTGGATGCGGCCGACGATCGGCAGCGGGCAGCGGTAGATCGTCCACAGCATGTCCGCCAGGCCCTGCGCATCGGCGCAGTTTTCTTCCCAGGTGTAGTCGGCCATTGCACGCATCCAGGCCAGGTCGGCACCGGCACAGAAGGCCTTGCCGTGGCCGCCGAGCACGATGGCGCGCAACCCTGGATCGCCACCGAACTGCGTGAAGGCCGACGTGAGTTCGGCGATCACCGTGGCGTTGAAGGCGTTGCGAACTTCGGGTCGGTTGAGGAACACGCGGGCCACATGGCGCGAGACGCTGATGTCGAGCGTGCTGGTCATGCGGGCGTCCTCGGAGGAGTCGCCGGGTCGGCATCGCTGACCGTGATCGCGCACACCTCGACGGCCGCGGCAGTCACATGCGGAACACGCCGAAGCGCGTCTCCGGGATGGGTGCGTTGAGACTCGCCGACAGGCCCAGCGCCAGCACGCGACGGGTGTCGGCCGGGTCGATCACGCCATCGTCCCACAGCCGCGCCGACGCGTAGTACGGGTGGCCCTGTTCCTCGTACTGCTGGCGCAGCGGCGCCTTGAAGGCCTCTTCCTCGGCACCGCTCCAGGCGCCGCCCTTGGCTTCGATGCCGTCGCGCCGAACCGTGGCCAAGACGCTGGCGGCCTGCTCGCCGCCCATCACGGAGATACGCGCGTTGGGCCACATCCAGAGCAGGCGCGGGCCGAATGCGCGGCCGCACATGCCGTAGTTGCCGGCACCGAAACTGCCGCCGATGATGACCGTGAACTTGGGCACCGCAGCGCAAGCCACGGCCGTGACCATCTTCGCGCCGGCCCGCGCAATGCCTTCGTTCTCGACCTTGCGCCCGACCATGAAGCCGGTGATGTTCTGCAGGAAGACCAGCGGGATCTTGCGCTGGCAGCACAGCTCGATGAAGTGCGCCCCCTTGTTGGCGCTCTCGGTGAACAGGATGCCGTTGTTGGCGACGATGCCGACCGGCAGGCCTTCGATGTGGGCGAAGCCGCAGACCAGGGTGCTGCCGTAGCGGGCCTTGAACTCGTCGAACTCACTCGCGTCGACGATGCGGGTGATGATCTCGCGCACGTCGTAGGGCTTGCGCGTGTCCGTTGGGATCACGCCATGCAGCTCATTGGCGTCGAAACTCGGCGCACGCGGTGGCACCGTGGCCATCTCCGGCGCCTTGCGCCAGTTCAGCCCGGCGATGGCCTGGCGCGCCAAGGCCAGCGCATGCGTGTCGCTCTCGGCCAGGTGGTCGGCCACACCCGACAGCCGCGTGTGCACGTCGCCACCGCCCAGTTCCTCGGCACTGACCACCTCGCCGGTGGCGGCCTTCACCAACGGCGGGCCGCCGAGAAAGATCGTGCCCTGCTCCTTGACGATGATGGTCTCGTCACTCATCGCGGGCACGTAGGCGCCGCCGGCCGTGCACGAGCCCATCACCACCGCGATCTGCGGGATGCCCGCGCCGCTCATCTGGGCCTGGTTGTAGAAGATGCGGCCGAAGTGCTCGCGGTCGGGGAAGACCTCGTCCTGGTTCGGCAGATTGGCGCCACCGCTGTCGACCAGGTAGATGCACGGCAGGCGGTTCTCGCGCGCCACTTCCTGCGCCCGCAGGTGCTTCTTCACCGTCAACGGGTAATAGGTGCCGCCCTTGACGGTGGCATCGTTGCAGACGATCACGCACTCGACGCCTGACACGCGGCCGATTCCGGTGATGACACCGGCGCCGGGCGCGGCATCACTGCCGTCGCGGTCCTTGTAGATGCCCATGGCCGCCAGCGGCGCGATCTCCAGGAACGGCGTGTCGGGGTCGAGCAGCATTTCGACGCGGTCCCGGGGCAGCAGCTTGCCGCGCGCGAGATGCTTGGCGCGCGGGCCGTCGCCGCCGCCCAGCGCGATCGTCGCAAGCTTGGCGTTGAGGTCGTCGACCAGCGCACGCATCGCCGCCGCGTTGGCCTTGAAGTCCTCGGAGCGGACATTGAGCTTGGTGGCCAGCGTGGGCATGGGATTCGGTCTTTCGCGGCTCGATTGACGTGCTCGTCAATTCTAGGACGCGCCTGCGAGAATGCGCCCGACCATGATCGTTGTCTGACAACGCCCATCAAGGAGAGACCGTGAAACGCTCGCTCGCCGCATTGCTGGCCCTGACGTTGTGCGCCGGTGGCGCCTGGGCCCAGCAGGCCTGGCCCGCAAAGCCGATCCGCTGGGTGGTGCCGAGCACGCCGGGCGATGGTTCGGACGTGATGGGACGCCTGATCGCCGAGAAGATCGGCCGCGAGCTGGGCCAGGCGGTGGTCATCGACAACAAGCCCGGGGCTGGTGGCGTGCTCGGCTCCGAGATGGTGGCCAAGTCGCCGGCCGACGGCTACACGATGATCGTCGGCAATGCCGGCTCGCACGGCATCAACGCGGCGATCTACACCAAGCTGAACTATGACGTGGTCAAGGACTTCGTGCCCGTGGCCCTGATCTGCACCGCACCGAACGTGATGGTGGTGAGCCCGGGGACCAAGGTCGGCAACGTGGGCGACTTCGTGGCCTATGCCAAGGCCAACGCCGGCAAGGTGAACTACGCCTCGGGCGGCATCGGCAGCTCGTCGCATCTGTCGGGCGAGTTGTTCAAGAGCCTGGCCGGCATCGAGATGACGCACATCCCGTACAAGGGCGCCTCACCTGCCGTCACCGCGGTGTTGGCCGACGAAGTCAACGTGATGATCGGCAACCTGCCGCCCTGGTCGGCCCACATCAAGGCGGGCAAGGTGCAGGCCATCGCCGTGACCACCGCCAAGCGCCACGCCAGCCTGCCCGACGTGCCGGCACTTGCCGAGGCCTTGCCAGGTTTCGAGACGGTTGCCTGGTTCGGCATCCTGGCGCCGGCAGGTACGCCCAAGGCCGTCGTCGATCGCATCAATGCCGTCGTCAACCAAGCACTCGAGCAGGCCGATGTGAAGGCCCGCCTGGCCACGCTCGGCTGCGATCCGGCGGCAGCCACACCCGACCTGTTCGCGGCGCGCGTGAACGGCGACGTGGCTCGCTGGAAGAAGCTGGCGACCGAGAAGCAGATTCGCGCCGACTGAGCCGGCTCAAGCGCTGGCCAGGGACTCGATGCCGGGCGGCACGGGTCGGTAGGGGTGGGCATCTAGCACACCCTCATCGAGGGTCAGCCCACGGCCAGGCGCCGACGGCACGTCGAGCTTGCCGTTCACCAGCACCGGGTTCTGCGAATCGACCAGTTCATCGTAGAGCGGGCTCTCATCGAACTGCATTTCAAGCATCGCGCACTCGGCGGCCACCGCCGCCACGTGCAGGCTGTGCAGGCTGCACACCGGGCCGGTGGGGTTGTGCGGCGAGAACGCCACGCCCGCTTCGGCGGCTCGCTCGGCGATCGACAGCATCTCCCACGGGCCGCCGCAGTACTTGACGTCGGGCATCACGACGTCATACAGGGCCTCGTCGAACAGGGTCTGGAACGCGGCCACGCCCACCTGGGTTTCGGCGGCCGCCAGTAGCACGCCATGGTCGCGGGCAGCGGCGCGGATGCGCCGCAGGGCCGGCCATTGGGCGGGTGTCTCGGGCAGCGGGCATTCGAACCAATGCAGGCGTGCCGCGGCCAGCGCGTGCAGGGTCTGGATGGCAGTCGCTTCATCGAAGCGCCAGTGGCAATCGGCCATCAAGCGCGCTGCCGGGCCGAGCGCATCGCGCAAAGCGAGCAGGCAGTCGATGCCATGCCGGACCCGGCGTTGCCCGTCGGGGCTTGCGCAGTTCTGCGGCGTGACGCCGTCGAACGGCGCGGCCTTGAAGGCCTCGAAGCCCCGGCGCTGGGCGCAAAGCGCTGTCGCGACAAAACCGTCAGGGCTGCGCCGGATCGTGGCGCGGTTGATGTTGGCGTAGGCCGCGACCGCGTCACGCACCAACGGGCCCAGCACGGCATGCGCCGGTACGCCTTCGCGCAATGCCGTCAATCCCAGCAGTCCTTGCTGAACGGCGCTGGCAACGGCACTGCCTGCCAGGCCGCCGGGCGCCTGCGGGTTGACCGTCATGCGCCGCCGCGCCTCGTCGAGGCTCAGCCCCACGCACAGCGCTGCAGCCCGTGCCGTGGCGACTTCGAGTTCAGGCTCGCGGCCAATGAGCGACGCCTCGCCCCAGGCCACGTCGCCGTCGCGTGTTCGAACGGCGATGAAGAACCAGTTGGTCTTGGCGGAGACGTTGAGAATCCGCGGCCAGATGTGGCTGATGAGGGTCATGCCGGCCCGCCGCGGCGCAGCATCAGGCCTTCTTGACAGTGCCGCCGGCCTTGTGCGCCACGGGCGCGCCAGCATCCTTCCAGGCCGTGAAGCCACCATGGATGTGCGCCACCTTCTCGACACCCATGTCCTGCAGGGTCTGGGTGGCCAGGGCCGAACGCCAGCCCATGGCGCAGAACAGCACGAATTGCTTGTCCTGGCCGAACATCGGCTTGTGGTACGGGCTGGCCGGATCGACCCAGAACTCGAGCATGCCGCGCGGTGCATGGAAGGCGCCCGGGATGACGCCTTCGCGCTCGAGCTCGCGCACGTCGCGGATGTCGATGAACTGCACGTCATCGCGGCCGTGGAGTTCGCGCGCGTCGTCGACGCTGTACGTGGTGATGACGTCCATCGCGTCGTCGACCATCGATTTCACGGACTTCTTCATGACCCTTTCCTTCACATCACGGTGTGGGCAAAGTCGGCCTGGCCCGACAGCCACTGCTCGATCTGGCCGCGGCGATCGTTGCCCCAGAAGGGCTCGCCGTCGACGATGAAGAACGGAGCGCCGAACACGCCGGCAGCGATCGCCGCATCATTCTCGCGCTTCAGGCGCTCCTTCCACAGCGGGTCGGTGTACGCAGCCTGCGCCGCGGCCGCGTCGAGCCCGCTCTCGCCGGCGAGTGCGCCGAGCACGGCCAC
>Ga0209254_10001233_pt1 | contig 22763 bp, 18 predicted proteins | sample FrelakmetDIP11DI_FD_187148 | JGI IMG/M metagenome (GOLD analysis project Ga0209254, IMG submission 187148) | Freshwater lake sediment microbial communities from the University of Notre Dame, USA, for methane emissions studies - DIP11 DI (SPAdes)... | ecosystem: Environmental > Aquatic >...
CGCAGCTCATGCAATTCGGCGGCACTTTCGGGCGCGCCCTCGAGCAGCCGTACCGAACGCCGCCAGGAGCCCGCCACGAGCCTGAGCACTCGCGCGAGGCTCGCGCCGTGATCCACGATCAGGCCGGGGCCGGCGGCGTGGCGCTCCAGCGCCCCCTCGAGCGCGGCCCAGCCGGGCTCGCCGCGGTGGCGGTGCAGCGCCTCGCGGGCTGCGATGCAGGCATCCGCGAGCAGGCTGGCGAGGCGCTCGCGATCGGCCGGGGTGACGGAGGCGTCGCGGGCCACGATGGCAGCGAGCAGTTGCTGGCGGACGTCGGCCTCGCGGACCCCCGCGAGCGACCGGGCGAAGCTGCGCAGGTCCACTCGGTAGAGCCGCGCGAGGCGCGGCTCGAGCAGCGGGCGGAAGGTCTTCAACATCGAGCGCAGTCGGCGCGCCGCGACGCGGCCTCGGTGCACGTCCTCCATCCCCGCGGATTCCAGTGCCGCCGCCGCAGCCAGCATCCGCTGCTGCTCGCGAACGGCGCCCTCGACGCGGCGGGAACCGTCCGCGGACGCTCGCGGGACCCGGGCGGCCGCATTCTGACGAGACTGCACCATTTGAATACGGTTCTATAGCATGAGCGAACGGTTATTCGTTACCTCGCGGCGCGCGGGCAACCCAGACGGCGTCCCGGAAACTTTCCAGGGCCTCCCGGGGTCTCAGGTGACGTTTGCGACTTGCCAAGGGCCCGCTATGCTGCCGGCCCGGATGGTAGCGGCGAGGGTTGCCGGACCTTGAACCCGGACGGATCGGCCCAAAGCATCGATCGCACCCTTTCAAGTGCGCTGGAGACTCGTACAGATGAAGCGAATCGCGTTGTTCCTGGTCACCAACCTGGCGGTCGTCGTGCTGCTGGGGATCATCCTCCGCCTGATCGGCTTCGAGGGCATCCTCGACGCGCAGGGCGTGGACCTGAACCTCGGCGCACTGCTGGTGTTCGCCGCGGTGGTGGGCTTTACCGGCGCCTTCATCTCGCTCGCGATGTCCAAGTGGTCGGCCAAGCGCATGATGGGAGTGAAGGTCATCACGCAGCCGGCGAACCCGGCCGAGAGCTGGCTCGTCAACACCGTGCGCCAGCAGGCGCAGCTCGCCGGCATCGGCATGCCGGAAGTGGGCATCTTCGAATCCCCGGAGCCGAACGCCTTCGCCACCGGCGCGCGGCGTGACTCGGCGCTCGTGGCCGTCAGCACGGGCCTGCTCGCCAGCATGTCGCAGAAGGAGGCCGAGGCCGTTCTGGCCCACGAGGTGAGCCACGTCGCGAATGGCGACATGGTCACGCTCACGCTCATTCAGGGCGTGGTCAACACGTTCGTGATCTTCCTGGCCCGCGTCGTAGGACACACCGTGGACCGCGTGATCTTCAAGAACGAGGAAGGCCACGGCCCGGCGTTCTGGATTGCGACCATCGTCTCCGAGATCGTCTTCGGCCTGCTCGCCACGATCATCGTCATGCACTTCTCGCGGCAGCGCGAGTTCCGTGCCGACTCGGGTGGCGCGCGCCTCGCCGGCCGCGAGCACATGATCAATGCGCTCGAGCGGCTGAAGCAGCGCCACACCGGCCCGCTGCCGGACAAGATGGCGGCCTTCGGTATCTCAGGTGGCAAGGCGGCCGGGTTCAAGAAGCTGTTCATGACGCACCCGCCGCTCGAAGACCGCATCGCGGCCCTCAAGTCGGCCCCCGTCTGACCGCCGCGGGCATTCGCCAGCGGGTCGTCGGCGGCGGCGACCCGCTCGACTTCCAGAGCGGCACGCGATGAACGACGCCGGCACTGCAATCGTCTGGTTCCGTCGCGACCTCAGGCTCACCGACAATCCGGCCCTGGTCGAAGCGTGCACGCGGGCGCGTCGCGTCGTGGCGCTGTACGTGCACGCTCCCGAAGAGGACGGCGAGTGGGCGCCCGGCGGCGCGAGCCGCTGGTGGCTGCACCACAGCCTCGCCTCCCTGGACGACGCGCTGCGGGCCCGTGGCGGGCGCCTGTACCTGCGACGGGGCGAGTCGCTCGGCAGTTTGCTCGAGGTGGCGCGAGAGACGGATGCCACGTGCGTCTTCTGGAACCGCCTCTACGATCCCGCCACAGTTGCGCGCGACACCCGCATCAAGACGGCGCTGCGCGAGGCCGGGCTCGAATGCGAGAGTTTCAACGCGGCACTGCTGCTCGAGCCCTGGGAGGTGCGCACGGGCCAGGGCGAGCCGTACCGCGTCTTCACCCCGTTCTGGCGCAGTTGTGCCACGCGTCTCGATGCCCTGCCCCGGCCCCTGCCTCCGCCCGCGGCCATCGCCGCGCCGAAGCACGCGTTGGCCAGCCTGCCCCTCGACGCGCTGGAGCTACGGCCGCGCATCCGCTGGGACGCCGGCCTGCACGAGGCCTGGACGCCCGGCGAGGACGCCGCCCTCGCCCAGGTCGAGGCGTTCGCGGAGGACGCGCTCGCTCGTTACGGCGAGGGGCGCAACCGGCCCGACCGGCCGGAAACCTCGCGCCTCTCGCCGTACCTGCACTTCGGGGAAATCGGGCCGCGCCAATGCCTCGCGGCAGCGCGCGCCGCGGTCGCGGGGCGCCCGGCGGCACAGGCCTCCGCCGACAGCTTCGTCCGGGAGCTCGGCTGGCGCGAGTTCGCCCACCACCTGCTGCATCACTATCCGCACACGCCCACCGCCCCGCTCGACGCCCGCTTCGAGACCTTCCCGTGGGCGCCCGACGACGCTCGCCTCGAGGCCTGGCAGCGCGGCCGGACCGGCTTTCCAATCGTGGACGCCGGGATGCGCGAGCTGTGGACCACCGGCTGGATGCACAACCGGGTGCGCATGATCGCGGCTTCGTTGCTCACGAAGAACCTGCGCCAGCCCTGGCTCGCCGGGGCGCGCTGGTTCTGGGACACGTTGGTGGACGCGGACCTGCCGAACAACACGCAGGGCTGGCAGTGGACCGCCGGCTGCGGCGCCGACGCCGCCCCGTTCTTCCGCATCTTCAATCCGATGCTGCAGACCGAGCGCTTCGACCCCGAGCGGTCCTACCTGCGCCGCTGGTTGCCGGAGCTTCGCCGGCTGCCAGACGCCTGGATCCACCGCCCGTGGGAGGCGCCCGAGGCCGTGCTCGCCGGGGCCGGCGTCGCGCTCGGGCGCGACTACCCAAGGCCCGTGGTGGATCTCCGCGACAGCCGGGAAGCCGCGCTCGCCGCGTACGCCGCCATCAAGGGACCCACGGCGCCCGGGCACCCGGCCCGCCGCTGAATCCGCGCCGACAGCCGGGGCGAACGTGCGGGCATGTCCAAGTGCCCCGCCCTGACCGCCCTGATCTGCACCGCGCTGGCCCTCGGCTGTCTCGCCGGCACGCCGTCGCGGGCTGCCACGCTACCCGAGCCGGTGCTCGAACAGGGCTACGCCCTGCAGAAAGTCGGGGCAGGCGAGCTGCGCTGGCTCGGCATGGCGATCTACCGGGCGAGCCTGTGGACGTCGACCGGCCGGTATACGGGCTTCGGCCCGCAGGAGACCGTGGCCCTCAGCCTCGATTACCAGCGAGCCTTCAAGCGCGACGACTTGATCCGCATCACCGACACCGCGTGGCGCCGGCTTGGCACCACCGACCCGGCACAGCGCGAGCGCTGGCTGGCCGACTTGCGCCGCACCTGGGCCGACGTGGTCCCCGGGCAGAACGTAACCACGGTGGTGATTCCCAACGGCCCGACCCGCTTTTATGATCGGCGCGGCCGCTTCGGGCAGGTGGACGACCCGGCCTTCGGTCCCGCGTTTCTCTCGATCTGGCTCGATCCCCGCAGTGTCGTGGGCGACCTGCGGATCCGCCTGCTCGGTGGTCGCGACACGGCCGGCATCACCGCATCGAACTGAGAGCGATCGATCATGGAGGCTGCCGGCAACCGCGCGGAATCCCGCGACTCGACGACCGCAGCCGCGCGCTGGCGGACCCTGCTCCGCTGGTTCGACGCCGGTACGGGGTCGAAGGTCGTCGAGGACGCATCGCGTGACCGCATCGACTGGGCGCGGATCCTGCCGTTCGTCGGCATGCACGCCGCCTGCCTCGCGGTGTTCTGGGTCGGCGTCAGTCCGGTCGCGGTCGGCGCGGCGGTCGCGCTCTACGTACTGCGCATGTTCGCGATCACCGGCTTCTACCACCGCTACTTTTCCCATCGCACGTTCAAGACCTCGCGCGCGGCGCAGTTCGCCTTCGCGGTGCTCGGCGCCTCGGCGGTGCAGCGCGGCCCGATCTGGTGGGCCGCGCACCACCGCCATCACCACGCGCACTCGGACCGGCCCGAGGACGTGCACTCGCCCCGTCAGCACGGCTTCCTGTGGTCGCACATGGGCTGGTTCCTCTCGCGCGGTCACTTCGCGCCCGACCTCGGTCGCGTGCGCGACCTGCTGCGCTACCCGGAACTGCGCTGGCTCGATCGCTTCGACATCCTGGTGCCGATCGTGCTGGCGCTCAGCCTGCTGCTGCTCGGCCAGTGGCTGGCCGTGGCCTACCCCGGGCTCGGCACCAGCGGCGGACAGATGCTCGTGTGGGGCTTCTTCGTGTCGACGGTGGCGTGCTACCACGGCACCTACACGATCAACTCGCTCTGCCACGTGTGGGGCCGCCGCCGCTACGCGACCGGCGACGAGAGCCGCAACAACTTCTGGCTGGCGCTGATCACGCTCGGCGAGGGCTGGCACAACAACCACCACCGCTACCCGATGTCGGCACGCCAGGGCTTCTACTGGTGGGAAGTGGACTTCACCTACTACGGCCTGCGGTTGCTCTCGGCGCTGGGCCTGATCTGGGATCTCAAGCCGGTGCCGCGCGCGGTGCGTGACGTCCACACCGCGGTGGCCTCGTGAGGGTCGCAGTGGTCGGCGCGGGCGTCGCCGGCCTGCACGCTGCGTGGCGGCTGTCGCGGGCGCACGAGGTGACGCTCTTCGAGGCCGCCGGCTACGCCGGCGGTCACACCGCTACGGTGGACGTCGAGTGGGGCGGGCGCACCTGGGCGATCGATACCGGCTTCATCGTCTTCAACGACTGGACCTATCCGAACTTCATCGCGATGCTCGAAGAACTGGGCGTGGCGTGGCAGCCCTCGAACATGAGCTTCAGCCTGCGCTGCGAGCGCAGTGGGCTCGAGTACAACGGCACCTCGCTGAACGCGCTGTTCGCGCAGCGAAGCAACACGCTGCGTCCCTCGTTCCTGCGCATGATCGCCGACATCCTGCGTTTCAATGCGCGCTCGAGGGCACTGCTGGGCCCGCAGGGCGGCTCATCGGGCGAGTCGCTGGGCGACTCGGTCACCCTCGGCGAGTACCTCGCGCGCGGCCGCTACTCGCGGCAGTTCATCGAGCACTACATCCTGCCCATGGGGCGGGCCATCTGGTCCGCGGAAGCCTCGGCCATGCTCGGTTTCCCGGCGCGTTTCTTCGTCGAGTTCTTTGGCCGGCACGGGTTCCTCTCGGTGGACGACCGACCCGTGTGGCAGGCCGTGCGCGGCGGCTCGCGCGAGTACGTCCGCGCCCTGCTGGCCTCCACGCGGCTGGACCTCAGGATCGCCACTCCGGTCGAGTCGATCCGCCGGCTGTCGAACGAGGTGCGTGTGCGCACGGCCCGCGGCACCGTGGAGCCCTTCGACTACGTGTTCCTCGCCTGCCATTCCGATCAGGCGCTGCGGCTGCTCGAAGCGCCGAGCGCCGCCGAGCGGGAGGTCCTCGGTGCGTTCCCCTACGCCGCAAACGAGGTGGTCCTGCACACCGACGAACGCCTGCTGCCGCGTCGGCCGCTGGCGCGGGCGGCGTGGAACTACCACCTGCTCGCCGATCCGCAGGAGCCGGTGGCGGTGACCTACGACATGAATGTACTGCAGTCGCTCGACGCCCCGGTGCGCTTCCTGCTGACGCTCAACCACCGCAAGGCCATCGACGAGCGCAAGGTGCTCGGCACGTTCAACTACGATCACCCGGTGTACTCGCCCCAGGCGGTGAAGGCGCAGGCGCGGCACCGGGAGGTCAACGGCGCCGCACGCAGCTATTTCTGCGGCGCCTACTGGCGCTGCGGCTTCCACGAGGACGGTGTGGTGAGCGCGCAGGCCGCACTCGCCCATTTCGACGAGGATCTCGCCCGTGCAGAGCTGCCTTTACTCCGGGTGGGTTAGGCACCGGCGCAACGGGCGGGTGCCGCATGCTTTCCGGTACCGCCTCTGCCTGCTGTACCTTGACCTCGCCGAGATCCCCCAGGCGCTCGATGGCCGGTGGCTGTGGTCGGCGCGACGGCCGGCGCTCGCACGCTGGCACCGGGCCGACCACCTGGGCGACCCGGCGCGGAGCCTCGACGCGGAGGTTCGCGACCTCGTCGAGAGCCGCACGGGGCGACGCCCCGTCGGGCCGATCCGCCTGCTCACGGCACCGCGGCTCCTGGGCTACGGCTTCAATCCCGTGAGCTTTTACTACTGCTTCGACACCGAGGAGGGCGCACTCGAGGCTGTCGTCGCGGAGATCAACAACACGCCCTGGGGCGAACGGCACTGCTACGTGCTCCCCGCGGCCAGCAACGAAGGAACCCCCGCCAAGCTCCGCTTCCGCTTCGGCAAGGACTTCCACGTCTCGCCGTTCCTGCCGATGGACATGAGCTACGACTGGCGCTTCAGCCGTCCGGACGGGCGCCTGCTGGTGCACATGGAGAACTGGCGCGACGGCGCGCTTCAATTCGATGCGACCCTGACGCTCGATCGCGAGCCGATCGGCGGCGCGGCCCTCGCCGGCGCGCTGCTGCGCTACCCGCTCATGCCGCTCAAGGTCACGGCGGCGATCTACTGGCAGGCGCTGCGACTCTGGCTGAAGCGCGCTCCGTTCCACACCCACCCCGACCAGACCGGCGCCGGGCATCGCACGCGCGCCGGACGCATCGAGAGGCCCGTCCCGTGAAACCCAGCATCGTCCCGACGCTCGATGAAGCGGTCCGTCCCGGTCCGGGCAACGCCCTGCAGCAGCTCGGCCGCCGGCTGTTCCTCGCCAGGCTCGGCGGACTGCGCGAGGGTGAGCTCACGATCGTCGACGGCGACGAGCGGCTGAGCTTCGGACGCCGCTCGCCGGCCTGCGACCTGCGGGCCACGATCGAGGTCCTGCATCCGCAGACCTACGCGGATGCGGCCTTCGGCGGCACGGTGGGCGGCGGCGAGGCCTATCTCCGCGGCCTGTGGCGGACCGACGACCTCACCGCGCTGATCCGCCTCATGATCGTGAACCGCGACGTCATGCAGTCCATGGAGGGCGGGGCCGCGATTCTGACCGCGCCGCTGAGACGCATCCTGCACTGGCTCAACCGCAACAGCCCCGACGGCAGCCGGCGCAACATCGCCGCGCATTACGACCTCGGCAACGAACTCTTCGCGCTGATGCTCGACGAAACCATGGCGTATTCCTGCGGCGTGTTCGAGCGGCACGACGCGACCCTGCACGAGGCGCAGCTCGCCAAGTTCGAGCGCATCTGCCGCAAGCTGCGCCTGGGACCGGGAGATCACTTGCTCGAGATCGGCACCGGCTGGGGCGGGTTCGCCATCCACGCCGCGAGCCGCTACGGCTGCCGCGTCACCACGACCACCATTTCGCGTGAACAGCACGACTGGGCGAAGGAGAAGATCGCGGTCGCCGGCCTCGCCGACCGAGTCACGCTGCTGCTCGACGACTACCGCGACCTCACGGGCCGCTACGACAAGCTGGTCTCGATCGAGATGATCGAGGCCGTGGGCGCCCGCTACCTCGACACCTACACCGGGCAGTGCGCCCGGCTGCTCGAGCCGCACGGCGCCATGCTGCTGCAGGCCATCACCATCCAGGACCAGCTCTACGAGGAGGCGCTCGACTCGGTGGACTTCATCCAGCGCTTCATCTTCCCGGGCAGCTTCATCCCCTCGGTCGCGGCCATCACCGACTCGGTGCGGCGCGCGACCGACATGAAGGTCTTCCACCTCGAGGACATCGGCCCGCACTACGCGACCACGCTGCGCCGCTGGCGCGAGAACTTCCTGGCCCGGCTGCCCGAGGTGCGGCGGCTCGGCTACGCGGACGCCTTCATCCGGATGTGGGACTACTACCTGTGTTACTGCGAGGGCGGATTCCTCGAGCGGCAGCTCGGCGACGTGCAGATGCTGCTCACCCGGCCACGCTGCCGGCTGCCGGCGGTGATCTAGCGGGTTTCACCTACTACCGCGGCTGACCCGGGACCGCGAGAATCCGCGCTGGAACCCTGCCGGAGCGCATCCATGACCGACGCCGCCATCCTCGAGGGGCTGAGCAAGTCCAAGCTGGCCGTCGAACTCAACGACGACGAGCGGCGCATACTCGCTGGCGCCATGACGCTGCGCGAGCTCAAGCACGGCGAGGTGCTGGTACAGGAGGGCTCCGCCGACGACCACCTGTACGTCGTGATGAGCGGCGTGCTCGGCGTCGTCCGGGGCGCGGGCCGCGAGGACGAGGTGACGCTGAACGCGATCCGCCCCGGCGACGTCGTCGGGGAGCTGTCGTTCCTGGACGGCGCGACGCGCTACGCCTCGCTGGTGGCGCTGAGCGATACGCGGGTGCTGGGTCTCAGCCGCGACGCGCTCGAGGGGCTGCTCGAGACGCGACCGAAGGTGGTCTATCACGTGATGCGCGCGATCGTGCGCGTGGTGCACGAGATCCAGCGCCGGCTGTCCATGCAGACGGCCGAACTCACCAACTACCTCTACAAGACCCACGGCCGGTACTGATCTCGCGACGGCCGCGATCCGGTAGCCGGGCCGCCGACCGGCCCAGCGCACCATTTTCGAACGTATGCCGCTCCGTGGAGGTGCAGCATCGGGCCGGCGGCCGCTTTTCCATGCCGCCGCGCGTCCCACGCCCGGTTGGCACGATTTTCGCTTGTGCATGTCGGGAGGACCCGACATGGATCGCCCCGCCCTGCCCTGCGACGAGATGTACACGGCCGACGGTCACGTACGGCCGCACTACGCCGTGTACGCCGACTGGCTCACCCGGCAGGCCGACGACACGCTGCGACGCAAGCGCGCGGAGGCTGACAGCCTGTTCCACCGGGTCGGCATCACCTTCGCGGTGTACGGCGAGCAGGACGGCAACGAGCGGCTGATCCCCTTCGACATCGTCCCGCGCATCCTGTCGGCCGAGGAATGGGGCCGGCTCGCCGACGGGCTTCGCCAGCGCGTGCGGGCACTCAACGCCTTCATCGGCGACATCTACCACGGGCAGGAGATCCTCGCGGCCGGCCTGCTCACGCCGGAGCAGGTGTTCTGCAACTCACAGTACCGCCCGGAGATGCAGGGCATGGACGTGCCGGGCGGCATCTACGCACACATCGCGGGCATCGACGTGGTGCGCGCCGGTGCCGGCGAGTTCTACGTGCTCGAGGACAACCTGCGCGTCCCATCGGGTGTGTCCTACATGCTCGAGGACCGCAAGATGATGATGCGGCTGTTCCCCGAGCTCTTCTCGCTCAACCGGGTGGCGCCGGTCGAGCACTATCCCGACCGCCTGCTCGAGAACCTCGCGAGCGTCGCGCCGGCCGGCGTCGCCGACCCCGTAGTGGTGGTGCTCACGCCGGGCGCCCACAACAGCGCCTACTTCGAGCACGCCTTCCTGGCCCAGCAGATGGGCGTGGAGCTCGTCGAGGGACAGGACCTCATCGTGCGCGACGGCTTTGTCTACATGCGCACCACGCAGGGGCCGCAGCGCGTCGATGTGATCTACCGCCGCATCGACGACGACTTCGTCGACCCGCTGGTGTTCCGGCCCGACTCGGTGCTCGGCGTACCGGGCCTGATGGCGGCGTACCGCGCCGGGCGCGTCACTGTCGCGAACGCCATCGGCACGGGGATTGCCGACGACAAGTCCATCTACCCGTACGTACCGGAGATGATCCGCTTCTACCTCGGCGAGGCACCGCTGCTCGAGAACGTGCCGACGCGCATCCTGCGCCGCAAGGACGACCTCGCCTATGCGCTCGCCCACCTCGACGAGCTGGTGGTCAAGGAAGTCCACGGCTCGGGCGGCTACGGCATGTTGGTCGGGCCCGCGGCGTCGGAGGCCGAGATCGAGGACTTCCGGCTGCGCATCCTCGCGGCGCCCGAGAAGTACATCGCGCAGCCGACGCTCGCGCTCTCCACCTGCCCCACCTTCGTCGAACAGGGCGTGGCGCCCCGGCACATCGACTTGAGGCCGTTCGTGCTGTCCGGACGCGAGGTTACGATCGTTCCCGGCGGACTCACGCGCGTGGCGCTGCGCGCAGGCTCGCTGGTTGTGAACTCCTCCCAGGGCGGCGGCACCAAGGACACCTGGGTGCTGGAGGCCTGATGCTCAGCCGCACCGCCGACCACGTGTACTGGCTCGGGCGCTACGCCGAGCGCGCCGAGGAACTCGCCCGCACGCTCGACGTGCAGTACCGCCTGTCGCTGCTGCCGCACGAGCGCAGCTCGGACAGCGTCGGCTGGGCGATCGTGCTGCGCACGCTCGGGCTCGAGGCCGCCTACGCCGGGCGCCGCGAGCGGATCGAGCCGCACTGGGTGATCGACTTCCTCGCCTTCGACGCCGACAACCCCTCCAGCATCCTGAGCTGCCTGCGTGCAGCCCGCGAGAACGCCCGCGCCGTGCGCGGCGCCATCTCCTCGGAGATGTGGGAAACCTTCAACTCGACCTGGCTCGAGGCGCGCGCCCAGGCGCCGAGCCGCTTCACCGCGCTCAACGTCGCGGAGTTCGTGGACTGGGTGAAGTACCGCGCGCACCTGGCGCGCGGCGTGGTCCTCGCCTCGATGCTGCGTGACGAGGGCTACCACTTCATGCAGATCGGCACCTTCCTCGAGCGCAGCGACAGCGTGGCGCGGCTGCTGCTGATCCGGCTCGCCTGCGAGGCGGCCGTGTCGGAGAACGGCGCCGTCGCGCACGACTACTATCCGTGGAGCGTGCTGCTGCGCGGACTGTCGGCCTTCGAGAGCTTTCGCCGCGTGTCGCGCGACAGCGTGCGGCCCCAGCACGTCATGGAGTTCGTGATCCTGCACCGGAGCGTCCCGCGCTCGATCTATCGGTCCGCAAACCTCGTGTACGAGAATCTCCAGGCGGTGGCGAATGCACAGTCGGGCGAGACCGAGCGTCGCGCCGGCCTGCTGCACGCCGAGCTGCGATTCGGCACGCTGTCGACGCTCGCGCCACGGGGCGGCGAGCGATTCCTGCAGGACCTGCTCGCGCGCACGGCCGACTTGAGTGATCGCATCGGCCGCGACTTCCTGGGGCATGTGGCCTGAGTCCGCGCATCCATGCTGCTCAACATCCGACACGAGACGCGCTACACCTATGAGGAGCCGGTCAGTTACAGCATCCAGGCGCTCAAGCTCACGCCCCGCGCCGACCCCGGCCAGCGAGTCCTCGGCTGGCGCGTGCTGTCGCCGGGCGATCGGCTCGAGCAGGTCGATCCGTTTGGGAACCTCACCCAGATCGTGACCCTGGAGACGCCGCATCGCGCCCTGCGCATCGTCGTCGAGGGCACCGTGGAGGTGGACACCGATGACGCAACGGTACCGACCGACTGCGGCACGCTGTCGCCCCTCGCCTACCTCGCACCGACGCCACTCACTCGCCCCGATGCGGCGCTGCGCGAGCTGGCCGAGCGCCACCTCGGCCGCCATCCGGCGGCGCCGCGCGCGCTCATGGACCTCGTGAGCGGCATCCGTGCCGCCGTCGCCTACCAGCCCGGCAGCACCGACGTCACCCACAGCGCCGCAGAGGTCCTGGATCTCGGCGTGGGCGCGAGCCAGGACCATGCGCACGTGCTGGTCGCCTGCTGTCGTGCGGCCGGCATCCCGGCGCGGTACGTGAGCGGCTATTTCCATGAAAATGACACCGGCGAGGTTGCGAGCCACGCCTGGGCCGACGTGTGGCTCGGGCCCGGGCAGGGCTGGCACAGCCTCGACGTGACCCACGCCGAGCAGGCCGGCACGCGCCACTGCCGGCTCGCGGTCGGGCGCGACTACCTCGACGCCGCCCCGGTGCGCGGCGTGCGGCGCGGCGGCGGCAAGGAGTCGATGACGGTGACGGTGCGGGTTTCGAACGGCCAGGGGCACCAGCAATGATGCGCTAGGCCCGGCCGACACTCCCGGCCCGGGTCCCGCGATCCGCAGGGTCCGCCTGTGACTCGAACCTCGCGGTGGTGACGGACGGATCCCAGCGGATCACCCGATTGCGCCCCGCGCTTTTCGCCAGCAGCAGCGCCTTGTCGGCACGATCCATGGTCTCCTCAGCGCTGACGTCGGGCTCGAGCGGGGTGATGCCGAAGGACGCCGTCACGCGCAGCGGCCGGCCCCCCTCGTCCACCGCCAGCGTGGTGGCCGCAAGTCCGGCGCGAAGGCGCTCGATGAGGCGCGAGGCGACCTCAATATGGGCGGCCGGCAGCAGGATCACGAACTCGTCGCCCCCGTAACGGAACACCCGGTCGTAGCTGCGCAGGTGCGCCGTCAGGTACTGGACGGCACCCGCCAGAACCTGGTCGCCCAACCGGTGGCCGTGCACGTCGTTGACCTCCTTGAAATGATCGAGGTCCATGAAGCCGATGCAAACCTGCTGCACATCCCGGCGGACCAGGTCACCCGCCTCGCGCAGCGCCGGGAGGATCTCGACGCGCCCGAAGGCGCCGGTCACGGCGTCGCGGTCGCGCAGTGCGGTCTCGAGCTCGTGGCGCAGGGTCTCGAGCTCGAGCCTGAGCTGGGTGCCGCAGGCCACGAACTCGTCGTAGTCGCACGTCTGGACGTCGGAGCCGGTGGCCGCCTCACCGAGCACCCGAGCCGCGAGCCGGTGCAGGCGCACGTGCTCGGACTCGATGGCTGCAAAGGATGGCTGCTCGCGCAGCACCTGCTGGCCCGCCCCGTGGTACCAGCGCCCAAAGCGGCACCGACGATGACCCGCCGGGTCGAGGTCACCCGGGCCGGCTGCCACCCGACAGACCAGGCTGCGCATCAGGTTGCCGAACCACGCCTCGTGGTCGCGTGTTGCTTCCTGCAACTCGTCGAGCGCCTGCTGCAGGCGCAGGGGATTCAGGCGAAGCATGCAGGTCCCTCGTGGCACGCCGACTGTCCCGCTAGGTTGCCACACCGGCAACGCGGTTGAAATCAGCAGCGGCCGCAGTGGTTGTCGCGTTACGGACGGAAGGTCATCATTCAAAGTTTCCGGGAAACGACGCCGGCATTGGTGAAAACTGCCCTGCTCACGCCGACTGCCTTGATCGACAGCGGGCATCCGTCGGTCGTCGCATTCGCAGCCCGGCACGGCAGCGGCGCCGGCGATCGCGAACGCGCGATCTCGCTCTATTACGCTGTACGGGACGGCTTCCGCTACGACCCCTACCGCATCGACCTCTCGACGGACGGCATGAAGGCGAGCACGGTCCTGGCTGTCGGCTATGGCTGGTGCGTGACCAAGGCCGCTCTGCTTGCCGCAGCCTGCCGCGCGGTGGGGATCCCGGCCCGGGTGGGATTCGCCGACGTCAGAAACCACCTCGCGACCGATCGCATGCGAGCGCTCATGCAGACCGACCTCTTCTACTGGCACGGGTTCACCGAGATCCTGATCGAAGGCGCCTGGCGCAAGGCCACGCCGGCATTCAACCTCGGGCTGTGCGAGCGGTTCGGGCTGCTGCCCCTCGAGTTCGACGGCCGGAGCGATTCGCTTTACCACCCGTTCGACCGGCACGGTCAACGCCACATGGAATACGTGGCGCAGCGCGGCAGCTACGACGACGTGCCGCTCGCGGAGATGACGGCCGACTTCGCCCGGCTCTACCCGAACTGGCGGGCCCACCTGCCCGGACTGCAGGACGGCGACTTCCTCGCCGACGTCGCAAAGGAAGCGGGCGCCGCGCCGAAAACGCATCGGTAAAAGACCGGACAGCCGCCCCCGCCGTCGCCGGTATCATTCGCCGACCCGATTTCAGACCCGCTCGAGCCCCCATGCCCTTGATACGTCTCCTCACCCTGATCGCCCTGCTGCTGGGCGCCGGTGTCGCCGGCGCGGCGCCGGACCCGAAGTCCGACGCGTTCTGGTACGGCACGGCCGCGGACGGGACGCCGGCGGTCCGCCTCTATTACTTCTATTCTCCGACCTGCCCGCACTGCCAGGCGGCCGCCCCGTTCATCGACGAGCTGGCGGCCCGCTGGCCCTGGCTCGAGGTGCAGAAATTCGCCGTCAAGGACGACCGCAAGAACGCCCGCTTCTACTACGAAACCGCGTTGTCCCTCGGCACCCAGGCACTCTCGGTGCCCGGGTTCATCTTCTGCCGGCAGGTGCTGATCGGCTTCGACACGGCCGAGACCACCGGGGCGGAGATCGCCCGGGCCCTGGAGGCATGCCACGAGCAGCGACTCGCCCTGCCCGCCGCCGCGCCCGGCGTGGTCGAGGGCGGTGGCCCGACAGGCGCCATCGCCGCACCCGAGGTCGAGCAGCAGGCCGGCACCACGGTCCGCATCCCGTTCATCGGCAGCGTGGACGCCCAGGCGCTGTCGCTGCCGGTGCTCACGCTGGTGCTCGCGGGCATGGACGCCTTCAACCCCTGCGCGTTCTTCGTGCTGCTGTTCCTGCTGAGCCTGCTGGTGCACGCCCGGAGCCGCGCGCGCATGGCGATCGTGGGCGGCACCTTCGTGCTGTTCTCCGGCCTCGTGTACTTCGTGTTCATGGCGGCGTGGCTCAACGTGTTCCTGATCGCGGGCGAGCTGCGCGTGATCACGGTGATCGCAGGCCTCGTGGCGCTCGCGGTCGCGGCGCTCAACATCAAGGACTACTTCTGGTTCAAGGAAGGCCCGAGCCTGTCGATCCCGGAATCGGCGAAACCCGGGCTCTTCAAGCGCATGCGCGACATCGTCAACACCGGCAGCCTCGCCCCGATGCTCGCGAGCACCGTGCTGCTCGCCATCGTCGCGAACTCCTACGAGCTGCTGTGCACCGCGGGCTTCCCGATGGTGTACACGCGCGCTCTCACGCTCGCGAAGCTCGAGACCTGGCAGTACTACGCCTGGCTCGCGGCGTACAACGTCATCTACGTGATCCCGCTGCTGGTGATCGTGATCGTGTTCGTTCGCACCATGGGGGCGCGCAAGCTGAGCGAGGACGAGGGCCGGATCCTCAAGCTCGTCTCCGGGTTCATGATGCTGGGGTTCGGCCTGCTGCTGCTCGTGGCGCCGCAGATGCTCACCAATCCGATGGCCTCGATCCTCGTGCTGCTCGTGGCCGTGGGCGCGGCACTCGTGGCGGCGAGGCTCGCGCGACCGCGAACGGCGTGACGGTCCTGCCCGCGGGCGCGGGATCCGCGGTATAAATCCTCACATGAGGACGATTCCCCCTGCGAGTGTCGCCGCGGCCGTCGGGCGTATCCGTGAGGTCCTCGGGCCGGCCGGCTGCCTCGAGACGGCCGCGGACATCGAGCCCTACCTCGTGGACTTCCGCGGCCTTTACCGCGGCTGCACGGTGCTCGTGGCCTGCCCGGCGTCCACCAACGATGTCGCCGCGGTCCTCGCCATCTGCCACGAGATCGGCGTCGGCGTCGTCCCCCACGGCGGCAACACCAGCTACTGCGGTGGGGCGACGCCGCACGAGGGCGGCGACGAGGTCGTGCTCTCGCTGCGTCGCATGAACCGTGTGCGCGAGGTGGACGCGGACAATTTCTCGATGACCGTCGACGCGGGCTGCCTGCTCGCCGACGTGCGCGCGGCGGCCGCGGCCGCCGGACGGCTGTTTCCGCTGTCGCTCGGCTCCGAGGGCAGCTGCCAGATCGGCGGCAATCTCTCGACGAATGCCGGCGGCCTGAACGCGCTGCGCTACGGCGTGGCCCGCGACCTCGTGTTCGGGCTCGAGGTCGTGCTGGCCGACGGCCGCGTCATCGACGGCCTCACCAGTCTGCGCAAGGACAACACCGGCTACGACCTGCGGCACCTGTTCATCGGCGCCGAGGGCACGCTCGGGGTCATCACCGCGGCGAGCCTGAAGCTCTTCCCGCTGCTGCGCACCGTCGAGACGGCGTTCATTGCCGTGCCGCACCTCGAGGCGGCCGTGCAGCTGCTCGGTCACCTGCGCGCCGCCACCGGCGATGCCGTCACGAGCTTCGAGTTCCTGCCACGCATCGCCGTCGAGCTCGCGACGCACCACATCTCCGGCGTCGGCGATCCGCTCGAGCGCCCCTACGAGGCCTACGTCCTGTGCGAGGTCTCGACGGCACGCGACGACCCCGGCCTGCGCGGCCTGCTCGAGTCGGCGCTGGAGCAGGGGCTGGCCGACGGCCTCGTGCTCGACGCGGCGTTCGCCGAATCGCTCGCGCAGCGCGACGCGCTCTGGAAGCTGCGCGAGTCGGTGCCCGAGGCACAGCGCGCCGAAGGCGCGAGCATCAAGCACGACGTCTCGGTGCCGGTCGCGGCCCTGCCCCGCTTCTACGCCGAGGCCCAGGCGGCCGTGCTCGCCCTCGTGCCGACCGGCCGACTGGTGGGCTACGGCCACGTCGGCGACGGCAACCTGCACTTCAACGTGAGCGTGCCGATGGGTGGCGACGCCGGTGAGTTCCTGGCCCGCGCGCCTGCGATCCACGAAGCCGTGTACGGCATCGTGCGCCGCTACCGCGGCAGCATCAGCGCGGAGCACGGGATCGGCCGGCTCAAGCGCGAGGCGCTGGCGCAGCACAAGGGTTCGGTGGACCTCGACGTGATGCGCGCCCTCAAGCACGCCCTCGACCCCAAGGGGATCCTCAATCCCGGCAAGGTGCTGCCGGACCCGGAACCCGGCCCGTGAGCGAGCCCTGATGTCCGAGACCACGCCCGGCAACCCGAGCGCCCGGCCCGCCTGTGTCGGCGGGCTGTACGAAATCTGCGTCGGCGTGCCCGACCTCGCCGAGTCCATCGCCTACTACGAACGCTTCGGCTGTCGCGCCGGACGCTTCGGCACGCTCGACGCCGCCAGCGCACGCGCCCTCTACGGCGTCGACTCGGCATTGCGCTCAGTGCGCCTGCACCACCAGGACGCCGACCACGGCCTCGTCCGGCTCATGCAGTGGGAACGGCCGGTCAACGACGGCCTCGGCCTCGACGACGACCTGCGCTGCCTTGGCAGCCGCTGGGGCGTGCGGCTCACCTCGAGCGTGCTCGACATCGCAAATCATGCGGTCACGGCCCGTGACCTCGGCGAGCCGATCCGGCTGATCGAGCCGATCCTCGCGGTGATCGGCGAGGTGAGCGGCGAGCGGGCGCCGCGGCCGTTCGTCGAGCCGATCGTCGGCGTGCGCGAGATGGTCGTCATCCAGCCGCTGTACCGGCAGGTGTTCTACGAGCGCTTCGGCTACGAAAGCCCGCAATATGGCCGCATCTGCCCGCAGGCGATGTTCCGCAGCAGCCAGCACACGCACGCCGGCATGATGATCGCCACCGACGACCACCAGGTGCTGCGCTTCTACGACGAGGTGCTCGGGCTCAAGCGCTGGTTCGACGGCGAGCGTCCGTACGGCCGGGCCACCGGTTCGAGACGGATCTTCGGCCTCGAGGAGGGCGAGTCGCACTGGATGGTGGACTTCGACGACCCGCGGTCGGGCCACTCGCTTGACCAGCGGCGCTCGGGCAAGCTCAAGGTCGTGCGCTTCGCGGCCTCGAGCCGCCTCGCCGACAAGCGCGACCGCTCGCGCCCGGGCTGCCTCGGGTATGCGCTGTACACCTGGCGCACGGGCGACCTCGAGGGACTGTGGAAGCTCGTGCAGGCGGGCGGCGCGACGCAGGTCACCGACGTGCTGGCGGACGAGTTCGGCACGCGCGCCTTCTCGTTCGTTGCGCCGGACGGCTACACCTGGACGCTCGTGCAGGCCTGACGAGAAATCCCTTGTCGGAAACAGCCCCTGCTGGATAATGCCGGCCGGGGTAGGTGGGAACCGACAGTCCAATCAACGCAGGGAACCCTGACATGCCCATGTCCAAGAAACTCGCAGCGGAATTCATCGGCACGTTCTGGCTCGTACTCGGCGGCTGCGGCAGCGCCGTGCTCGCAGCGGCCTTTCCGGACGTGGGGATCGGCCTTGCCGGCGTCTCGCTGGCTTTCGGCCTGACCGTGCTCACGATGGCCTACGCCATCGGCCATATCTCCGGTTGCCACCTGAACCCGGCCGTGACCGTGGGCCTTTGGGCCGGCGGCCGCCACCCGGCCGGCGAGGTGCTGCCCTACATCGTCGCCCAGGTGCTCGGCGGTATCGGGGGTGCCTTCGTGCTCTACATGATCGCCTCCGGCGCACCCGGATTCGACCTGTCGGGCGGCCTCGCCTCGAACGGCTATGGCGCGCACTCGCCGGGCGGCTATTCGATGGCGTCCGGGTTCCTGACTGAAGTCGTGATGACCCTGATGTTCCTGATCATCATCCTCGGCGCCACCGACCGTCGCGCACCGGCGGGCTTTGCGCCGATCGCCATCGGCCTGGGACTCACGTTGATCCATCTGATCAGCATCCCGGTGACCAACACCTCGGTGAATCCGGCGCGCAGCACCGGCCCGGCGGTGTTCGTGGGCGACTGGGCGCTCGGGCAGCTGTGGCTCTTCTGGGTTGCGCCGATCCTCGGGGCCCTGGTGGCGGGCTACCTCTACCGCTGGCTCGGCGACGAGAAGTGAACTGAGTAACGGCCTCGATCGACCGCCGCGCGTTGCGGCGGTCGACCCCCGGTCCGTTCAGTCACCGAGCAACTCCCGCCTCATGCCCGCGCTGTTGAAATCCCGGCTGCTCTGGGCGCTCGCCGTCCCGCTGCTGCTCGTCGGCCTGTACGCGCTGCTCGGCTTCAAGGTGGCACCGAACCTGGCGCGCGACCAGGCAATTGGCTTCGTGCGCGAGCACTACGGCCGCGAGCTCACCGTCGGCGCGATCGCGATCCACCCATTCAAGCTGCAGGCCGAGGTCCGCGACCTCGCACTGCCCGACGCCGACGGCCAGCCCATGCTCGGCTTCGAGCGGCTGTTCGTGGATTTCGAAGTGGCCTCGCTGTGGAACCGGGCCTTCACCTTCCGCGAGGTAACGATCGAGGCGCCACTGTTGCGCGCCGTGCTGAGGCCGGGTGGCGCGCTCAACCTCGGAGATCTCGCACTGCCCGAGGATCCCGAGGCCGCGGACGAACCGCTCCCGGCCCTCTGGATCCACAAGCTCGCCGTGGATCGCGGCAACGTCGAGTTCATGAACCAGATGCGCGCCCGGCCGGTCACACGCTTCTTCCGTGACGTCGGCTTCGGGCTGCAGGACTTCCGCACCACCCCTGAGGGCGGGGAGTTCAATTTGTCGGCCCGCAGCCCGGAGGAGGAGACCTTCGACTGGAAGGGTCGCTTCGCGCTGGAGCCGGTGATCGCGTCCGAGGGCGAGATTCGCTTCGGCGCGCTGCGGGCGGTCGGGATCGGCGAGTTCCTCGGCGACGACCTGCCGTTCGCGCTCACCCGGGGCCTCGTGAACATCGCCGGCACCTACCGGCTCGCCCTCGGCGAGCAGACCGAACTCGACCTCGAGCTGCCATCGATCGAATTCGCCGACCTCGCGCTGCGCGCCCGCGGCGTGGACACCGACTGGGTCACGATCCCGACGCTGCTCGTCGCCGGAACCCGCGTGGCGATGCCGGCGCAGACGGTCACCGTGGACAAGGTGGCGCTCGATGCCTTGCAGGCCGAGGCCTGGATGGCGGCGGACGGCTCGATCAACCTGGAGCAGCTCTTCGCGCCAGCGGCCCCAGATCCTCCCGCGACGGCCTCGCCGTCCCCAGCCCCCCCTGCAGCGGCGCCCGCCGCAGCGAGCGACGAGCCCGACTGGACGGTGACGGTCGGCGGCGTCGAACTCACCAACGCCGTCATTGCGTTCGAAGACCGCGCCGCGGAGCCCGTGAAGAAGTTCGACCTCGCGCCCGTCAACCTTCGCCTGTCGGACGTGAGCCTCGATCTCGCCCAGCCGCTGCCCGTGAAGCTCGACGCGATGATCAACGGCCACGCGCGCTTCGAGGCCGCGGGTACGCTCACGCCCGAACCGCTGGCCGCGGAACTCGACATCCGGCTGGCGAAGGCGCGAATGCAGATCCTGCAGCCCTACGTGCTGCCGCTCGCCGATCTCACCATCACGGGTGGCGAGCTCGACGTCGCGGGCAAGGTGACGCTCGCGCCGCCGGAGCGCGACGGACCCGAGATCGCCTTTGCCGGCGAGGCGAGCATCACGCGCTTCAGCTCGGTGGACAACGCGCTCGAGGAGGACCTCGTCAACTTCGAGCAGGTGCAGCTGCAGAAGCTTGCCTACTCGATGGCGCCGGACGCGCTCAGCATCGACCGCGTGCTGGTGCTCCGGCCGTATGCGCGGGTGATCGTGAGTCAGGAGCAGATCGTGAATCTCGCGGCCGTGCTCGATCCCGAGGGCTCGCAGGCGGCACTCGCAGAGCGCCGGGCTGCGGCCGCGGCCGAGGCAGCGCGCTCACCGGCCGACCGCAAGCGTCTCGAGCGCGAGCAGAAGGCGGCGGAGAAGGCGGCCGCCCGAGCGCGCAAGGCCGGCAAGGCTCCGCCCCCTCCGACCCCGACCGCAGTGGCTGCCGCACCCGAGACCTTCCCGATCCGCGTGCGCGAGGTGCGCATCGAGGACGGACGGATGAACTTCTCGGACTACTTCGTGGAGCCGGACTTCTCGGCGGACGTACAGGCGCTCGGCGGCACGATCACCGGCGTGTCGAGCGCCGCGGACTCGCGCGCCCAGGTGAAGCTCGCAGGCTCGCTCGACGAGTTCTCGCCGGTCGCCATCGAGGGCGAGCTGCAGCCCTTCGCCTTCGATCGTCACACTGACCTCCAGATGACGTTCGAGAATATCGCTCTGCCTATCTTCAACCCATACTCGGGACCGGTGGCCGGCTACAACATTGCCAAGGGGAAGCTGACCACGCGACTTCACTACCGCATCGAGGACCGCAAGCTCGACGCGCAGCACAACATCCGCATCGACCAGCTCGAGTGGGGCGAGGCGAACTCGACCCAGGGCGAGGCGACCCTGCCCGTCAAGCTCGCCACGTCCCTGCTCAAGGACCGCGACGGCGTGATCAAGCTCGACGTGCCGGTCGGCGGGACGCTCGACGATCCCACCTTCCGCGTCGGCCCGATCATCTGGCAGGTGATCAAGAACATCCTCGTCAAGGCGGTGACCGCGCCGTTCGCCCTGCTGGGCTCGCTGTTCGCCGGCGCCGAGGAGGCGCAGTTCGTGGACTTCGCCCCCGGCGAGGCGGCGCTCGATCCGGCGACCGCCGAGCGTCTCGACGCCCTTGCGAAGAGCCTCGCCGAGCGGCCAGAGCTCAAGCTCGACGTGCCGATCGGCGCGGTGCCCGACATCGACCGCCCGGCCCTGACTGAGCGCGCCTACCAGGCGGCACTCGCGGCTGCCGTCGCCTCGCGTAAGTCGAAGGACGCCCAGTCCGACTCGCCGACCCCGGCCTTCGAGACCCTGGAACCGAACCAGCGCATCGCGGTGCTGACGGCGCTCGTCACGCAGCAGACCGGCGCCGAGCCCGTGCTGCCCGAACCGGCCGAGCCGCCGGAGGGCACGTCGCGCGAGGAAGCGAAAGCGTTGCGTCAGGCGGCTACGCTGGAGTTTCTCGAGCAGGCCGCTCGAGCCGGCGTCGTGGTGCAGGACTCAGCCCTCGAGCAGCTGGGCGAGGAGCGCGCGAGTTCGGTCGAGAAGGCCCTACTCGGCGGCGGCGCGCTCGAGCCGACGCGCGTCTTCAAGGTTCGGGAGGGCAAGGTCTCGGCGCAGGACGGCAAGATCCGCTTCGAGCTCGGGCTGCAGTAGGTGACGGTTCCGGCGGCGGCTTCGGCAGGTGCATGCGCGCCGTGTACTTGAGCGGCAGCAACGCGCCGATGAGGATCAGCGCGACCAGCACCACGAGTCCGAAAACGGTCAATTCCGCGCCCTCATCAGCCCTTCCTGCGCCGTACTCGCCACCAGCCGCCCCTGCCGGTCGAAGATGCGTCCGAAGGCGAGCCCGCGCGAACCCGAGCTCGAGGGGCTCACCAGCGCATAGAGCAGCCACTCGTCCACGCGCAGCGGCCGGTGGAACCACATGCCGTGGTCGATGCTCGCGAGGGTCACCTCGCCCGAGCGGTACGACAGGCCGTGCGGCAGCGTCGCCGTCTCGAGCAGGTGGTAATCGGACATGTAGGCGAGCAGGCAGCGATGCAGGATCGGATCGTCCGGGCACTGGTCCACGAGCCGGAACCACAGGTGCCGCACGCCCGGTCGCGGTCCGCCCGCCTCCACGGGCTCCACGGAGCGGAACTCGAACGGCCGCTCGAGCGACCAGAACCGCCGCCGCTCGGCCGGCATGCCCTCGAGGTGCTTGCGCACCTCGGCCGTCATGTCGGGCAACTGCTCGGGCGGGGTCACCTCAGGTGCGCAGACCTGGTGGTCCGGCCCGTCCTCCTCGACCTGGAAGGAGGCCGCCATGTGGAAGACCTGCTGGCCGTGCTGGATAGCCACCACGCGGCGGCTGGTGAAGCTCGCGCCGTCGCGGCTTCGGTCCACCTCGTAGACGATCGGTGCGTTGAAGTCGCCGCGGCGCAGGAAATAGGCGTGCAGCGAGTGCACCAGGCGCCCCTCGACCGTGGCGCTCGCCGCCACGAGCGCTTGCCCCAGCACCTGTCCGCCGAACACCTGCGGGCTGCCGATGTCGCGGCTCTCGCCGCGGAACAGGTTGTGCTCGAGCCGCTC
>Ga0209254_10001234_pt1 | contig 22750 bp, 20 predicted proteins | sample FrelakmetDIP11DI_FD_187148 | JGI IMG/M metagenome (GOLD analysis project Ga0209254, IMG submission 187148) | Freshwater lake sediment microbial communities from the University of Notre Dame, USA, for methane emissions studies - DIP11 DI (SPAdes)... | ecosystem: Environmental > Aquatic >...
CCAAATTTGAAAAGTAGGTATTACTTTGAATGGTTTGGAGCTTCTCATCATATGAGACAGGCATATACTTCATGGGTCATATTATAATAGGATTGAAAATTAAGACCCTTTAAATAATCGATTGATTATATTTAACCCCAGGAAGGATATGGCGTTATGTTGGATAAGATCGATCTAAGCAAGAAAATAGACAAGGTTACATTCAAGCGCATTATGCCTACGTTGTCGAACAGGCTCTACGAAGTCCAGAAGGCATCCTGGGATGCTCATATCCCCATTGTAATTTTATTTGAAGGATGGGACGCGGCGGGAAAGGGAACCTCTATACAAAAACTCACCCAACCTCTCGATCCGCGAGGATACAAACTTTATCCTATTCGAGCTGCACGTACATATGAAAAAAAACGTCCCTGGCTTTGGCGATTCTGGCTCAAACTACCAGCACTAGGGGAATGGGCGATTTTTGACCGGTCGTGGTATGGGCGAGTGATGGTCGAGCGAGTGGAGCAGCTAGTACCGGAGGAAGAATGGCGTCGCGCCTACCGGGATATCGTCGATTTTGAAAGAGCCCTCTTCGATGATGGATGCTTGATTATTAAATATTTTTTACATATCAGCAAACAAGAGCAAAAAAGGCGATTCAACAAACTCTCGAAAGACCCTCTAAGCGCATGGCATGTCACACCCGAAGACTGGGAGCATCATTATCGATATCAGGATTGGTTAGTGGCTTATGAAGAAGCATTCGAGCGAACAGAGACAGAATGGGGTCCCTGGACGATTGTCGAGGCTACCGATCGCCGATTTACCTGGGTAAAAATCTTTAAGACGGTCATCCGGAACCTGGAAGAGAGACTCGGCTGGCCTCCTTGTGTTTTACCCTCAGAAGAAGAGCAAAGCCTGGATATGGAAAAAGATAATGAAAAAAATGAGTTAATGGGAGAGGAGATTGATGAAGGATATGATACAGAAGATGCTTTGTAATCCATTGGGAGTGAATATGAGTAGCAAGATCTTGATAGTGTTATCTTAGGAAGGAGTGAACCATGCTTGGCACAGTCGATCTTTCCTCAACTTTAAGCCAGAGTGAATATGATGAAAAGCTGATTAAGTACCAGGTGGCTTTATTCCAGCTAGCTTATCAGGTTTACGTGCAACAACGTCCTGTGATTATTGTGTTTGAGGGTTGGGATGCAGCTGGAAAGGGTGGAGCTATCCGGAGAGTAACTGAAAAACTTGATCCACGCGGGTTTGTGGTCTATTCAACCTCTGCACCTAAGGGTGACGATGCAACTCACCATTATCTGTGGCGTTTCTGGAATCGATTACCAGAAACCGGACAGATTGCCATCTTTGACCGAAGCTGGTATGGGAGAGTGATGGTAGAGCGGATCGAAGGTTTTTGTACCGAGCCGGAATGGAAGCGCGCTTATAGAGAAATTAATTACTTCGAAAGGCAATTAGTGGACTTTGGTATCATTCTTTTTAAATTCTGGCTTCATATCGGTGCGGATGAACAGTTACGCCGGTTTGAGTCACGGTCGATCGACAAGCTGCGTTCCTGGAAATTAACCGATGAAGATTGGCGCAACCGGGAAAAATGGAATTTGTATGAAGAAGCAGTTAACGAAATGCTCTTAAAAACCAGCACCCTTTCCGCTCCTTGGACGGTTGTGGAAGGTAATTCCAAGCTGTATGCTCGGATCAAGATTCTGCAAACCTTGGTAGAAAAATTGAGCAGTGAGTTGCACTACGACCCTTTTGATGAGATGGGCAGAACAGCTAAGAAAAAAGATAAGGGTAAAACAGGATGAAGCAGGTTATTGGAGTGTAGCAGAGAGATTAGAGAAGGTTGTATTCTATCGTGCACGAGAAAGAGATCTTATCTAAGAATGACGTGGAAATTGAAATGACTATTGAAAAGGAATCTAAATCGGAGCAGCAAGAAGTTCAAATTGATTTGCGCGATCACAGTAATTATGTCAACCGTGAGTTGAGTCTCCTGGAGTTTCATCGTCGAGTTCTCGAAGAAGCTCAGGATGGAAGCAATCCAATCCTCGAAAGAATAAAATTTCTTTCGATCGTCGGTTCCAACCTGGATGAGTTTTTCATGGTTCGAGTAACAGGCATCCGAAAGCAAGTGGACGCCGGTGTAGTGGATCTTCCCCCTGATGGCACTCCCCCAGCTAATGCCCTGGCGGAAATCCGGAAGACAGCAATGCAATTAATGACCGAGTCTTTAGAGTGCTTGCGGGATGAGCTGATACCACTCTTACAGATGAAAGGAATCCATCTCCTGGATTATCAGGCTTTGAATGACCGGCAGAAAGAATACGTGAATAACTATTTCGATGAGGTCGTGTCAAAGGTTATTACTCCATTAGCTTTCGATCCGGGTCATCCTTTCCCCCATATTTCGAACTTGAGCCTCAATTTGGCAGTTGTTATTCGAGACGAGATTGGTCAAGAGAGATTTGCCCGCCTAAAAGTTCCCAATACCTTGCCTCGCTTAGTGCCAATCAAGCGTTCTTCTGGTGGTCTTCGTAAAGATGGAACCACTCCTCAGAATCATTACTTTGTATGGTTGGAGCAATTGATTGCCGCAAACCTAGCAAAACTATTCCCAGGTATGGAAATCGTTGAGTCGCATCCTTTTCACGTCACTCGCGATGCAGATATGGTCATTCAGGAATTGGAAGCTGCGGATTTGCTAGAGACCATCGAGCAAAGTGTACGACAGCGACGTTTCGGTTCTGTTACGAGACTTTCATTGGATGATGAGATGCCAGGTCGTATTCGGGAAATATTGGTGGAAAACCTCGAAATGGATCACCGTGACATATACACCTTTTGCGGCCCCTTGAACCTTAGCGACCTTTTAAGTCTTCATAGTATCGATCGGCCTGATTTGAAAGATACTCCGTTAAAACCCGCGATCCCCTATCCACTTCGAATGGTTGAAGATGATTCGAATATATTTGCCGCAATCCGACAAGAAGACATCTTGATTCACCATCCTTATGATTCATTCAAACCAATAGTTGACTTCCTTCGGCTAGCAGCCAATGATCCAGATGTATTGGCAATCAAACAAACGCTCTATCGAGTTGGGAGCAATTCTCCGGTGGTTGCTGCTCTATTGGAGGCGCGTGAGAATGGAAAGGAAGTAGCTGTGCTGGTCGAATTGAAAGCCAGGTTTGATGAGGAAAGCAACATCGTCTGGGCCAGAAGATTGGAGAAAGAAGGAGTCCATGTAATATACGGTCTTTTAGGATTGAAGACCCACTCAAAGGTTGCCTTAGTGGTCCGAAAGGAAGGAGAAAATATCCGTCGTTATATTCACCTAGCAACTGGTAATTACAACGCTGTCACAGCTCAGGTATATGAAGATATTGGTATGTTCACTTGTGATGAAGAAATCGGAGCGGATTGTAGTGATCTCTTCAATTACTTGACCGGTTATTCCGCCAAGAAGCAATATAGAAAGTTGTTGGTTGCACCAGTAAACTTGCGAGAACGCATGGAAAACCTGATCGATCGGGAAATTGAACATCAGCAACGTGATGGAAATGGTCACCTCATTCTCAAAATGAATGCCCTGGTTGATCCCCGTATGATTCGTAGACTTTACCGGGCATCCCAGGCTGGTGTAAATATTGACTTGATCATCCGTGGAATTTGCTGTCTTCGCCCACAGATACCTGGAGTCAGCGACAATATCCGTGTGATCAGCGTGGTTGGTCGTTTCTTGGAGCATAGTCGAGTATATTATTTTTATAACGGTGGAAATGAAGAGGTTTATCTTGGCAGTGCCGATTTGATGCCAAGAAATATCAATTGGCGGGTAGAAGTCCTTTTCCCTGTTCAAGATAAGCGGATTATCCGCTATCTTCGTGATGACTTACTGGGCAATTATTTGGTCAGCAATGTCAAGGTTCGAAGGTTGAACTCGGATGGAAGTTATAATTACATTCACCCCAAACCTGATGAACCAGCTATCAACATCCAGGAATTGTTGATTAATCTCCATCAAAAGACAAAAAGACCAATATAGTCGAAGAATTTCAAGGATTTAGTAATTATCATGGAAAATAATCCGAATCCCAAAGAAGTGATTAATATAAATGAGGTTTTTGGGGAGAGAGAACAGACAATTTCAGGAGAATCGTCTCCTTCACCTTTAATCGAACTATCGGAGGAAGGAAACGACGACAACATTTTTTCTGAGAGGTGGATAAGAACACAGCACCTCTGCGATATGGCTCTGGTGTTGTTTGACCAAACCCAACCTTTGCATGGGATGGGTGATGAAAGTCGGGGGATCTTGGAAAAGGCCATAAAAATGCGGAGTCTATCGATCATCCACGGCAAGAACAAGAAACCCTACCAAACAACTTTGGAGCTTGTTCAATCTCAAACCTCAGTGGAACCCATTGACAAGGTCAGTTCAACCGAAGAATTTCAGATACTGGCTGCTGTGCTTGTTTTATATCAGCGGAAGATAAAACCAAAGGATATTGCTCAACTCAATTTATCGACTATACAAGAGCGCCAGTTACTAACCATCGTTGCCTTGATGCGTATTGTAATGGGATTGGATCACTCGAAGAGTGGGAGTACTTTTATCCAGAAGGTAGAAATCGCACAAGATGGGGTGTGGATCATTGTGGACGGACCGCGAGCCGCATTTGATGCCATTATCGCCCAACTAAATACTACTTTGTGGATAAAAATCGGTTATCCAGACTTCCATGTCCTGGAATCAGCAGAGGCTCTCATACAACTCCAGCCATTTCCTAAACCCCAAGAGCAGATTGGTATTCAGTCAGACGATGTTTTTTCCGAAGCTGGTCGCAAAGTGATGCGCTTTCACTTTGCCCAGATGCTCCGTCATGAAGACGGAACTCGCCTGGGAGAGGACATTGAAGCTCTGCACGATATGCGTGTGGCTACTCGTCGTTTGCGTGCAGCATTTGAAGTATTTGGTGAAGCGTTCGAGCCAGGGGTATTGAAGATATATTTAAAAGGATTACGAGCTACAGGGAGAGCCCTGGGTAGCGTGAGAGACCTGGATGTTTTCATGGAAAAGGCTCAGGTTTATTTAGAGACTCTTCCTGTGGGTGAGAAGAACAGTCTTGACGCCTTGATGAATGCTTGGCATGAACAACGTACTGAAGCGCGAAACCGGATGATTTCTCATTTGGATAGCCAGGAATATGCTGCATTCAAGCGTAAATTTAATGTTTTCCTCAACACCCCATATGCGGGGATAAACCAAATACCTATAGGACAACCCACACCCTGCTTGGTCAGCGAACTTGCCCCGCTCTTGATCTATACACACCTGGCTATCGTCCGTGCGTTTGATCCTTTCCTGGTTAATGCTCCCATAGAGCGCTTGCACTCACTACGGATTGAGTTTAAAAAATTGCGATACACAGTTGAATATTTCAGAGAGGTATTAGGGAAGAAAGCTGAAATGGTGATCGATGAGTTGAAGTTACTTCAGGATCATTTAGGCGACTTGAACGACGCCCAAGTTGCTACCCAATTAATAAGAGAATTCATTGATATCTATGAACCCCAACAAGCTGAATTACCCATCAGCGAGAGGCAAAACCTCGAAGGTGTGGTGAACTACATGGCTGCCCGACATGCCGAGCGCTATCGTCTGATGGCTGCCTTTCAAGGGGTTTGGAAACACCATTTTAATAATCAAAAATTCCGGCGAAATCTGGCACAAGCAGTTTCGGTTCTATAAGAATCCTTACGTGTACTATTGCATAACTAATAGCGAAATTTTGAAGTTGATCTAGAAATTTCCGATATCCCCTAACCTGATACGGTCAAGTCCTCGATCGATTTCCCAGGGGTAAATGATGTAAGCATCGGTAATTGCGGCATAATAGTCTGGTCGAGCTGAACCGAATAAATTGCGATAGGGATTGAAATGCAACACGCAAGTATAGGGAAAACCTCCTCCAGCTGAGACTCGCATTTTTACGGCGGTGATCGTTCTTCCTGATCCCCAGACATCATCTACTACCAATGTCCGTCTTCCGCGCAAGACAATGTCGTCGGGAAATTGGATAAATTGAGGCCAGGCCATTAGTTTTGTCTTGGTCTTCGCTAATTCCATTTCAGCGGGGAAATCAACGGCGGCTGTGAGAATATGAGCGAGTCCCAGCGCCTCTGCGAGTAAACCTCCTGGAATGATGCCTCCCCGTGTGATCACCATCATCGCATCGAACTCCTCCTCAAATTGGGGTAAAAGGTGGTCGATTAATAGTGCTACATCATCCCAAGTCAACATTTCTTTTCGAGGAGGTATCATTTTGATCTCCTTAGATCCTGTTATTATAGCAAGCTTGGAGGATTTACTTCAACTCTCCATTCATCTAATCTACGGCCTCTCAGAAGCGAAACAGGGTCTGGACCGACCAAGGCGATTTGCCAGCGATATTTTCCAGATTGTTTTGAAAAAAAGCATGGAACTGGACCGATCACACGGGTTAATTGACGACTCTCTTCTTCCAACCATTCATGGATTTGCGAAGCCATTTTACTGGCAAGAAGCTCCACCTTTTCCGGATTTGAATGACTCACTTCAAGTCTCACCAGATTTGAATAAGGAGGATACCCTGACTTGTTTCGAAAATCCATCTCAACTTCGTAAAACGTCTGATAATCGTGCTTTGCGGCTGCTCTTATCACAGGGTGTTCTGGTTGGAAGGTTTGTAGGATGACCTTTCCTCCTAAGGGACTTCGCCCCGCTCTGCCTGCAACCTGGGTCAAAACCTGAAAAACTCGTTCATTAGCACGATAATCTGGCAAGTTTAAGCCCACATCTGCCAGTATTACACCTACCAATGTCACGAAGGGTAGATCAAGCCCTTTTGCCAGCATCTGAGTACCAATAAGGATGTCAGCTCGGTGAGCCACAAATTGATTCAGGATCAGGTCATGAGCTCCTTTGGTCCGAGTTGTTTCATAATCCCATCGCAAAGTTCGGGCTTCAGGAAACATGGTTTTTATTTCAGTTTCTACTCGTTGCGTACCTGTACCGAAGTGGCGGATCCTTGGACTCTGGCATTCTGGACATATCTCAGGCACTTTTCGATGATAGTTACAGTAATGGCAGATTAAGGAATACGATAAAGAATTATCTCCCTGGATTTGGTGATAGGTGAGAGGAACTTCGCAACGAGGGCATTTGAGCGTGTACCCACAATCTCGGCAGAAAACATAGGTTGCGGTTCCACGACGATTCAAGAAAAGGATCGCCTGTAAATTCCTTTTTAGAACCCCCACTATTTCTGCTTGTAAAGATTGACTGAAAATCGAACGGTTGCCTTCTTTCAATTCCTGTCGCATATCTACTATTGAGACCGGTGGCAAGTCGATAGCTTCTACCTGAGCTTCGAGGGTCCGGTATTTAGTCGTAGGACTCACTTTTGAGACTTCCTTGCAAATACGAGCCATTTGTAGCTGAACCGATTCTTTATGGGCCAGAATTCGTGAAGGAAGTTGTAAATACTCAATTTCACCCCTTTTACTTCGATACATACTGGATAAGTCAGGGGTGGCTGAACCTAGAAGACAAATTGCGCCAGTTAATTGAGAGTAGGTGATTGCGATATCTCGTGCATGAAAATATGGCTGTGCTTCGGATTGGTAGTATGAATCATCATGGCATTCATCCACTACGATCAAACCGATATTTGGAAAAGGTGTGAATAAAGCGCTTCGAGGTCCAACCACCAGACTGATCTCTCCAGTTCGCGCTCGTCTCCAGGTATCATACCGCTCTCCTGATGATAAACCTGAATGAACCAACCCGACTTGACCAGCGAAACGTCCTGCAAAACGGCGTATTGTCTGAGGCGTCAGGGCGATCTCGGGCACCATTATAATTGCTTGTTTGCCAAGAGAGATTATTTCCTGAACAGCGTACATATAGATCTCAGTTTTACCCGACCCGGTGACACCATGCAGTAAAAAGGTTTGCCCAAAGCTGGACTGTCTATCACAATCTAATCGAGCCTGAGATACCCCAGGAATATTACCAGCCATTTTGGTGAATTCACTATCAGGTGTATTCCTATGGTTACTCCCGGGAGGTGATTCCTGGTGAATGCGTTTCTTAACTTCTTCCCAAACCGACTTCTGCTCAGAAGTTAAGGTAAAGGGTGAACTGGGTTGGAAATCGTACTGCGCTAACGGATCGCGCTGGGTTTCACTCTCACCAAATTCAATTAACCCCAGATCGTTTAACAACCGTAAATCGCTTGAATTTCCTCCTGTTTCGGCGTAGATCCACGATACCTGGATTGGCTCTGACTCGCGCATTAGGAAATCTAATATTGCTTTTCTTCGCTTGAAGGCTTTAGAGTCCTTTTGTCCGATGCTTGGTATCGCTTCGGAGGCAATCTCTGGTGCATTGGCTAATCGTGCGGTTCGAACATGCTTCGGTCTTACAGTAGGTGTTGGTAGAACCGGCTGCGTAGTCAATAACCCACGCCTGACCAGGGTACGGGCAGCAGCACGCCAATCCATATGAGACATGGAGCGTTCGATTTGTTGACCGCGTAATGGTCCTCGTTTATCTAATAATTTAAGTAGCCGAGTTTGGGTGCTGTTTAACTCTTTACCATTCGAATATGGATAGTCAGCCATAAAGGCTCTAACCTTCGGCTTATATAAAAAATCAGCTTGTTTTTCAAGTCCGGGTGGAAGCATCAATCCAACACAAGACGCTAATGGAGCCAAGCAATCCCTGGCTATTCTTTGCGCCAATTGAATTTGTTGTCTGGTGATTGTTATTGCCGGATCGACTAATTCTAAGACCGGTCGGGTTTCAAGTACACTGGGTTGATCCACAAAGCTCAATACAACTCCTTGTACGGTCTGTTTTCCAAAAGGAACAATAACTAAATGACCCACTTCCACCTGCTCCTCTAATTCAGGTGGAAGATGGTAATGGAATACGCCAACCGCTTGAGGTACGTTGACGGCAACTTCTAAATAAATTGTCATCGTTGTTGAATTATTGGGAGACAAATCCCGTAAATTTATTAAGTGTCTTGAGATTTATCAGAAATCTTCCTGGGTAAATCTGGTTGGTTATTGGACGATTCTTGATTTGTGGGAGGTGCTTCGAGTCGGGAGAGGATCACACGCGCCACGCGTAATCCATTCATCTCCGCAACTCGGATACTCACGCCATCCCCTTGGATTGAATCATTCAATCGGGGAATGCGTCCCAACTTACCCATTACATATCCAGCTATCGTATCGTAATTTGGATCGTTCAGGTCCAGGTTAAACTGCTGGTTTACGTCTTCAATCAAGGCTAATCCATCAATTAAGGTCGAACCATCGGAAAGAGACTCAAACTCGGAGCCAATCTCATCGAATTGATCTCCAACTTCGCCAACTATCTCTTCAAGTAAATCCTCCAGTGTCACCAAGCCTGCTGTTCCACCATATTCATCCATAACAATTGCGATATGTTGCCGGTTATCTCGAAACAGGTGGAGGAGGTTCCCAACCGAAAGGGTCTCCGGTACAAAGAGTGTTTCCCTCATGAAATCTCGCGCTAAAAGATGCTGTTTGCCAGGAGTTTCCAATTGAGATCCACTCGATACGGCATTCAAAAGGTCCTTTACATGGACAATCCCAATAATTTGGTCTAAGTTATCTGTATAAACCGGATATTTTGTGTATGTGGTCTGGGCGACCAGGTTGACGACCTCCTGGATTGGAGTCTCTGCTTCGACCGCGATCACTTCCGTTCGGGGAACCATGACCTGGCGAACTACAAGTCCACCAAAATCGAATATTGCGTGCAACATTTTCTTTTCATCGGCTTCTACAACCCCACCTTCAGCGCTAGCAGTGACCAACATCTTGAGCTCTTCTACCGAATGAACTAATTGGTGTCCCGAGGCTGGTTGGACACCAACTAGCCGTAAAAGGGCATTTCCCGTGCCATTTAACGCCCAGATGGCCGGCTTGAATAAACGCACTGTCCACAAGGTTGGTCCTGCAACGATTAATGATGTGCGTTCTGGATTCTGCAAGGCAATTGACTTAGGTGCAAGTTCTCCAATGACCACATGTAAAAACGTAATTACTATGAAAGCTATAACAGCCGATATACTATGTGATAACCCGGATTGTACTGCTTTAGGAAACAATGACACCAATGGATTTAATAGATGTGATAAGGCTGGCTCGCCTACCCAGCCTAATCCAAGGCTCGACAAAGTGATACCCAGTTGCGTTGCTGCAATTACCCGATCGGGATTTTCGATCGCTTTTTGCACGTCCTCTGCTCCAGCCTCGCCCTTCGCCAATAGTTCTGCGATTCGAGTCCGTCTTACGCTAACCAGTGAAAATTCGGCGGCTACAAAAAAGGCATTGGTTAAAACCAATATCACAACAGAGACAAGACCTAGAACATCAAATAATGTCGAGCTTTCCATAACCCTTCTTCTATTTCACTACGAACGAAGCATAACAGCAGCGCCATAACCCACCACGCGCTCGAAATCGCCAGTCACATTTCCTGAGGTGGCATAATTCAAGATTTGTGCGTGGTTGGCTCCCAATTCTTTAGCAGCCCACATAACGGAAGCCAAGGCTCCTCGACCACAAGCAAATCCTTTCCCTTGATCTTCAATCTGGATCACTCCAGCTGGGTCGAAAGCTTCAACTTGATGCAACATCTCTGTATCCAATCTCTCTGCTTCTTTTTGGGTGTAAAAATGAGAAAGATCTGTGCTGGCAACAAGTATAGCGCTCTGGTTGAGATTCGCAAAATCTGTGGAAATCAGCTTTGCAAGCGATTTTCCCAAGCCGCGCGCCACCGTGGTATTCTGTTCACGCATCATAATGGGGACTAGAGAAAAGGATTTACTAAGAGCGCGCTGCAGGAATGGCAACTCGATCTCTAGAGAGTGTTCAGAATCTCGGTGTACCGCTGCCAGACCAAATCCCAATTCATCTATCAGGTATTCGTTTAACTGCTTTATTGCGTCTTGATTTACCGGGATGTTGCCTAGCGGAGTCGCATAAGCTTGGTGTGCAGTAGTTATTAATGGCTCATAATATGGGTAATGCATTGGTGAAATGATTACAGCAACATCCGGTGACAATCCTCTTAAAGCCGCGAAAGCGTATCCTGCCACTGGACCGGAATAGATATGACCAGCATGAGGAGCCATGACTGCCACCACCTCACCATTAATTTCAGGAAGTCGAGCCTCTTCGATGTATTTATCTACCTGAGTAGCTAAGCGAGTCGAATCTCCAGAGTACCATTGTCCAGCAATGGGTGATGGTCGGATATCAAGTTTATCTTTCATGACTCACCTCCTTCTAAGATTTTAGCACAAACAAGAAATTTTATATTGGATTCTATCAATTGGATATTTTTTTCCCAATCGGAAACCTCAGGTTTATTAATCAGGTCATATATATTAATTCTTTCGAATATTCATATAAGGAGTTTGTAATAATCCCTGGTGAACTTAATTTATGATATACTAGGTTGCCAATCAAACCCAAGTGAAAAGCTGAGAAGAGGAAAAGTAAACACCGAAGAGATGGTACAGAGAACGGGTATAGGTGAAAGTCCCGTCCATAAGCTGGTGTTGAATGGCCCTCGGAGCTGTTAGTTGAAAGCTGGTTTTCTTTGAGCTAGTAGACCCTAACCGGAACTGCACCGTTATCCGCACAGATCAGTTTATGAGTAGATACTGATATACGCCTGAAGATTCTCTGGCAGAAAGTGAAGCTGGCTTATCAACCCCGTCGCATCACCGGCGGGGTTAATAATTTTTAGACACAAACAGGAGATTTTGAAATGAGAATGAATATCGAGCTGGTTTACTGTGCCGTCTGACATTATACTGATCAGGCTATCAGTGTGATGGCAGAATTGTTGAAAACTTTCGAATCACAGATACAATCCTTTACCCTCATTCCTTCAGAAGGTGGGCGGTTCGAAATGACTGTAAACGGGAAGTTGCTCTACTCAAAGTTGCAAACCGGTCGCCATATCGAGAAAGGTGAAGCTACTGGTTTGATTAGACAATACCTGAAGGAGGGTCAATGAATAAGAAGATGAAAGGCCGAGCTTTTTCTGGTGCTCGTCCAACCGGTAAACAACATTTAGGAAATTACCTGGGTGCAATTCAAAATTATATTGCATTACAGGATGAATACCACTGTGTTTATTGCATTGTTGACATTCATGCTCTCACTACCATGGATACTACAGAGGATCTTGTTCAAAACACTTACGAAATGGCGTTAGATTGGTTAGCGGCAGGCATGCGACCAGAAGAAACTGTAATTTTCGTTCAATCTCAGGTGCCAGAAGTTACCGAGCTCCACATTTACCTCTCGATGGTGACGCCCCTTGGAAAGCTGACTGACTTACCTACGTTTAAAGAGAAGGCTCGCATGCATCCCCATAATATCAATTATGGCCTGGTAGGATATCCGGTCTTACAGACCGCTGATATTGTGCTTTACAAATCCGATGTAGTTCCAGTTGGGCTCGACCAGGCTCCTCACCTAGAATTTGCTCGGGAAACCGTACGCTCCTTCAATTACCGTTATAACACCAATGTGCTTATCGAACCTCAGATGAAGGCGACGGAGTATCCCAAGGTGCTGGGCATTGACGGTCAGCAAAAGATGAGCAAGAGCCTCAATAACCACATTGAGCTGGCTGCAACTCCAAAGGAAACAATTGAACGGGTGATGCAGATGGTCACTGACCCACAGCGAATAAAACGTAGCGATCCAGGCAACCCGGATGTTTGTAATGTCTTCACTATGCACAAAGTCTTCTCGTCTTCGGAAGAAATTGTCATGGTCAATCTAGAGTGTCGGAGGGCGGGTATAGGATGTGTTCAATGTAAGCAGTTATTTGCGAAAAATTTAAACGAGAAACTTGAACCATTTCGTAAGAAGCGCGCCGAACTTAGTCAAGACCCGAATCTTGTATGGGATGTACTACGAGATGGGCAAAAACGGGCCAGTATCATCGCTCGTCAAACCATGTCCGAAGTTCGGGAAGCAATGGGTTTACCCAATCCTTAAACCACCTACAGGAAGCGTTTCCTACAATAGCTCTTTTATTTTATATTGCCTGTTCAAGAACCACAAGGATTCTCATGCGAGTCGTGTTACAAAGAGTAAGAAGAGGTCGGGTATCGGTCGATGATTGCGTAGTCGCGGAGATCGGACATGGCATTGTCATTCTCTTAGGGATAGGTCCTGAAGATGGAGAAGAGCAGGTGAAGTTCCTGGTGGAAAAGATTGCGAATCTAAGGATATTTGAAGACGACCAGGGAAAGATAAATCGCTCCATTTTAGAGGTGGGTGGGGCTGCCATTGTGGTCTCACAGTTTACTTTATACGCAGATATTCGCAAGGGTAGGCGCCCATCTTTTACTGATGCAGCTTTACCAGAGTTAGCTGAGCCACTAGTTCATCGTTTTGTAGAATTACTCAACGCACAAGGGATTCAAACCCAAACCGGTAAATTTGGAGCTCATATGCTGGTGGAAATTGATAACGATGGACCAGTAACGATATGGATGGAAAGGTGATCGATTACTGGAATCTAAGTTCAATTTTATGCCACCAATTCCTCACGCCATAATGTGGAATATAATTACAGTTATAATATTGGCTTGCTTTTGATGATCTTATTCAATGAACCGGAGGAAATAAAAATTCTATGAACATCACCACCGTATTGAACGCCTTGGTTAGTCTACTTTGGCTGATTACATTAGGTTTAATTGCCTTGGCTGTTGTTCGAGCCTCGCGAGGCAGAAATGTAAGAGCCGTTTCAATTGCAATCCTCGTTCTGGCAGTTTCAGCGGTAATTTTAACCACAGTGAGTGCAGGCTTGATATTTATTCAGCCAGAAGAGCGGGGGGTGGTCATTTCGGCGATTGCACCCAAGGGGTACCGTGAACAAGCCTTGCAACCTGGATTAAGCTGGATCATCCCATTCATGGAAAGTGTGAAAACCTATCCCATTTCCAGGCAGACCTATACTATGTCTATCGCTCCAAGTGAGGGGCAAATCCAGGGAGATGATTCAATCACTGCCCGAACTTCCGATGGACAGGAAGTATTTGTGGATGCTTCAGTGATCTATTCCATTGATCCTGAGGAGGTTATCAAAGTACATATTGAGTGGCAGGATCGGTATTCATCAGATTTGGTGCGACCCTTATCTCGGGGAATCATTCGTGATGCCATCTCTCAATTCCAAGTGGAGGAAGTCTATAGCAAGAAGAGGTCTGATTTAACCCAATCGATTTCCGATACCATGAGAAAGAAATTGCTCGATAACGGTCTGATAATGACCGATTTCATCCTACGTAACATTACTTTCTCGCCCGAATACGCCGCCTCGGTTGAGCAGAAACAAATCGCGGAGCAGCTTGCCCAGCAAGCGAAGTTTGTTGTCGAGCAACGCAAGCAAGAAGCCGAACAAGCCCGCCAGGTCGCTCAAGGCCAGGCGGATGCAGTAGTGATCAATGCTAAAGGCGCAGCCGAGGCCCGCCTGATACAGGCACAAGCGGAATCAACGGCTCTACAAAAACTTGCTGAAGCATTAAAAGATCGCCCAGAATTGTTGAATTACACCTTCATCAACAAAATAGGCGCAGGAGTACAAACCCTTTTCTTACCTAATAATGTGCCTTATTTGCTACCCTTACCGACTACGAGCACCTCTACTTACCCATATTCGGAGGAGTTGATACCCACCCCAATCCCAACACCACTTCCTACAGCTACACCTTAAAACATAGAGAATTTGTGGATTGATCGGTACGCATGGCTGAACAGGAAATATACCCACATGGTGGAAAACATGTCCGCTTAACAAGCCTTTCAAGCTGTGCTGGTTGAGCGTCCAAACTGAGCGCGGAAGCGCTGGCGCAGGTGCTGCGCCCTCTAAGAAGTGTCTTCAATCCTGCTGATTTTCCCAGCCTGCTGGTTGGCTTGAATGACCCTGACGACGCAGCAATATGGAAACTGGACGATGATAGGGCTCTGGTAGTAACAACAGATTTTTTTACTCCCGTAGTAGATAATCCTTATGATTATGGGGCAATTGCTGCCGCCAATGCCCTTTCTGATGTTTATGCCATGGGTGGGACTCCATTTTTGGCTCTCAATATCGCTGCTTTACCTCCTGATCTACCACACGAGCTGAGCGGTGAGATATTGCGAGGCGGCGCAGAGAAATCAAGGGAAGCAGGTGTAGTTTTGGCAGGTGGACACACTATCCAAGATGAAGAGCCCAAGTATGGACTAATCGTGCTCGGTTTCGTGCATCCCAATCATGTAATTACAAAAAGTGGTGCTTGCCCAGGTCAGAAGTTGATATTAAGTAAGCCGATCGGTTTTGGTGTTGTGACAACAGCCCTTAAGAGAGGCTTGGCTGCTCCTGAAGATGTGATTGAAGCAAGTGAATGGATGAAGAGACTAAATAGTAACGCAAGTAAGTTGGCCGTTAAGTTTGGGATTAGAGGAGGTACAGACATCACAGGCTTCAGCCTGTTGGGGCATGGGGTAGAAATGACCATTGCATCAAAAGTGAATTTTTTACTACATTTTGATAAAATCCCATTAACCAGGGGCGCAAGGAATTACGCAGATCAGTGGATTTTCCCAGGTGGATCTTCCGACAATCGTTTGTATTATGGTGAACATGTTCACTTCGACAAGTCGATTGATGAAGCCTCTCAAATGCTTCTTTTCGATGCTCAAACAAGCGGAGGGTTGTTATTATCGGTTCCCGAGGATTTATTACCCTCCTTTCTCCAGGAAGCAAATCGGAATGGTACGGCATTTTGGGAGATTGGGGAGGTTAGGGAAGGAACGGGAATCGAAGTGATCAGATAACCGTTGTTTTTCTAAGGGAATTTATGATTGAGTTAAATTTTAACTCGCGCCGTTCACCGATCTATGCCACGCGTGGTATGGTAGCAGCCTCTCAACCCCTGGCTGTGGCAGCTGGCTTGGAAATTTTAGCAAGGGATGGTAATGCTGCAGACGCAGCTGTGGCTGTCGCAGCAGCGCTTAATGTTACAGAACCAACCTCGACTGGCTTGGGTGGAGACTGTTTTGCTTTATATTTTGAAGCTGAGACTGGTCAGGTATACGCACTCAATGGGTCTGGTCGTGCTCCTGTTGGATTATCAATAGAACGAATTAAAAAAGAAGGTTATGAGAAAGAGCTTCCCCCCTTCCATCCCTACACGATCACAGTTCCAGGCGCTTGTGCTGCATGGTGTGACCTCATCGATCGGTTTGGCAGATTTTCCCTGAGCGAATCCCTATATCCAGCGATCCGTTTGGCTGAAAAAGGATTTCCGGTTACACCGATCACAGCTTATTATTGGGAAAGAGGTGTAGAGAGACAGCTTAGTTCCTCTATCAACGGTAGCGAGCTTACCATTAATGGCCGTAGCCCGCGGCCAGGGGAAATATTCCGGAATCCTGGCTTAGCACGAACCTTTTACAAAATTGCTGAGAAAGGGAAACTCGCTTTTTATCAGGGCGAGATTGCAGAATCGATTTCTGCCTCTGTTCAAGCTGCTGGCGGGTGCTTGACTGTGGAAGATTTGGCGAGCCATATAAGTACGTGGGAAGAACCGATTTACACTAATTATGGGGATACACGCATTTGGGAATGCCCTCCGAATGGGCAGGGACTGACAGCCTTGCTGGCTTTAAACATTTTAGAAGGTTTCGATTTAGCAGCGCTAAAGCCTCTTTCAGCAGAGAGGTTGCACCTTGAGATTGAGGCTTTGCGCTTGGCTTTTGCTGACACTCGTTGGTATATAGCTGATCCTGTTTTCAGCCAGATTCCAGTCCAAGAATTGATCTCAAAAGAATATGCTGCCGAGCGTCGAAAATTAATCAATCCCAACCATGCTAAACTAGATCAACCACGTGGCACCCCTTTCGTGTCTTCCGATACAGTATATTTTTGTGTTGTTGATGGTCAAGGAAATGCTTGTTCTTTTATCAACAGCAATTGTATGGGTTTTGGCACTGGGATCGTTCCCTCTGGATGGGGATTCAGCTTGCAGAATCGGGGACACAATTTCAACCTGGATCCGAACCACCCGAATAGTCTGGCTCCCGGGAAACGCCCTTACCATACGATTATTCCTTCAATGATCACTACACCTTGCATGGATGAAACAACAAATGAGATGAAAGAAGAGCTTTTCGCTTGTTATGGCGTGATGGGAGGTTTTATGCAGCCTCAAGGTCATGTCCAAATTGTCATTGCTTTGATAAACGACATGTTGGACCCTCAAACTGCTCTGGACCGCCCACGCTTTTGCATAACTGATGGGACTGCTGGTGGAAATGTTGCTTTAGAAGAAGGTATACCTAACCATGAGATGTCTGTTTTGGGTGAGATGGGTCATCCAGTTCTTCCCATAAGCGGAATTGAACGGTCAATCTTCGGAAGAGGTCAAATTATATTACGTGATCATGCTACCGGTGTGCTTATCAGTGGAAGCGATCCACGTGCAGATGGCTGTGCCATGTGCTATTGACAGATAGTAAGTCTTAGTGTAAAAACTCGATGGAAGAGAAGACTTATTGAGTACACCTATCTGGGAAGATTTTGAGACAAGGAGATTCAATAGTGAAGAGATTGCTTAAGGAATACCGAATTGAGATCGCCATCGTCCTGCTCATAATTTTGGGTATCTTCCTATTATTTGGCCAGATAAATCTCCGGTCAGCTTTAGGGGATGGATTTCAATCGTTACAAGACTCCCTAGATAAATTATCTTACCTTCTACAAGAAGGTGTGAAGTACTACATTCTTAGTGTATCACTTTCAAAGATTATCGGATGGCTGTTTCTGATTCTTGCTGTGGTTCTTTGCATCCTATGGATTCGGTATCGTTTCCAGAACTCGAGTGCGTTTCAAGCGATTGATTGTCCGAAGTGTGGCGATAAGTTGCATCGGATTCATCGAAAGAACTTTGATCGCTTCCTCTCGCGTACGATTCTCCCCAATGCCCGTCGTTATCAATGTGCTAATCACGAATGCCGTTGGACAGGATTGAGACATCCAGTGCATCGGCATCGGCATCAGCAAGATTAAGGTTATTACTTCAGTTTCAACTTGATCTTATAGATTTAATAAATAAGCTGGTTCTTGATTCATTTAGACCACAATGCTGGTTACCAGCTCATAATAAGGGGTAAGTATTTGATTCCTAGACTAAAAGTTTATAGTTCGGCTTCAACGACTTCAAGATCTGGGAAGAACTGATGAACTGTACCTGCTACCCAACCGTGAAGCGTGTTTGGAGAGAGAGGACATCCCTCGCAAGCGCCTCCTAGGCGGACTTTTAACACCTGACCTTCGAGCGATACCATCTCAACCGAGCCACCGTGGTAGTGCTCAATGTAAGCGTTTATCTTTTCGAGTAAAGCCCTTACTTGTTCTGATCGAGAAAAAGTCTGAGAGTTGCCACCAGGTTTATCCATCGCTCAACCTCCAGGCAATATTTTCCTTACTAATAAATACTATTTTACCTTATCTAATGTATATATTCGATAGTTTATGGATTATTTATATTCACCATCAATCCTTGCTCCAACATAGCTTTCACTTGATGGTGGGTGCTTTGTAAACGTTCAGATATCAAATCTGTTAACCGTTCTAAGAGAAGCATTCCAGTCTCTTGGTGGTTTTCACATAAATGCCGTAGATCCTGGTTGCGTGTACAAAGCAACTTAGAATCTGTTACACAGATTGCCGAAGAGGTGTACCTTGGACGACCGATTGCTGCTGACCATCCTACTACACCCTCTGGATGAACACGCGCGACCGTTATTGCAGGACCATCGTCGGGTTTAAACCGGATATTAATTTCACCTTCTACTACCAGATAGAGATATTCAGTTTCCTCTCCTTGCTCGAATAGCTCTGTTCCTGTAGGGAGGTACTTCAATATGAAAAGTGGTCGAAGCAAGTCTAATTGTTGCTCACTAAAACCATGAAAAAAGCACATGTTCTCAAAGCAGTCGTCTGACATTATTGTCACCACCACAACATAGGTAGAAATGTACCCTAGAACCAGCTCTGAAATATAGTGGCAAATGTCATCAAACTAGAGATAAATATGACACCAATGAAGTGTATTTTATCCTTCAGCGATAATTGAAAGGTTGGGGGGTTTGAATTGACCTCCCAACCTCTTTGTATTAATGGAGCTTATGGATTACTTAATTCAGACGGTGCTATTTTCCCATCTTCTTGCGAAATGCTTCAGTAAGCGGGGGTAACATGGTAAAGAGATCGCCAACCACTCCGAATCGGGCTAGTTTAAATATAGGAGCTTCAACATCTTTATTGATTGCTACGATGACTTTGCTGGACCGCATGCCAGCTTGATGTTGTATGGCGCCAGAGATTCCACAAGCAATGTAGAGATCTGGCGATACCACCTTTCCGGTTTGCCCTACTTGGTGTGAATAGGGGACATATCCGGCATCTACCGCTGCACGACTAGCGCCTACTGCGCCTCTTAACACCGAAGCCAATTCACCCACCAGCTTGAATCCTTCTTGAGCACGCCAGATTTCGCTTGCTTTCTCATCGAGACCAGCAGGAGGTGTAAGAGCAGGATTATTTGACACTCCTCGCCCTCCAGATACAATCACATTGGCATCAGTCAGACTCACACCGGCTTCTGCCTGGCTGTAGCCTGCGACCTTACTCTGGATTTCCGTCTCCGTCATCACGGGATCATAGCGAACTGGTGTACCACTCCGGGAAGAATCTTCAGCTGGTTTCTTAAATGCCCGGACACGAGTTGTAATAATCGCAGGTCCCGTCTCGCAGTATGTTTTACATAGAAGTTTACCAGCATAGACTGGTCGGATAGCTATCACCCTTCCATTTTCTACTTCTAAGGCGGTTACGTCTGGTAGAACTCCACCTTCCAAATCGATCGAACACATTGCAGCCAACTCACGACCGCGGGTAGTTGTAGGGAAAAGTAAAACATTGGCAGATTGTTCTTTAGCAAACTTAGCAACCAGAGAGGTGTAAGGTTCTGCACGATAATCAGCCAGGGTTTGATCATCACAATAATAAACTTCTTTTGCACCGTATTTGAAAGCTTGGGTAGCAACAGCTTGTGTATCCTGCCCCAGGGTCAATGCTACTACCTCGCTGCTCAATTTCGCAGCTAATTCTTGAGCTGCTCCTAGAACTTCCCAGGAAGTTGGCAATGCTTCCCCTTTATATTGATCAATGTAGACAAGTATCTTGTTGCTCATCACAGCACCTTCTCTCCCAGGATTTTTTCGACCAATTTTTCGGCGATTTCCTGTGGACTATCTCCGCTTATCATCTCAGTAGTGACTTCGCGTGCAGGAGGGTTGATCAATTCGGGCCATCGAACAACAGCCTTAGGTGCATCAATCCCCAGATCGCTTATTGTCCACTCTGGTATGGTGGCTCGAGATGCTTTTCGGATTCCCATAAAGGAGGGGTAACGAGGTTCCCCGATGTCCTTTGAGACACTGATCGCAGCAGGCAGTTTACAATCGACAATTTGCCTTCCCTCTTCGATGGATCGTTCCACGTGAATACTACCTGGTTCAGCTTTAATTACCGATACGGAGCTTAAAATTGGCCATCCCAAACATCGTGCGGTTTGAGCGGCGGTTACTCCAGTATCGCTATCTATTGCTTGTTTGCCAAATAATGCCAAATCAACATTTCCTACTTTCTTAACAGCAGCTGCCAATACATGGGAAACAGCTTGGCTATCGGCTTCACTCAGGGCAGGATCAGTAACCAAAATAGCCTGACTACAACCCATTGCTAAAGCTGTCTTGAGTGCTTCTTTGGCAGTTTCGTTTCCTATGCAGATGGCGGTTACATCACCGCCAGATGCTTCTTGCTGTACTAGCGCAGCTTCCAAGGCAAACTCGTCCCAGGGATTCAAAACCAACGGCGCATCACCCCAGGTTACCTGTCCTCCTTCTGCTACCACTTTGGCTGCGCTATCTGGTACTTGTTTGATGCAGACTACGATATTCAAATTAACCTCCTTGTTTTGTTGTTAAGTTTTTATATTGAAGAGCATTATTACTGCCATTTCTCGACGTCGTAGGCAGGTAGTTCACATCTCAATGATGCATCCATTCGATAGCCAAGGGCATATCCTGCTTGCATTAATTGATGGATTTCACTGGTGCCTTCATAAATTACAGCACCTTTTGAGTTGCGGAGATATCGTTCCACGTCATACTCGTCGCTATAACCATAAGCTCCGTGAATTTGGATCGCTTCCGAAGCAGCCTGGAACGAAGCATCGGTTGCGAACCACTTTGCCAACGATGTTTCTCGGGTATTTCTAATTCCCTTGTTCTTCATCCATCCGGCACGAAGGTAGAATAGACGAGCGGCTTCGTATGATTGTACCATATAAGATATTTTTTGCTGGATTAATTGGAACTTCCCAATTTCACGCCCGAAAGCCTGCCGCTCGTGGGAGTATTTTATGCTTGCTTCCAGGCAAGCCCGGATTAACCCTGTTGCTCCGGCAGCAACTGTGTAACGACCATTGTCCAGGCAGGACATTGCGATTTTAAAGCCCTCACCCTCTTCACCGATTCGATTCTGCTCCGGTACTCGAACGTCTTGAAAAGATATCCAACCCGTCGAGCCAGCGCGTACCCCCAGCTTTCCATGGATGTCGCCGGTCTTAACTCCTGGTCGGTCGAGTTCTACTAGAAAAGCGGATAATCCCTCGTGTGGATCTGATGCGTCAGGATTTGTACGTCCCACCCACAGGCAATGATGCGCTTTTGTAGCCAGCGAGATCCACATTTTCTCACCATTTAATATATACTCACCACCCTGACGGCGGGCGGTGCTTGTAATTCCTGCAACATCTGAACCACATCCAGGCTCAGTTAATCCAAAACAGGCAATCTTCTCACCTCGAGCCTGTGGGGTCAGGAATAGGTTTTTCTGTTCTTCTGTTCCCCATTGGAGGATACCCATGCTATTCAATCCAATATGCACTGATAGCACAACCCTTAATGTAGTGTCTACTGCTTCCAGTTCTTCACAGGCAAGTCCCATGGAAATATAATCCATCCCTTGACCCCCATAGCAAATTGGAAAACAAATTCCCAGAATACCCAGTTCAGCCATACGTGGCAAAATGAAAGGGGCCATGTTCTGGTTTCGGTCAAAGTCTTTAATGACTGGTGCAACCTCTTTTTGAGCAAATTCTCTTACCATGTGTTGAACCATGCGTTGTTCGTCGGTCAATGTAAAATCCATAAATAGCTCTCCTGTTACAGAAATTAATCTATCCAATTATAAATGTCAAGAGAGGATTTCTGCAAAGGGTGTGGAGAAATTGGACTTGCTCATACCTTCTTCTGATTAAATTCCGCTCTGTTAGGTTAGACAACTTTGAATGTTATGCTTCTTGATTGTTTCTTGATGCTTTGCACCATATTCTTGTCTAAAAATTGACCCGAATTCAGTTATGCTATCCGGGTAAAAACTTTTAGGAACAAGGCTTTTATCTGTGAGCGATGTGGTTTTTCTAATCATCATACTGGTTTTCTTTCTTGCAAGCTTCGGACTCGTTAGAGTATGTGAAGAACTTATGGAGAAGTAGAATGGCCTTAA
>Ga0209254_10001235_pt1 | contig 22742 bp, 21 predicted proteins | sample FrelakmetDIP11DI_FD_187148 | JGI IMG/M metagenome (GOLD analysis project Ga0209254, IMG submission 187148) | Freshwater lake sediment microbial communities from the University of Notre Dame, USA, for methane emissions studies - DIP11 DI (SPAdes)... | ecosystem: Environmental > Aquatic >...
CAATGGCAGGTGGAGTGGACCAACCGCAACCTCTATCAGGGTAGGAAGGCGAGAAGCCCAGCACCTGAGGTCTAGGACTGGCGGAAGAACCAGGTCGCCAGGCCCGACGGACAACGACGGTCGCCGTCGCTTCTTCGGTCCGCCCGGAACCGGCCGACCAGCCCCCACCGGATGTTTCGAGGCCCGGTAGAATAGGGGACGCTTGGGGATAGCGAGTATGCCTTTGCGCTGCCCAGGGTGCGGGGCGAGAAAGGAGTGGTGCTGTGGTTCAAGAGCAAGCGGAGCCCGCTGCAGAGAGTATCCTCAGACGGCTTGAACAGGCGATCAACGATCGTGATCTCGAAGCCTTGGTCGGCTGCTTTCGGGAGGATGTCGTCATTGAGCACCCCGCCCATCCGGCACGAAGCACCCGGGGCAGGGATCAGGTCTGGCGCAACTGGGCGCCGGTCATGGCTGGGATGGCCGATTTCAAGGCCACGCTCGTGCGCTTTGCCGCCGACAAGGACATCGTGTGGGCGGAGTGGTATTGGCAGGGCACTCAGGCTGACGGCTCTGCGGGCGATATGGCCGGGGTGATCATCCACGGCTTGGCCGGCGACGAGATCGCCTGGACGCACTTCTACCTGGAACCGGTCGACAAGTAGGGCGCCGGCATCAGGTCTTCGCTCGCCGCGATCACGGTGGGCACTTTGCGCAGATGGATCTGAACTGCATGGTGCTTAGATAGCGGTCGCCCCGGTCGGGAAGCACCACCACGATGGTCCCGTGGTCGATCATCTTGGCTATGCGAAGGGCTACGGCAACGGCCGCGCCCGCCGAAGTACCGACGAAGAGGCCTTCCTTGGTGGCAAGGAGTTTCGTTGTCTCGAAGGCCTCGCCGTCTTCGACCATTTCCTTCAGGTCCAGCTCTTCCGGCTGGTAGATACCGGGCACCATGGATTCGGTCATGTTCTTTAGCCCCTGGATAGTGTGGCTCACGACGGGCTCAACACCGACGATCCTCACAGAGGGCTTCACGGACTTCAGATACCTTCCGACACCCATCAAGGTCCCGGTAGTGCCCATGCCGGCCACGAAGTAGTCGACCTGCCCATTGCTCTGCCGATAGATTTCGGGGCCAGTGGTCTCGAAGTGGGCAAGCACGTTCGCCTCGTTGTCGTACTGATTGGGCATGTAGTACTTGCCCGGTGAAGCCTGCATGAGCGCATGGGCCTGGCGGATGGCGCCGTCGATGTTCTCCTTGGCCGGTGTAGGGACCACATGGGATCCGAGGCCCTCCAGAATGAGGCGGCGCTCGGTGCTTACGCACTCAGGCATGCAGAGTTGTACCTCATACCCTTTGGCCGCGCCGATCATGGCCAGGGCAATACCCGTATTGCCGGAAGTCGGCTCCAGAATAGTCTTCTCCCTAGTGAGCTCGCCGCGTTCTTCGGCCCTCGTGATCATGTAGAGGGCGGGGCGATCCTTAACCGATCCTCCCGGATTACAGCCCTCAAGCTTGCAGAGTATCTTCGTCTTGGGATTGGCAGTGAGATTGACGAGCTCCACCAGGGGGGTGTTGCCGATCGCCTGTAGCAGATTCATAAGACGCATCTCCGTGTATTCAGCGCACTTGCGACCGAGTAGGAAAAATGTCCGGGCTATCTTCCGCCAAACATAGCGCATCTGGGTGGGGATACTAACAGCGCGTGGCCGCTAAGGGGCCTGGCAGCACCCGTCCCGGATCTCGATGATACGGTCGACGACCGCGCCGGATTCAGGGTTATGGGTAACCATGACCACCGCGTGACCGCCATCGGCTAACTCACGCAACACTGCGAGGATCTGCCTCCCATTGGCGGTATCCAGGCTACCGGTCGGCTCGTCGGCAAGGACCAGGGGCGGATCGTTCACCACGGCGCGGGCGATGGCCACCCGACCCTGCTCTCCGCCGGACAGCTCCGTCAAATGGATCGGGCGTGGACACGCCGCCCTTGCGAGGGTCTGGCTGGTACGGCTCGCGAAGTGAGGTTCGATCAGGGCGCCTCAAAACAGATCGAGTTGGCGGTAGATCACCCGGACTCGAAAGAGGTTCAGGGTCTTGTAGATACGGAGCCCCCGGCTCTCGTAGACATGCTGAGCCTTGGCCATGATAGGGTCGTCACCGGTGTAGAGCCTCAGGTACCGAGCCCCCGACGCCCGCGCCCGCTCGATGGCGAGGTCCAGAAGGCGTCCGCCGAGACCCGTGCCACGGTGCTCAGGCGATACACAGAACCAGGAGAGCCAGAGAGCCTCGTGGGCGTCCTTGCGATTGCGGTATAGACCTACCGTGCCGGCTACTCTGTCGTCGTCGTCGAGCGCGACCCAGAAGTCGCCCAGGTCTTTCACACCGACGACCGCGAGCAGGACCTTGACGACCGGCCGGTCACGGCGACTCCATGCCCAGAAGAACAGCCGTTCAACCGGGCCCTGATGGGGGAAGATGCTGTTTACAAGCGCCTTCGCCTGAGGCAAGGTCACGGCAGTCATCGACTTGAAACGCATCGGCTGCCTCCACGTGCCGCTGAACACCAACACGGGGCATAGGTGGTGCCCCACGCACATGACACCAGATACCCGAAAGGCACGTTGTCAATGCTTGAGCGCCTCCATGTGCGATGATGCGAAATGCAGTCGGCAGAGAACCGCAGGGAGCACAGCAGATGCTGATCACCCAGTTACTCTCGCGCAACGCAAGGCTCTACGGAGACGAGGTCTGCCTCGTCGAGGTCAATCCTGAGCTAGGAGAGAAGCACGAGGTCACGTGGCGCGAATACGAGCTCATGGAGACCAATCCGCACGAGCATTCCCGGAGAGAGATGACCTGGCGCCAATTCGACGATGCCGCCAACCGCTTCGCGAACCTGTTGCTGGGACAGGGCATCGGCAAGGGAGACAAGGTCGCGATCCTCATCATGAACTGTCTCGAGTGGTTGCCGATCTATTTCGGCATCCTCAAGACCGGCGCCGTCGCGGTGCCGATGAACTACCGATACACGGCCGAGGAGATCGAGTACTGTCTCAAGCTCTCGGAGGCCGGCGCGCTGGCGTTCGGGCCCGAGTTCATCGGTCGCATCGAGACGATCGTCGACCGCATCCCGAAGGTCGAGCCCCGGTTCTTCGTAGGCACCGACTGCCCGACGTTCGCGGAGAGCTACGCCGAGCTGACTTCGGAATGCTCGGCCGAAGCCCCGCGGATCGAGATCTCGGAAGAAGAAGATGCCGCCCTGTACTTCTCGTCGGGGACCACCGGCTTTCCTAAGGCGATACTGCACGATCATCGCGGCATCATGTCCTCGTGCGTCACCGAACAGCGGCATCACGGACAGACCCGAGAAGACAACTTCCTGTGCATCGCACCGCTCTATCACACCGGGGGCAAGATGCACTGGTTCGGCAGCCTTCTGGCCGGCAGCAGGGGCGTGCTGCTACGGGGGGTGAAGCCGGAGTGGATCCTCAGAACCATATCGGACGAGGGGGTCACCGTAGTCTGGCTCCTCGTCCCCTGGGCGCAGGACATCCTTGAAGCGATCGACCGGGGGGACGTGAGACTCGGAGACTACGAGTTGGGGCAGTGGAGGCTCATGCATATAGGGGCGCAGCCGGTTCCACCCAGCCTGGTGCACCGCTGGAAGGAGCACTTTCCCGGCCATCTCTACGACACGGACTACGGTCTGACTGAGTCGGTCGGCCCGGGCTGCGTGCACCTGGGGATCGAGAACATCCACAAGGTGGGCGCCATCGGGAAGCCGGGCTTTCAGTGGGAGACGAGGATCGTCGCCGAGTCCGGCGAACCGGTCCCGCAGGGAGAAGTCGGGGAGCTGGCTGTCAAGGGCCCGGGGGTCATGAGGGGCTACTATAACGATCCGGAAGCCACCGCCGCGGTGATGAGGGATGGTTGGCTCCTCACCGGCGACATGGCGCGCACGGATGAAGAGGGCTTCATCTACCTGGTCGACCGCAAGAAGGATGTGATCATCACCGGCGGCGAGAACATCTACCCGGTACAGGTGGAGGACTTCCTCCACGGGCACGATGCCATCAAGGACGTGGCGGTAATCGGCCTGCCGGACGAGCGCCTCGGGGAGATCGCGGCGGCGATAATCCAGCTCAAGCGCGGCCACCGGTGCACAGAGGAGGAGATGGCGGAGTTCTGCTCTTCGCTGCCCCGTTACAAGCGGCCCCGCAGGATCATCTTCGACACGGTGCCCCGCAGCGCAACCGGCAAGATCGACAAGCCGGCGCTTCGCCGCACGTATAACGTGGAGAGCATCGTGGAGACGCAGACGCAGCGCTGAGTCGCGGCCGACTAAGGCATCGATACCCGTTGCTCCTCGGCAAAGACCTGTTGTAGACTGAGATGCAGGTTCCGCCAGACTGATCGGTAGCCTAGGAACTGCGCGGTTAACTGGGGACTACTCGGCTTCGAAGAGGCTCGGACTTCACCTTAGGAGGGAGGGCCATGACCATTCGTCGCACACTGGTTCTCGTTATCGTCTGCGCGGCGCTGTTGGGGCTGCTCGGGAGCGGGTCGGCCTCTGCCGCTTCCTTCCCCGACGTCCCCGGTAATCATCCCTACGCCTCGGCCATCACCGCCCTCTCCGCCCGCAGAATCATAAGCGGCTACCCCAACGGGAACTTCGGGCCCGGCGACCTGGTCATGCGCCAGCAGTTCGCCAAGATGATCGTGCTCAGCCTGGGGCTGGAACCCCTTCCCGCGGACCAGTGCCCCTTCGTCGATGTGGAGTTGAGTTGGCCCTATCCCCGGGGGTACATCGCCGCCGCCGCCCAGAACGCCATCACCCAGGGTAGAACCCCCACTTCCTTCGCCCCCTACGCCAACATCACCCGGGCCCAGGTGGTGACAATGGTGGTGAGGGCCTTGGACAACCTCCGATCCGGCACCCTTGTCGCGCCACCTGCCGGTTACACCGGCACTCTGGGTGACTTCAGCCCCGATCACGCCGCCAAGATGGCCAAAGCCGAATACAACGACCTGCTCGAGGGTCTGGTCGCCTTCGGCTCCTCCTGGAACCCCTGGCAGAACGCGAGCCGGGGAGAGGTGGCCCAGATGCTATGGAACGCTCTTCAGCGGGCCGAATCCTCCAGCCTGCTCGCGGCCGGGGACTGGTATTCACTGGTCATCAGATCCGACGGCTCCCTGTGGGCCTGGGGCAACAATGCCTACGGCCAAGTGGGCGACGGCACTACCACCGACCGGCGCGAGCCCGCCCGCATCGGCGTCGATGCCGACTGGAGGGCCGTCGCCGCAGGCGAGCAGCACTCCCTGGCCCTGAAAAGAGACGGTTCCCTCTGGGCCTGGGGATGGACCCAGGGCGGCTTGCTCCTGACACCCACCCGCGTCGGCACCGACAGCGACTGGATGGCAATCGCCGCCGGCGGGAATCACTCCCTTGCCATCAAGACAGACGGTTCCCTCTGGGCCTGGGGACTGAATACCAGTGGCCAATTGGGTGACGGAAGCTCCGACTCTCGGCCCGCGCCCATCCATATCGGGACCGATAGCGACTGGAAGTCCGTCGCTGCCGGTCGGGCCCACTCCCTGGCTGTCAGAAGGGACGGCTCCCTCTGGGGTTGGGGACAGAACTCCAACGGCCAACTGGGTGACGGCTCCGACGTCCGCCGCTTCGTGCCCACGCGCGTCGGCACCGACAGCGACTGGGTGGCCGTTGGCGCTGAGTGGTTCCAGTCATTCGCCCTCAAGAGCGATGGTTCTCTGTGGGCCTGTGGAATGAACGATGGTGGCCAACTGGGTGACGGCACCACCACCCACCGCAGTGTGCCCACCCGCGTCGGAAACGAGTTCGACTGCAGGACGATAGAGGCCGGAAGATACCACTCCTCGGCCCGCAGGTCCGACGGTTCCCTGTGGGTTTGGGGAGCAAACTACTATGGCCAACTGGGTGACGGTACCACCGAGCAGCGTCTTGTGCCCACCCGCATCGGGACAGACACCGACTGGAGGGCGTTGGCCGCCGGTTGGTACCACTCCCTCGCGCTCAAGAGCGACGGCTCCCTGTGGGTGTGGGGAAACAATGAGTTCGGCCAACTCGGAGACGGCTCCACCACCGACCGCCACCAACCCACCAAGATCTTGGAGGACTGACGCGGTCCCGCCCACTTAGTCGAGTTCCAGCTCGTGCATCAGGTTGGCGATAAGCTGACACTCTTCTCCGCGCGAGGCCTTGGCCCACGGGTCCCATGCCTGACCGTAGCCCGGCAGACCCCCAGGGGGCCATGGTATTCGGCGATCCGTAGATTGGGAGCGTGTACGTTGTCAAATTGGCCCAAGACCGAGGAGAACTCGGGAGGCGGATCGGGCAGAGCCTCGGGTTTCACAGCCCGTCCGGCTCTGACCACCATGGTGATCACCTGGGCCCGAGTGACGTCGGAGTAGGGATCGAAGATCGTCTGCGTTCCCCCCTGCACGCCTCTCAAGACGATCGAAGTCGTCGGCGGCTGAGCGACGAGATCCCGTGAGTGACAAGCCCGATGCCTCCGCCGATAGCTCCCAGCGCTTGACTGGCCAGCAACACCATCGGGGCCCGCACGGTAGGCGGGCGCTTGGTCGAGGCTTTCGGCACCCGGGTCTGCTCGGATATCGTGGCGGGTCGGTGCTCCAAGCTACTTGCGAAGACCGCGCAGAAACTCCTTCACCTGCTCGTCGGTGCGGTGCTTCGTCAGGTCGTAGTGGTCGTAGTGGGTGATCTCCGCCCGCTCCCGGACGATGCGGGGCTTCGGCTGAACCGCCGGATGGCCCAGGGCCATCATGTCGTAGACGACCAGGTCTTCCGGGATCCCCAGTAGTTCCTTGACGAGAGGCATCACGTAGGGATTGCTGGCCGCAGTGGTCCATTGGCAGCCCAGACCCAGGGTGGTAGCTGCCAGGGTCATATAGAGGAAGGCGCTGGCCAGCGAGGAGTCGAAGACAAGATCGCCCCGGACCAGTTGAGTCACGAGTGGGTACGATTCTTTGGTGCGGATGTCGCCGCACACCACTATCAGCACGGGGGCGTCCTTCCAGCCCGGGTCTGTGACCGGACGCGCCGCCGAAGGCCATCTCATGTCCTCCGGCCGGGTCAGTTCGACCTCATGCGCCGGGTAGGCCTGCACTTTCACGAACCCCGCGATACGGTCCTTCGTCTCCTTGTCTCGCACGACCACGAACTCCCACGGCTGGGAGTTGGTCCCCGATGGCGCCCAGCGGGCGACCTCAACGATCCGATCCACCAGCTCGTCGGGCACGGGATCCGTCGTGAACGCTCTGGTGCTCCTCCGCGCCTGCACGAGCTCGAGAAGATCCTGGTACTCCATTGCTGCTCCTTTCACTGTCTCGCCCAGCCACCGCCTGTCGCTTTCGTTCGGCCCGCTCCAGGATACAGCAGGCCTTGTTAACCAAGTGCACCAAGGCCGAGTCTCCTCGAAGCGTCCCGCTTGTTTGCCAACGCTTCACGCGGGGGACATTGGGGGCCATGAACACCCCGGTGCCTACAGAACTCATACTCGCAACCCGTGCGGACATGATCGCCGAGGCCAAGCGCGTCATCGACGCCGCCCGCGGGCGAGGCATCGTCCTGCGCCTCCTCGGCGGCCTCGCCGTGCGTTTCCACTGCCAGTCGCTCGACTTCTGCGAGCGCGACCACGGCGACATCGACATGGTGGGGCATCGGCGTGACGCTGAGCGTATCGCGAGTCTCTTCACCGACCTCGGGTTCGAGGAGGTCGTCCACGTGCGCCAAGCGACCGGCGGACGTCAGCTGCAGTTCGCCCGCGAGTGCGGCCTCAAGGAGCAATGGGCCTGCTACAGCCGGCACGACGACGACCATATCGACGTCTTCCTTGATACGTTCAAGATGGACCACGCCATCGACCTGAGCGACCGGCTGGACCTCGACGACTACACCATCACGGTAAGCGATGTGCTCCTTACCAAGCTGCAGATGGCCAACCTGAACGAGAAGGATGACCGCGACATCTTCACCCTTCTCCAGGATCTAGAGCTCGGCACCGCTGACGATCCCAAGGCGATCGACGTGCCCTATATCGCCCAGCTCTGCGCACGCGACTGGGGCCTCTTCCACGATGTCGAGCTCAACTTGGCGCGCCTATACAAGCGGCTCGACGCATACGCCGTGGAGCCCGGCATGCACGACCGAGTGCGCGCCAAGCTCGCACGGCTCGAGGAGACGATCAAGGCTGAACCGAAGTCGCGCACCTGGCGCCTGCGCGCCAAGGTGGGTGAGCGCCGTCCCTGGCACGAGACGGTCGAAGAGCAGGAGTAGCTTGGTCGCCCTCTCATTCAGGTTGCCAGGATCTCCCTTTCCTCACGTTCGCGCTGGGTTTCACGTTCTTCCGGCGGCCCGGGCACGCCGGCCCCACTCCTAGGTACCCGTGGGCCGGTCAGCCCTCAGCCCGCCCACCTCTCCACTTGGATCAGGCAGGAGTTGTTCGCCATCCCTGTCGAAGTAGGGGTGATGAAGCGCTTCGGAGTCAGGATATTGACGCAGCCGGCCTGGTCGGGAGATTCCCCGGGAGCGCCCAGCGGGTCGTAGTCCGCGCACGACTCGTACGAATGGATTGTCCCCGGCGGCACTCTCTCCGTCACCTGCGCCGCCAGGATCACCGAGCCCCGGTCGTTGAAGGCGCGTACCAGATCGCCATCTGCGATGCTCCGAGCGCCGGCGTCGCGCGAGTTGATCCGGATAATCCAGTAGTAGCGGCCGTCCCCCCTAAGGAGGCGATGATCCTTGATCTCGTTGGTCCACGAATCCTTGGCGTCACCCATGGTGTGGAAGCTGAAGCGTGGATGGGGAGATATCAGCTGCAGGGGATACTTCGCCACCAGATCTGTGGTGCGATGGCCCTCCCACGACTCGATGTACTGGGGGCCGAGCGCCGGTCTTTCCGGGTCGAGCGTGCCGCCCTGCTCCAACTGAATCAGACTGGAGGCCACGAACTCGATCTTGCCCGATCTGGTCTGAAGACCGGCAAGCCGGACCGTGTCGGCAGGATGCGGGCCCCAATCCGGCGTGTCCTTCGGCCGTCCCTCGGCGAACCAACGGAGTGCGGGGGTGGAAGCCTGGCCCTCGGGAACCGGTACGACATAGTAACCCTTCTTCTCGAACTCCTTCCAGCTGATGACCTTCGGGAGGTCGCTGGCCTCGAACATCTGTCTGACCCAGTCGAGCTCGGTCTTTCCTCCCATTGTGAAGGCCCCGTGGACCCCCAGGCGCTCGGCCAGACCGGCGAAGATCTCGTAGTCCGACTTCGACTCCCCCAGGGGCTCGATGCATTTCTTCTGCAGGACGACCATGCGATGGTTGGGCGAGCTGTTGCCGTCGGGGACGTAGCCTGATGCGTAGGCGCACTCGCTGATGTCCCAGCGCTCGAAGTTGGTGCAGGCAGGCAGGATGACGTCGGCGAACTTGGCTTCGCCTTCGAACCAGATCGACTGGTTGACCACGAAAGGGATCTTGTCGTTCTGATAGGCCTTTACGTACCGATTGGTCTCGGTCATGGTGCCGAAGAACGAGCCGCCGTAGCGGTAGTACATGCCGACCGGAGCGTATCCCTCGGCCGGGTAGTGGTACTCCCGGAACTGGGACTCGATGGAAGATCCGCAGAATCCCTTCCCCCTCCACTCGAGACGCTCGTGGAGCATCGCCTCGGGTATGCGCAGCCGGGGCACGGTCTGGCCGTCGCCGGAATGGTGGGCCATTCGCATGGCTCCTCCTTTGGGGAACATGCGGTACGCCCAGCGGAACCCGGCCGCGGTGTGATCGAGGTCGCAGGAGATGCCTCCCTCGGAGTATCCGGGGAACACGAAGGACGAATCAACCGGAGCGCCCGCGGTCGTGCCCCAGATGTTGCTGCCCGGCTTGCCCATGCCCTGCAAAGCGGCAAGCGCTACCATGGCCCGCGCCCACTCGTTGCCCGTGGCCGCCCGGCAGGCGCCACCCATGCCGCCCAGGCCGCCCGCCGCCAGCATGGTCGGCTTCGAGGCCCACTCGCGCGCCAGAGCCCGGATATCGCGGGCCGCGATGCCCGACTCCTCCTCCGCCCAGGCCGGCGTCTTCGCCACCCCGTCGCTGTCGCCGAGCACGTAGCTCCGCCATTCGGCGAAGCCGGAGGTCCGCTCGGCGACGTACTCCGTGTCGTACGTCCCCTCGGTGAGCCACACGTGGGCGATAGCCAAGGCCACCGCCACGTCCGTACCCGGGCGGGGCGCGAACCATTTGTCGGAGTGGAGGCCGGCGGTGTGGTTGAAGTAGGGATCGATAAAGACCATCTTGATCCCCAGCTCCTTGAGCCAACGACGGCGGGCCGTGCTCTCGAAGGCCGCGTAGCAGCCGGAGGTGGACTCGGGGTCGGCCGACCAGAACACGATCATCTCGGTGTGCTTGAGCGCATCTTCCAACAGGTCGTACTGTTCCGGGATGCCCAGACGATGACTGAAGCCCCACATGTGCATGGCGCCCCAGTGCCAGCCTTCCCAGCTGTCGGGGTTGTGCTCGCCGTAGGTCATCCCGACCAGGTCCATGAATCGGTAGTAGGCGCTGAAGCGGTAGCCCACGCTGCCCCACATGTGGTGCGAGCCGGGAGTGGTGAGCATGCCGGCCGGCCCCAATTCCCGCTTGACCCGGACGATCTCGCTCGCCACGAGAGCGAAGGCCTCGTCCCAGCTGATGGGCTCGTAGCCGGATACGCCTCGGTTGTTGCAGTTGCGGTCGCCCTTGGCGTCGAAATCCACCCGCTTGAGAGGCGTGAGGATGCGCTTGGGCGAGTAGATGACCGACTTGTGCGCCACCGTCCAGGGCGACAGAGTGGTCCGGCGCGGAGGGGAGAACGTCCGGCCCCGGGCTTCGATCTTCCATGAGGGTCCGTCGCTGTCGTCGAGATCGATAGGCAGGATGCGAACGATCTCGCCATCCTTGACGTCTACGAAGACCGGGCCCCCGGTGGTGCTGTTGGTCAGTCTGGTAACGCGCGTCATGCCGCCTTCACCCTCCCCCTCCTCGTACCGCCCGGACCGCCGCCGGGAATCGCGCTCCATGATAGCGAGGTCGACGCGGAAGGTGGAGCCGTGACGCCAGATGCCCCGGGCTCCGGATCCCCTCTAGAACTCGTTTCAAAATGAAGCTCCGCCGCCAGGGACGCCCTGGGCGAGCGCGAGAGAAGAACGCAGGGAGCGAGAATAGCAGCGCTATTTGCGCGACCGAGGACGTACGGTCGTGCCGTCCAGGGTGCACTAGGCGGCCGCGGCTTCATAGTGAAACGAGTTGTAAACGGGCGGCCCATCTGGTGCCGGCCGAGCACCTCGACTATCCCTTTGCCCCCGTCCGGCGCCGTCAGGAAAGGTACCGCTGTCCGGTCTCCGCGGAGAGCCCCAACGAGTGGCGTAGAGCCTCGTCAACCTGGTCCATCAGCCATGAGGGACACTCGCCCAACGCCTGGGGATCGATTCGCCTAAGGCTGACGGTCCAGATCTGCTCGCACATGATGATCCCGGGCTTACCCAGGATCTCCGGCGGAAGCTCCACGTGAAACGGATACGACCTCGAAGGCAGGCCTGAGCTGAGAGGCACGACGATGGTGGTATCTGCGTAGGCGTTCCCCCAGTCGTTCTGTACGACGAGGACCGGTCGCTTCTTGCTCCGACCAGCATGCCGGGGATCATTGCCGGTCCCGAAGTCGACAACGTAGATCGATCCTCGCCGTATCTCGCCCTCGCCTGTCATCGCTCCAGGCCGCTCCCGGAAACGGCGATCACCTCCTCCGCCAACCGCCTATCGGTCTCCCGCATCTCTTCATACCCGACGCGCATGAGCCGGCGAACGTCGTCCGTCCTTAACCGCCACAGCGCCTCGACCACCACATCGGTCTTGGTGACACCCCGCTCCTTCGAGCGAAGGTCAATGTATTCGATCGCCCACGCCGGCATCCTGATGTTGAAAGGCTTCGTTCCTCTAGGCTCCTCATCCATCGATTTCCCTCTTCTTTCCCCGATCCCCTTGTACGTGGGAAAGACCGGCCCTTCGGAGCCGCTTCCTTCCCTGAGTCTAGTTTCGCCAACCGTAAAGCAATACCTGCTTTACGTACTGTGATAGGCATTGGAGAGAGGGAGAGGACAGGGGGCGGCGGCCCTCGGCCGCCGCCCCCTGTCCTCTCCATTGTCGCTCCGGGCTGTGCTCGCCCCGAAAACGGTCTTTACTTCTCGAGGCCCGCGATGAACTCGTCGGTAGGGATAGCCGGGAGTGTGAGAGTCGACACCGTCCCCCGAGACCCTAGCTGAACGGCCATGCGAGTGATGGCCTCATTGCTGTCGGCTTCGAGGATGTTCAGGAAGTCGAACTGGCCGAGAAGGGCGTACTGGGCTTTGAGAGCGATCCCCTGCGCCTCGATCTCCTTGTTGACCTCCCTGATCCTTCCCGGATTGTGGAGGAGGGTCTTCCTGCCCTCGTCCGTGAGGGTGGTGAGCACCACGTAGGTGGGCATCTTCGTTCTCCTTTCGCCAAGCGCAGTTCGGTCCGCTCGCCTTACGGCTCACTCGTGGTTATTCCTGCGGACGCCTTGAACCAAACGAGTTCGACGTAGGATCAGCCGCTGCGACCCCCACTCGCCCTACCCAGCAGGGTGATGACCCGGTACGACAAGCCGGCGAGAACCACGGCTGCGTAGATCGCGAACCAGCTCTTCAGAAAGACCTCGTTCCTCAAGTCATATCCGAGCACCAGTCCGTGGACCATGACTGCTGCGAAGATCAGATAGTTGAGGCGGTGGATCCACCGCCAGGAGCGCCGGAGCCGCCTTCGGGTCGAAGCTGTGGCGATGACAGCCACCAACACGACCAAGACGGCAGGACCCACCCAGACGGCAGCGGTCGCATAGCCTGAGATTCCAAAGACGAAGGCCATGAGACCATGCGCGAGACCGGCCGCGAACCCGATCGATGCGATGACGACGTGAGCGCGCTGAACCGTCCGGCCCTTGAACGTCCGCACGAAGAAAGGTCGAAACGAACCGGTCACGATGTCGATGAATACCAAGGTGAACGCTTCGAGAGCGGCGAGCCGCAAAGCGTTCCACAAGGCGTCAGAAGAACCTCCATCCGAAAGGGCGAGCACAACCGGAGGAACCGCCAACAATCCCAACCCAACAGCGACCAGCAACACCTGCAGCATTGATCGAGTAGCGCCTGCGAACGGCTTCTTCATCGTTTTCAGCCCCTGACCATGCGAGGCGGTCAGAACGCGAAGCTGCTACTGCTCCAGCTTTCCAACCACCCGCATCTTCTCCAGAAGCGCCCTCATGCTCGCGGGGGCCTGCTCGATCTCCTCCGATAGGTCCTTCCCCGCCATAGCGCCGAGGTTGCACGAAGAGTGCTGGCCTTCGGGCCACCTCACGCTGCCGGACACGTCGTAGACCACCCCGTCCACCGCGACATAGGCCGCTCCGCCGTCCTTGCCGTCGAACTCAGCCAACTCGGTCAGGCTGAAGATCTTCTCTCCAGTACCGAGCGCGGTGGTGACGGTATTCCCACTGGCGGTCGTGTCCGTGCTTGAATCCACCGGGCCCGATCCGTCTCCGCCACAAGCTGCGAGTCCGAGGGTGACCAGGACCAGGAACAGGACCAGTACACATACCACCGCCGACGACTTCTTCATTCTCGCCCTCCCCATGCGCCGGCGAGACCCGGACTCACTCAGGGTCCCACCCTTTTCTTGCCTGCGCTCATTGTTCCCTACGCTGCTCCTGGAAGTCAAACACCGCTCACCGGGACGCCCCACTCCACCGGCTCTTTCGCGGCGCGGGCGTGAGACCGCCGGTTCCGGCCAAGTCCCACGAGTTGACGGCCCGTGAGCCACACTATACAGTTCCCTCTTACACACGAGGCACTCGGCCGTCACAACTCTCTAACGGGACGTAGGGGAAAAGTGGACAGACCTGCGCGCAGCATTGAATGGAGAAGTCTCAGGAGTGAAATTTCGGCACGGTACGAGCAGGGGGATCTCGACGGAGCCATCGAGGTGGCCCAGAAGGCGCTAGAACTGGCGGAGCAGGGCTCGGGGCCCGATAGCCTTGAGGTGGCCTCAAGCTCTGCCGATCTTGGTTTGCTTCTTGCGGCCAAGGGCGACCACCCGGGAGCGCAGGCGAATCAAGAACGGGCCCTCTCCATCCGCGAGAAGGCCCTGGACCCGGACCACCCGGACGTGGCCCAAACTCTGGAGAACCTCGCAGACTCACACCGCTCTCAAGACGACGACGAGACCGCCGAGGCGCTCTACGAGCGCGCGCTGGCCATTTGGGAGAAGGCCCTGGGTCCGGATCATCTGGACCTGGCCCTCATCATGGAGAACCTGGCCGGCGTGTACCAGAGCCGGAGCCGGTATGCAGAGGCTGAGGCCCTTCACAAGCGTGCCCTGGCCATCCGGGAGAAAGCCCTTGGTCCGGACCACCCCCGCGTGGCCATCATTCTGACCAACCTTGCCGAGCTGTATGACATCCAAGGGAGGCCCATAGAGGCCGAACCGCTGTACCAGCGCGCTCTTGCCGTCCTGCAGGCCGGCGTGGGGCCGGATAGCGCCGATACCCTACCCGCGCTGGAAGGTCTCGCCGAACTCTACAGGGTTCAGGGCCGCTATTCCGAAGCTGAGCCGCTGTACGAGCGTGCGGTTTCCATTCGCGAGAGAGGGCTTGGTCCCGACCATCCCGATGTAGCGAAGAGCCTCAACAATCTGGCGAGCTTGTATTTTGCCCAGGGACTGTACGCGAAGGCCGAGCCGCTGTACAGACGTTCCCTCGCTATCGCCGACAAAGCCCTGGATCCGGAGCATCCCGATCTCGCTTTGAGCCTCAACGGCCTTGCCGTGCTGTACAGCGTCCAGGGGCGGTACGCGCAGGCTGAACCGCTGCACGAGCGTGCCCTCGCGATATGGGAGAAGGCCCTCGGACCTGACCACCCTGATGTTGCCACCAGCTTGGGTAATCTGGCGGTGCTATATGACGCCCAGGGTCGCTACGCAGAGGCCGAACCCCTCCATACGCGCGCCCTCGAGATACGGGAGAAAGCGCTTGGACCCAATCATCCCCACGTGGCCACGAGTCTGGACAATCTCGCCGAACTGTACCGGGGTCAGGGCCGCTACGACGAGGCCGAGCCCCTCTACAAACGAGCCCTCGTGATTGGGGAAAAGGTCCTCGGGCCGGAGCATCCGGATGTGGCCCTCAGCCTGGACAATCTCGCGGAGCTCTATCGGGCCCAGGGGCGCTACGAGGAAGCTCGGCCGCTGTACGAGCGCGCCCTCGCCATCGCCGAGAAGACATTGGGGGCCGGTCATCCGGACGTGGCGCTGAGTCTGAACGGCCTCGCGGAGGTACACAGGGCCCGCGGCGACTATGCCGAAGCCGAGGATCTCCACACGCGCTCTCTGGCCATTCGGGAGGCGGCCCTCGGTCCCGATCACCCCGATGTGGCGACCAGCCTTGAGAATCTGGCTGCGCTCTACGCGGAAACGGACCGCGCCGAGGAGGCCGCCGCCCTGCAAGAGAGAGCGGCGGAGATCCGCAAGATCACGCACTGAGTCCAACGCGACGCACTGCGTCCCGCTCGCGGCCCTCTCAGTCGATGGCCACGAGAAGTTGACCGCTGTCGACCGAGTCGCCCTTCTGGACGGCCACCGACTTCACCGTGCCCTTCGTGGGAGCACAGAGCTCGTTCTCCATCTTCATGGCCTCCAGCGTGACGACCGGGTCGCCTGCTTCCACCTTGTCCCCGGCTTTGACGAGGATCTTCACTATCTTGCCCGGCATGGGCGCGCGCACGCCCGTGCCCGTATCTTCGACCACCTTGGCGATCTCCGCCGGTTTGGCCGCGCCCGCCCCGACCGGGGCGGGCGCGGCGGTCACCCGTCCCCCGATGACCGACATGGCGGTACCTCGTGCCGGGGTCATGCCTCCCATGGAGATGTCCATCACGGAGATAGGGATCCGTTCGCCGGCGAGTTCCAGCACATGTGTACCCGCTTCCCCGTCCGACTCAGCGATGCGGACCTCGTAGCTCTTCTCCCCCACCTGGACCACACGTCGGTCGCCCGAGGGTCTGCTCAGCTTCACATCGAACCGGTGAGCATCGACGGCCAGCGTACCGTCGGGGCTAGAGACGATCTGGTGATCCACGCCGTCGATCTTGACCCGGAACTTCACTCTAGTACCCCCATGCTCCGCCCCGGGTATTCACGTGTTCCCGGCGCGCGGCCAGCGTCCAGGCCGACGCCGTCGCACTCGGAGGGCAGGCCGCCGCGCGGTCCTGAACCTCTCTCTCCTCTCTCGCACCCAGGAGTTCCGCTATCACCGCCGCCAGGGAGGCGACCTCTGGGAGGGGGCGCTCCTTGCGATCGCGGCGTTCGAAGAATTCCAGAGCCACCTGGGGGAACAAGGCATAGGACACGACGTCTTCCTCGCTGAACCTGATGCCCTTCTGAGCGAGCTCGTCCCTCCGCAGGGGAAGCTCGGGTTCAAGGGAGTCCGCAGGCCGGGTCGTGATGGGGGTCTCGTCTCCTATGCACAGTCTCTGGATCTCTGGGTCTATCGGGCCGGGTGGCCTTCCGTAGAGCCCCTGCACATAGGCCTTGGTCTCCTTGGTGATCATCTTGTAGCGGCCCATGAGCACGTTCAAGGTGGCCTGCGTGCCCACGATCTGAGAGGTCGGCGTCACCAAAGGCGGGTAGCCGAGTTCCTGGCGTACCCGCGGGACCTCGGCCATTACCTCGTCCATGCGGTCCAGAGCTCCCTGTTCTTTCAGCTGGGAGCTAAGATTGGAGATCATGCCGCCCGGGATCTGCCAGAGCAGCACGGCCGGATCGACGGCGGTGAACGCGCTCTCATAGGGCGCGTACTTCTTGCGCACGTCGCGGAAATAATCCGAGATCTCCTTGAGCAGCCCGATGTCCATGACGGTCTCGCGTTCGGAACCCGCGAAAGCAGCGACCATAGCCTCCGTCGGAGGATGGGACGTCCCCATGGACATGGAGGAGATAGCGCAATCGAGGATGTCAGCGCCGGCCTCCACGGCCTTTAGATAGGACATGGATGCCATCCCCGAGGTGTAGTGACAGTGCATGTGAACGAGGATATTCGGATACTCGGATTTGAGCGCGCTCACCAGCTCATAGGCGTCCCCGGGATCCAACAGGCCGGCCATGTCCTTGATACAGATGCTCTGTGCGCCCATCTCCGCCACCTCGCCGGCGAAGCGGAGGAACGAGGATACGTCGTGCACCGGGCTTTTGGTGTAGCTGATGGTGGCTTCGACCCACTTCCCGTTCTCCCTGACAGCCTCCATGGCTACCTGCATGTTGCGGGCGTCGTTGAGGGCGTCGAATATGCGGAATACATCGATGCCGGCTCGTGCAGCCAGGCGGACGAACTCACGCACCACATCGTCGGCGTAGTTGCGGTAGCCGACCACGTTCTGGCCGCGCAGGAGCATCTGCAGCCTGGTATCGGGCATGGCCGCCTTGAGCGCCCTTACCCGTTCCCAGGGATCCTCGTGCAGGAAGCGCATCATGGCATCGAACGTGGCCCCGCCCCACATCTCTAGCGACCAGTACCCCGCTCGGTTGAGCTTGTCGGCGATGGGTAGCATATCCTCCACGCGCATACGGGTGGCAAGCAAAGACTGGTGCGCGTCGCGCAACACGAGGTCGGTGATCTGGACGGGGTTCCTGGAACTGGGCATGTCGTCGATCCTCCCGGATCAGAGGGGGATGTTGCCGTGCTTCTTGGGCGGCCGGCCCTCTCGTTTGGACGCGCAGGCCTCGAGAGCCGAGATGAGCCGTGGACGAGTGTCCCGCGGCTCGATGATGTCGTCGATATGACCGCGCTCAGCCGCTGAATACGGGGAGGCCAGCGCGCCTGCGGGACCGACGACCGCGAACTCCGCCGAAGGCCAAGCAAAGCTGAGATCAGCCCGTGCGTGTTTGGAGCACATGACGTCGTAGGCATCAGCGGCCGCTTTGCGGGTGATCAGCGTGATCTTGGGCACGGTCGCCTCGCAGAAGGCGTAGAGGAGCTTCGCCCCGTGGCGGATGATACCGCTGTATTCCTGAGCAGTCCCGGGCACGAAGCCGGGCACGTCCTCCAGGACGATCAAGGGGACGTTGAAGGCGTCGCAGAAGCGCACGAACCTGGCGCCCTTGACGGACGCGTCGTTGTCGAGCGCACCTCCGGCGCAGGCCGGCTCGTTGGCCACGACCCCGACCGAGCGCCCGCCCAGCCGGGCGAACCCGACGACGAGGTTCTGCGCCCAGTAGGGCATGATCTCGAAGAATTGGCCTTGGTCGACGACCCGGAAGATGACCTCGTGCATGCTGTACGACCCGCCGGGATCGCTCGGCACGATGCCGTCGAGTCCTTCGTCCTGACGGTCCACCGGGTCATCGGACTCCATTCGCGGTGTCTCGTCCAGGTTGTTCTGCGGCAGATAGGAGAGCAGCGCCCGGATCATCTCGAGGCAGTGCTCTTCGTCGTCGGCGGCCAGATGCGCGACCCCGGTCCGAGCGCTGTGCGTAATGGCCCCTCCCAGCTCCTCGCCGGTGACCGTCTCGCCGGTCGCGGTCTTGATGACTGCGGGGCTATTGACGAACATGTGGCTCGTGCCCTTGACCATGATGATGAAGTCGGTCAGTGCAGGAGCGTAGACGGGTTCGCCCGTACAGGGACCCATGACTGCCGATATCTGGGGCACGACCCCGGAGGCCATGACGTTGCGGAAGAATACCTCGGCGTAGCCGCCCAGAGAGGTCGCGCCTTCTTGGACGTGGGCAGCCCCCGAGTCGTGGATCCCCACTATCGGAGCGCCGTTCTTCATGGCCAGGTCCATCACCTTCACGATCCTCCTGGCGCCTGTCTCGGCCGGCGGACCGTCGAGAAGAATGGAGTCCTGGGAGAAGACATACACGTCGCGTCCGGCGATCTTGCCATATCCGGTGATGACCCCGCCTCCCAGGACCCGCTCGTGGTCCGTGCCCGACTCGTGGGCTGGGGAGGTCATGAACATGTCGAGCTCGACGAAGGTGCCCTGGTCGAGCAGTTCTACCACCCGCTCGCGCGCCGCCTTCCTCCCCTTCTTGTGCCGGGCCTCAACACGTTCCAGCCCGCCGCTGTGAAGAGCCTCCGTCTTGAGTGTGCGCAGCCGCCCCGTTACCTTGTCATCGTTCATGTGTATGACACCCTGTCCGCTAGACCGCCGTTTCTCGCCGATGCGCCGCAGCGGTGCATCACCTCGTGATCCTGGCCGGGATGATACCAGCCCGAGCGTCGTCTTCGCTCTCTCTTCGGTCAGCCCACCTGACCACCCATCGAGAAGAAGCGCCCTCGGTGCCAGAGCAAAGGACTTCGCTCGGTGTCCACCACATATGCCAGCACCTCAGCCGTATAGACCCGGTACGTGGCGGCCGGATGGGATCCCACCACCTTGCATTCCAGGCTGGCATAGCTTCCGGCGATGCGGGGAGCGCCCACCCTCTCGCTCAACTCGGTGGCGACGCCGAACTCCTCGAACTTGTCCAAGTCGCGACCATGAGTGGAGCCCAACTGTCGGACCATCTCGAACTGCTCCGGCGTGGCCAGATTGACCACGAACTCACCGGACTCGTCGATCAACTCGTTCGTCAGATGGTGGCCGGCCACGCTCACGCTGAGTAGAGGCGGAACCTCTGATACGAAGAACGCTGTCGCCGTCATGGCGTCGCGTCTCTCCCCAGCCGCAGCAGTCAGGATGACTGCCGGACACGGAAGCAAGGCGGCGACAGCTGCTTGCTGCTTGGTCATGATGGCCCTCCATGGAGTGCTGTGATTGACCATGGTCATACCCACCACGCGACGAACCTAGTCTGACGGTTCTTGAAGCTTCTCAGACCGCCATCTCCCGGTAGGTCCCCTCCACCATTTCGGTGCCGTATTTCTTTTCGAGGCGTAGGATCGCGAAATGACCCCGGGCCATCTCCTGGAAATGATCCATGAACAAATAGTTGATCCCGGCGCCCGATACAGCCCCCAGGACAGGTACGGCTTTCGCAGCCACTTCCTCGGTGACGACCACGCTGAAGCGCGAACCGATGGCCGAGATGAGCCTGATCAGAGCCGGTGCTCCTTCGTGGACGGCCCCTTGCCGGGTGAGATGACTCACCGCTTCCGGTACCAGTTTCGCCAGCGCGGCTCGAGTCGTCCAGTATCCGGTCTCCGAGGAGTCATCCAAGGGGCTCTTACCCCCCAGGGCAAAGACTCCCAAGCACCCCAACTGCACTTCCAGCTGAGAGACGTCGTGCCCCTCGCTCCGCGCGATATCGGCGATCGAGCGGAGCATGACGCACGTCGAGAACGGCAATTCGACAATAAGAAAGTAGATGCCGGCCGCACCTGCCGCCGCCCCCGAGCCGACCACGACCACCTTGTGCAGCCAGTTGCGGGAGGGTCTCGGCTCGGCCTCCCCCATCGTGCGGATCGCATACTCGAGGCCCTTGAAAAGCGCCGCCTCGGTAGCCTCTCCCACTCTGTGGTTCCATCCCCTAGGCAGACGCTTGAGGCCCGCTTCGATCGGGCTCCCAAGTGTGGCGGCAACCCTGGCGGCGAGGCTCGGATGCTCCAGTCTGCGCTTCGCCTCGCGGAGATCGTTCAGGTCGCACTCGCTGAATTCCAGCTCGCCTACAAAGCTCACGTCACCCACCTCTATTCGTCCTCAGAGTAGTCGTCGGCGGCTTCAACCTCGAAGGCGCCCAGCGCGAGAAGGTCATCCGCGCTTTCGGCCGGGATCTCCTGAACAGTCCTCAACTTGCGCTCGATGGTCCGACTCTTCCTCGCGGCGTCCTCGATGGTAGTCGACGCCTGATCGAGCTTCTTATGCACCCTTTCCAGCAGCCCGCCGAATTGCCCGAACTGGGTCTTCACCGCCCCCAGGAGCTGCCAGACCTCGCTTGAGCGCTGCTCGACAGCCAGAGTGCGGAAGCCCATCTGCAGGCTGTTCAGGAGGGCAGCCAGGGTCGTAGGACCGGCGACCACCACCCGGCAGTCGTTCTGAAGAGATTCCGCCAGACCCGGACGGCGAAGGACCTCCGCGTAAAGGCCCTCGGTGGGCAGGAACATGATCCCAAAATCCGTGGTCCGCGGGGGATCCAGATACTTGGCCTGGATGTCTTTCGCCGAGTTCTTCACGCGAGCCTCGAGCCCCTTCAGTGCCACCTCCATTCCCGCGGAATCGCCTATCTCCTGGGCATCGAGCATGCGTTGATAGTCCTCGAGGGGGAACTTGGCGTCGATGGGAAGCCAGACCGCCTGATCCTTTCCGTCGTCTTGGCCGGGAAGCCTTATGGCGTACTCGACGCGTTCCGCGCATCCCATCTTGCAGGCCACGTTCGCCTGGAATTGATCGGGGGTCAAGATCTGCTCTAGCAGCATCCCCAGCTGGACTTCCCCCCAGGTACCGCGGGTCTTCACGTTGGTGAGCACCTGCTTGAGGTCGCCCACACCGGCGGCAAGGGACTGCATCTCCCCGAGCCCCTTGTGCACCGCCTCCAGTCGCTCGCTCACCTGCTTGAAAGACTCGCCCAAGCGCTGCTCCAGGGTGGCCGTCAGCCGTTCGTCCACGGTCTGACGCATCTGTTCGAGCTTGGTGGCATTATCATCCTGTATCTGCTTGAGGCGGCCATCCACCGTCAAACGGAGCTCGTTCATGCGCTTTTCGTTCGATTCGGTGAGCGAGACGAGCTGAGTGGCGAAAGTATCGAATTGGTTCTTCTGCTGCTGGCCGAGTTGGCCGATGCTGTTCACGGTCGAATCGCCCCAGCCTTTCACCACGGCGGTGACCTCTTCGCGCACCTGCTGTGCGCTCCTGGCCGATTCCTCACGGCTCCGGGCCATCTCTTCGCGGAGCAGGCGCTCCCCCCGTTCCTGGGCCTGCCCCAACCGCTCCACCTCGACGCCCATCTTGTCCCGCCGAGAGCGCAGAACAAGCATCAGAAGCAGCCCCACGGCGACGACCAAGAGAACGACGGAGACGACGGCCAGCGCTTCGGACATATCAGACCTCCTTGAGGCGTGCGGAGGAGCGTGATCGGATTCGCCCTACTAACTTAGCACGCGGGCCGGACGGGTTGGCCCGGGTCGGAGCTCCTTGACGGCGGCGAGGACGGCGAGGGCGACCGACCGCGCCAACGTCAACGCGCGATCGGTCGCCGGCACTCCCGCGAGGCGCGCTACTGCACGTTCAAGGCCTGGCTGACGGTCTCCCCTCGCCATTCCGGCGTGTAGTAGGAGTAAGCCGCCGAGGCCGCGCCTCGTCCTCCCCCGAGATCACCTCGATGTGAACTCCAGTGCGCTGCTCGATTGCGGCGAGGACGTCGTCGCGGTTCACGGCTATGCGCAGGCCCGCAGTGCCCACGGCGACGATCGCCAGCGCGCCTTGCTTGCGTGCCTCCTCGACCATGCCGCCAATGGCAGCAACCGCTCGTTCCAGCGCGGCGTCACCGATACGGTTCGCTTCGGCGAGACCCTCGCCGAGCCGCGTAATCTCGGCCCGGTCCGCAACCGTGCGCCAGCGACCACCGGGCGCCTGCTCGGCCAGGTGGAACTTGATCGAATTCGTGCCGACGTCGATGACGGCATAGCGATTCGACTTGCCGTCGACGAGTGCGGCCAGGCCGCGCGGG
>Ga0209254_10001236_pt1 | contig 22740 bp, 16 predicted proteins | sample FrelakmetDIP11DI_FD_187148 | JGI IMG/M metagenome (GOLD analysis project Ga0209254, IMG submission 187148) | Freshwater lake sediment microbial communities from the University of Notre Dame, USA, for methane emissions studies - DIP11 DI (SPAdes)... | ecosystem: Environmental > Aquatic >...
CGGGGAAGTCTCCGATACGCAGGGAGTAGCGGAACGGTTCCGGGAGTCCTCTTGCGGTCCAGAAATGGGTTTTCCACTGAGAATAAGCCAATTCGCGAGCTGGTTCAAGCCGGGCCGATCTGATTCACGGACTCGCGCAGCGTGAAAACGATCTCGCTCAAGTCGGCCTGCTTGAGATTCAAGATCGTCATGGTGTCTTTCTGGGCCTCGCTCAATAGATTATCGTCGTCTTAATGCCCAAGGTGATTCGGTCCATGCGTCATCATCCCCGCCGCAACCGCGGCTCATCTCATTGGGCGACGCGCTTCTCTCTTGAAGTGGCACGGGGCATGCCCTCCCGCTTCCAGCGAAACCGCTCAGGCCTGGATCGATTGGGAGGCTGGCATAGCCTCTAGCCGGCCGCAAACCGGCTATGTTGACAGCGGGTGGCTCGACGGGGGGTTGCCCGATGATCGCCAGCGATCTGAAGCGCTGGTGATCGATACGCAGGAGAAAAAAGGGCGAGGCTGAAGAAACCTCAAGGGGCCACAGACCGGGATCTGTAACCCCTTGATTTAACTGGCGCGCCCGGAGGGGCTCGAACCCCCGGCCTACGGATTCGAAGTCCGGCGCTCTATCCGACTGAGCTACGGGCGCTGAAGATGGGGTGAGTGATGGGATTTGAACCCACGACAACCGGGGCCACAACCCGGTGCTCTGCCAACTGAGCTACACCCACCGTAAGCAGATAGATCGATCGGGAGGCCTTTGTGAATTTCGAAAATTACCAGATCGGCAATGCCAGATCAAGTAAAATTTGAGATCGCGCGTTTAATGGTTACCCTTTGACGGAGCAGAAGATCCCGATTCAGATCCGTTCTATGCCCGCAGATCCTGCGGCGCGGCCGCTGGGGAATCTGGTGTTGAAAGCGACGTAAAATTTCAATAATAAGTGATTTCACTTGCCCCGGCCCCATCGGCAAGCAACGCAACCCGAATCCAGGAAAACCTGACGTGCACCCTTTCATCCTGTTTTTCATCCGGGCCGTCCTCGGGCTGGCCATCGCCGCCCTCATCACACGCATGTTCCGCGGCTCGATCGACCCTGGCTATGTCGCCGGGCTGGCGATCGTCCTGGTGGGGCTGGCGTATGTGCTGGAGTATTTCAGGAAACGCAAAGGTCGTTGAAATTCCCCTCGACCCGCGGTTGAATCGGGTCCCGAAACCGCATCAGGAGCGTGAACCGTTGAAACAGATCATCTTGGGCACCGCCGGACACATCGACCACGGCAAGACCTCCCTCGTCAAAGCGCTCACCGGTATCGACACGGACCGCCTCAAGGAGGAAAAGGAACGGGGCATCACCATCGAGCTGGGGTTCGCCCATCTGGACCTGCCCAGCGGACAGCACGTGGGGGTCGTGGATGTGCCCGGCCATGAAAAATTCGTAAAAAACATGGTGGCCGGGGCCACGGGCATCGATATCGTCGCCATGGTCATCGCGGCCGACGAGGGGGTCATGCCCCAGACGCGCGAGCACATGGAGATCTGTACCCTGTTGGGGGTGCGCCACGGGATGGTGGCGCTGACCAAGATCGATCTGGTGGACGAGGAGATGCTGGAACTCGCCCTGGAGGACATCCAGGAGTTCACACGCGGCTCGTTTCTCGAAAACGCGCCGGTCATCCCGGTCTCGGCGGCTACCGGGCAGGGGCTGCCCGCGCTCATGCAGACGCTGGACGAATTGAGCCGGCAGGTGCAGCTAAGGCCGCCGTCCTCGCTCTTCCGGTTGCCGGTAGACCGGGTCTTCACCATGAGGGGATTCGGCACGGTGATCACCGGCACCCTGATCTCCGGCAAGGTTCAGGTGGGGGACCCGATCATGGTCTATCCATCGGGGATCACCTCCAAGGTGCGCGGCATCCAGGTTCACAACCAGAGCGTCCAGACGGCCGAGGCCGGCATGCGCACCGCCGTCAACTTCCAGGGGCTGGAAAAGGAGGCGGTCAACCGCGGCGAAGTGCTCTCCAGCCCCGATGCGTTGAAGCCCAGCTACATGGTGGATGTCGAGTTCCACTATCTCGCCAGCGCCGGCAGGCCCATCAAGAACCGCACCCGAGTGCGGTTCCATACCGGAACCAGCGAAGTGCTGGGAAACCTGATCCTGCTCGAACAAGACGAGCTCAAGCCCGGCGGCGCCACGGTCGCCCAGCTGCGGCTGGACACGGCGGTTGCCATCGTCAAGGGCGATCATTACGTCGTGCGCAGCTATTCGCCGGTGCGCACCATCGGCGGCGGCCAGGTCCTCAACCCGATCCCCCCCAAGCACAAGCGCATGAGCCCCGGGGTCATCCAGGCCTTGAAGGGCGTGCTGTCGAGCGATCCGGAAGCCCTCATCGGCGGCAACATCGAGGCGGCCGGCCACGCGGGCGCCTGCTTCACCGACCTGCGGCTCATGACCAACCTGACGGACAGGCAGCTCGAATCGGCCCTGCAGGCCATGATGTCGTCCCGGGCCATCATCCAGGTGGACAAGGAGACGCGCAGCTTCGTCCACAAGAAATGCTTCGAGGCGTTCATCCGCGAGACGGCCGAGCATCTCCGCGGATATCACAAGGCCTTCCCTCTGAAGTCGGGCATGCTCAAGGAGGAGCTCAAGAGCAAGTTTCCGGCCGATACCGACGCCAAGTTGTTTAACCTGGTGCTCAACCAGATGATAAAGGACGGCGCCATCGTCCAGGAAGAGAAAACCGTTCGCCTGACATCCCATAAGGTCTCGCTGGCCGGCGACGAGGCCACCCTGCGCAGGCAGATGCTCAAGCTCTACCGGGACAGCGGGCTGCAGCCGCCTTTCTTCCGTGAGGTCGTCGAGATCCTCAAGTCGGACACGGGCCAGGCCAAGGATGTCTTGAACCTGCTGATCGAGGAAGGCCTGATCATCCGCACCAAGGACGATCTCTTCTTCCACGCCGAAGCGATCGCCGATTTGAAGCAGCGCATGCTCAAATTCTTTGAAGCAAACGCCGACATGACGCCGGCCCACTTCAAGGAGATGACCGGCGGCGCCTCGCGCAAGTTCCTCATTCCGCTGCTCGAGTACTTCGATTCAAGGAATGTGACGCTGCGCGTCGGGGACGTGCGCAAGCTGCGCAGAGCCTAAAAGGTCCGCAAAGCGGATTGCGAATGGCCAGCCGGTCAGCCGGTCAGGGCGGCGACGACCGAGTTCAGGTAAAGCATGCCCTGGCGCGTGGGGGCGCACCGGCGCTGGTCCAGGGTGAGCAGTCCCTGCCGGGCGAGATCCGCCGCGGCGGACCCGCAGTGCTGCAGTAATTCCCGGCCGAAGCGCGCCCGGAAGGCGTCGAGGTCGATACCCGCCGAGGTGCGCATCCCCAGCATGATCACTTCCATTATCTGCTGATCGACGCTCAGCACCTCTGAACCGGCCTGCGGCCTGCGGCCGCTGCGGACCTCGGCGACATAGCGCCGGACGTCCCGGTGGTTCCAGAAGCGCCGGGGCGGGAGAAACGAGTGCGCCGATGGGCCGAATCCCAGATACGGCGCATAGGCCCAGTACTTGGAATTGTGCCTGGACACCGTGGCATCGCGGCCGCTGGCCGAGCAGCGCGCGAAGTTTGAGACCTCGTAGTGCCGGTAGCCGCGGCAGGAGAGCATTTTCGAGGTCGCCACGAACAGCTCGGCTGCGACCGGCTCCGGCGCCGGCCGGAACCGGCCGCGGCGCTGGGCCGCGGCGAGCGGCGTGCCGGCTTCCACGGTGAGCATGTAGGCGCTGAGGTGCTCCGGGTCGCAGGCCAGGGCGCTCTCCAGGTCGGCCGCCCAGTCCTCGCGCGTCTGCCCCGGCAGGGCGTAGATCAGATCCAGCCCGAGATCCTCGAAGCCGGACCGGCGCGCCGCCGCGACGGCATCGTGCGCCTGCCCGGCCGAATGAACTCGGCCGAGCCGCCTTAAAATTTCTTCCCGAAAAGACTGCACCCCTAGATTGAGCCGCGTGACGCCGGCCGCCCGGAAGCCTTTGAGCTTTGCGAAGTCGACGGTACCCGGGTTGGCCTCGAGGGTCACCTCCGGCGATCCGGCCAGCCGGAACCGCGAGGCGATGCCCTCCATGATCCTCCCGACCTCGCCCGGGTCTAATATCGACGGCGTTCCCCCGCCGAAGTAAACGGTATCGAAAATGAGCGGCCCCGGTTCGGCTGCGGCGATCTCCGCGTCCAGGGCCTGCAGGAACTCTGATTTCAGACCCAGATCGGCGACCGAATAGAAGTCGCAATAGGCGCACTTGCGGACGCAGAAGGGAATGTGGACATAAAGGCCGGCGGGGGTGTCTCTCGCATCGGCCATTCGAGCCAGCACGTCGGATGGTGATGAATCGCTGCCGCCTGCTTCGAAGGCCAGGATCCTGGATCCTGGATGCGGGATACTGGATGCAAATTCAGGATGAAGAGATAATCGCGGCGAAACGCCGCTCCCGCAAACATCCGTTTGGGCCTGGTCTTTATCGAGCATCCCGCGTCCCAAAAGCCAGCATCCGTCTCTACCGCCCCCAGCCGCCGATCAGGTGCATGTGCAGGTGGAAGATCACCTGCCCGCCGCCGCGTTCCACGTTGACGAACAGACGGTAGCCGTCGCGGGCGATGTTGAGCCGCCGCGCCATTTCCTGGGCCGCTCGAAACAGCTCGCCCAGAATCGGTGCGTCCTCCGCCGCCAGGTCGTTGACGCTGCGGATGTGCTTGCGCGGCACGATCAGCAGGTGAACAGGGGCCTGGGGGCGGATGTCCCGGAAAATGATCACCTGCTCGTTGGCATGCAGGATTTCCGTATCCGTCTCGTCCCGCGCGATCCGGCAGAAAACGCAGTTCTGTTCCATAAGCCATCACGCCTTTTTCAGCCGGGTCCCGAGCGTTTGGCCGAGCTTTTCTTCCCCGCTGCGGCTCCGCAGCGGCCCCGCCGTCTGGGCAGCGCAGCGTCCAGGATCCCGTCGGGCATGGCCCACCTTCCGGCACGGGTGGGCGCCTGCAGGCAGCGGCCCAACTCCTCCAGATAGAGCTCCCGCGGGATCTCCCGCGCTCCCATGCGCTGGAGATGCCCGGTAGTGACCTGGCAGTCGATGAGGCCGAAGCCCTCGAGCCTGAGATAGGCCACCAGCGCGGCGAGGGCCACTTTGGACGCATTGGTTTCCCTGGCGAACATGGATTCGCCGAAAAAGCCCGATCCGAGCGACACGCCGTACAACCCGCCGGCCAGATGCGGCCCCCTCCAGGCCTCCACCGAGTGCGCAACCCCCAGGTCGTGCAGCTCGCAGTAGGCCTGGATCATGTCCGGGACGATCCACGTGCCCTCCCCCCTTATCGCGCGCACCGCGGCGCACTCACGCATCACCGTCTCGAAGGCCGTGTCCATTCTGAGGGTGAATTCTCCGCGGCGGATGACTTTCTCAAGCGAGCGTGAGAGGTGGAATTCGCGCGGATAGAGCACCAGCCGGGGGTCGGGCGACCACCACAGGATGGGTTCGTCGTCGCCGTACCAGGGGAAGATCCCCATGCGATAGGCGAGCAGAAGCCGATCCCGGCTCAGGTCGCCGCCGACGGCGAGCAGACCCTCCGGTGTCGCCAGGCGCGGCGGGGGGAATTTCAGGGCCTCCGACAGGACGAAGACCGGCATGGCGCAATCAGTCGAACCGAAAGGCGACCTGGTCCGCCTCGATGTCGAGGGTCATCTCGCCGCCTTTATTCAGCCGGCCGAAAAGGATTTCGTCGGAAAGCTTGTTCTTGATTTCCGTCTGGATCACGCGCGCCAGGGGCCTGGCCCCGTAGCGCGGGTCATAGCCCTTCTGCGCCAGCCAGCTGCGCAGCGCCGGCGAATACTTCAGATGCACCTTTTTGGTTGCCAGCTGGGCGTTGAGCTCCTTCATGAACTTGTCGACCACCTGTTCCATGATCGCGGTGCTGAGCGCGTTGAAGGAGATGGTGTCGTCCAGGCGGTTGCGGAACTCCGGGCTGAACATCTGCTCGATGGCCTTCTGGCCCTTGGAGCGCGTGTCGCGGTAGGTATCGCCGAAGCCGATGGTCTGGGTGCTCATCTCGCGCGTGCCGGCGTTGGAGGTCATCATCAGGATCACGTTGCGGAAATCGGCCTTCTTGCCGTTGTTGTCGGTCAGCGTGGCGTGATCCATCACCTGCAGCAGGATGTTGAAGAGGTCCGGATGGGCCTTTTCGATCTCGTCCATCAGCAGGACCGAATGCGGGTGCTTGCGGATGCCGTCGGTCAAAAGCCCGCCCTGGTCGAAGCCGATGTAACCCGGCGGCGCGCCGATCAGCCGCGCCACGGCGTGCTTCTCCATGTATTCGCTCATGTCGTAGCGCATGAACTCCACCCCCAGGATCAAGGCCACCTGGCGGGCCACCTCGGTCTTGCCGACCCCCGTCGGGCCGGTGAAGAGAAAACAGCCGATGGGCTTGCCGGGAATCCCCAGCCCGGCCCGTGACCGTTTGATCGAGGTGACCATGGCGCGGATGGCGTCGTCCTGCCCGAAAACGACCTCCTTGAGCCGGGACTCCAGGTTCTCGAGCTTGGTGCGGTCGGAGGTGGAAACGCTCTGCGTGGGGATGCGCGCCATCTTGGCCACGATTTTTTCGATGTCGGAGGGATGGATCTTCTTGCGGCCGGCAGCCCCGGACAGCCGCACGAAGGCGCCGGCCTCGTCCATCACGTCGATGGCCTTGTCGGGCAGATAACGGTCGTTCAGGTACTTGGCCGAGAGGTCCACGGCGGACTTGAGGGCGCCGTCCGTGTACTCGATCCCGTGGTGCTCCTCGTAGCGCGAGCGCAGCCCCTTGAGAATCTGCAGGCTCTCGCTGACCGGAGGCTCGGGGACTTCGATCTTCTCGAAGCGCCGTGAGAGCGCCCGGTCTTTTTCGAAGTGGTTCTTGAACTCCTCGTAGGTGGAGGAGCCGATGCAGCGCATCTCGCCGCTGGTCAGCACGGGCTTGAGGATGTTGGAGGCGTCCATCGACCCGCTGCTGGTCGCGCCGGCGCCCACGATGGTATGGATCTCGTCGATGAAGAGAACCGAATGCGGGCGGCGCTTGAGCTCGGCGATGACGCCCTTCAGGCGCTGCTCGAAGTCGCCCCGGAACTTGGTTCCGGCGAGCATGCCGCCCAGGTCGAGCGCATAGATGTGCACCTCCTTGAGCAGGTCGGGCACCTCGCCCCCGGCGATTTTCTGCGCCAGCCCTTCGGCCAGGGCGGTCTTGCCCACGCCCGGGTCGCCGACGAAGACGGGGTTGTTCTTGCGCCGCCGGCAGAGCACCTGCATGGTGCGCTCGATTTCGACCTGGCGGCCGATGAGCGGGTCCAGCTTGCCCTGCCGGGCCAGCCGGACCAGGTCGGTCGTGTACATCTCCAGGGGGTTGTTCTTGCGCCGCCGATCCTCCGAACCGGGGCGAGCTTCCGGCTGCTCGCGCTCCTCGTAGGAGGTCTTGGGGATCTTGTGCGAAATGTAGTTGAGCACATCCAGCCGCGTGACCCCCTCCGAACTCAGGAAGAACTCGGCATGAGAGTCTTTCTCCAGGAAAATGGAGGCCAAAATGTCGCTGACCGCAACCTCGGCTTTATCGGCCGAACGGGCATGGCTGACCGCGCGCTGGATGACCCGCTGGAAACCGATCGTCTGCTGCAAAACGTATTCGCTGCCCTCGGGGATCTTTTCGATCTTTTCTTCGAAGAAGGATTCCAGGTTCCCCAGGATGGTCTCGACGTTGCCCCCGCAGTTCTCGACGATCTGGATCCCGCTCTGCTCGTAGAGGATGGCAAACAGGATGTGTTCGACGCTGACGTATTCGTGCCGGCGCTTCTTGGCTTCACGCACCGCAAAACCCAGGGTAGCGGACAATTCCTTGCTGATCATGGCTCTATTCTCTTTCCATGGTGCATTTGAGCGGGAACCCCTTCTCGCGGGAGAGGCTGTCCACCGCATCGATCTTGGTTTCGGCGATTTGGCGCGGGTAGACCCCGCACACGCCGAAACCGTTGCGGTGGACGTTCAGCATGATCCGATGGGCATCCTCGTCGGACTTCTTGAACACGTACTTGAGCACATCCACGACGAAATCCATGGTGGTGTAGTCGTCGTTCAGAAGCAACACCCGGTACAGGGGAGGCTCGTCCAGCTGGACCTGCTGATCCGAAAGTACATCTTCCTCGATTCGTGGTTCCTTTTCGCTCACGGATCCCTCTGTGGACGGCGCCGCGCGCCTAAGCGGGGGCGCTGGCTGACACAGCTTACCAACGGTGTTTCATTATAATCACTGCACCGAGTTTTTGTAAAGAGACCCTCCGGCGTCCGGCGTTTATCGTCCGCAGCATTTTTTGTACTTTTGGCCGCTGCCGCATGGGCACGGCGAGTTGCGCCCGACCTTGTCCGGGCTGCGCTGGGCCGGTGCCTTGCGGGGGGGCTCCCCGCCGCCGGAGCCGGAGAAGGTCAGCCGCTGCGGTCGGGGGACCTCAATCGGGAAGGTTTCCATTTTTTCCGGCGCCGCGAGCTGGATGCGGAAAAGGATGCCGAGGGTTTCCTCCTCGATGCGGTCCATGAGGTTCTGGAACATCTCGAACCCCTCTTTCTTGTACACCAGCAAGGGGTTCTGCTGGGCGTAGCCCCGCAGGCCGATGCCCTCCTTCAGGTGGTCCATGGACAGCAGGTGGTCCTTCCAGAGGTTGTCGACGGTCTGGAGCATGAAGAAATGCTCCAGCCGGCGGTAGGTCTCGGCTCCGATCGCCGTTTCGCGTGCCTCGTACGCGCGGACGGCCTCCGCGCGGATCCGCTCCGCCAGGTCCTCCGGGGTCATGGCGGCGACCGTCTCCGGGGTCATGCGATCGGGCCGGAAGTTGAACTGCTTGTAGACCGCATCCGAAATCGCCTTCAGGTCCCAGTACTCCGCGTGGCCTTTTTCGGCCGTATGGACGTCGGCGATGCGGCCGGCGGTCTCGCGGATCATGTCCATGATCGCCGGCCGCAGGTCCTTGCCCATGAGGATCTCGCGGCGCTGGCCGTAGATGACCTCCCGCTGCTGGTTCATCACGTCGTCGTATTCGATCAGGTGCTTGCGGATGTCGAAGTTGTGCCCCTCGACCTTGGACTGGGCGTTTTCGATGGCCCGGCTGATCAGACCGTGCTCGATGGGTTCGCCCTCCTGCATACCGAGCTTCTCCATGAAGCCGGTGATGCGCTCGCCGCCGAAAATGCGCAGCAGGTCGTCGTCGAGCGCCAGGTAGAAGCGCGAGGAGCCCGGGTCGCCCTGCCGACCCGACCGGCCGCGCAGCTGGTTGTCGATGCGCCGCGACTCGTGCCGTTCGGTGCCGAGGATGTGCAGCCCGCCCAGGTCCACCACCCCCGGCCCCAGGACGATGTCGGTGCCGCGGCCGGCCATGTTGGTCGAGATCGTGACCTGCCCGCGCTGGCCCGCCCCGGCCACGATCTGCGCCTCCTTTTCATGGTGCTTGGCGTTCAGCACCTCGTGCGGAATGCCGCGGGCCTTGAGCTTCTTGCTGAGCTGCTCGGAGACGTCGATCGAGATCGTGCCCACCAGCACCGGCTGGCCCTTGGCGTGCAGCTCCTCGATCTCGTCCAGGGCGGCTTCGTATTTCTCGCGCTTGGTCTTGTAGATCACGTCGGGGAAATCGGTGCGGATCATGGGCCTATGGGTGGGAACCACCATCACGTCCAGGCTGTAGATCTTCTTGAATTCGGCCGCCTCGGTGTCGGCGGTGCCGGTCATGCCCGCCAGCTTCCGGTACATGCGGAAGTAGTTCTGGAAGGTGATGGTGGCGAGGGTCTGGTTCTCGTTCTCGATCTTGACCCCTTCCTTCGCCTCCAGCGCCTGGTGCAGCCCCTCGCTGTAACGCCGGCCGGGCATGAGGCGTCCGGTGAATTCGTCGACGATGATCACCTCGCCGTCCTTGACGATGTAGTCCACGTCGCGCTTGAAAAGGGCGTGCGCCTTGAGGGCCTGGTTGATGTGGTGCAGGACCTCGATGCAGCGCGGGTCGTAGAGGTTTTCCACCTGCATCAGCTTCTCGCATTTGGCGACCCCCTCCTCGGTGAGGGTCGAGGTGCGTGCCTTCTCGTCCACGCTGAAGTCGCGGTCACGTACCAGCTTGGGGATGATGCTGTTCACCTGGTAGTAGAGGTCGGTGGATTTCTCGGCCGGCCCGGAGATGATGAGCGGGGTCCGCGCCTCGTCGACCAGGATGCTGTCCACCTCGTCCACGATGGCGTAGTTCAGGTCGCGCTGGACCAGTGCGCCGCGCTCGAACTTCATGTTGTCGCGCAGGTAGTCGAACCCGAATTCGTTGTTGGTGCCGTAGGTGATGTCCGCGGCGTAGGCCGCCTGGCGTTCGGGGTCCGTCAGCCCATGCAAGATCGTGCCCACCTGCAGGCCGAGAAACCGGTAGATGTTGCCCATCCATTCGGTGTCGCGGCGCGCCAGGTAATCGTTGACCGTCACGATGTGCATCCCCTGGCCGTTCAAGGCGTTGAGGTAGGCGGGCAGGGTCGCCACGAGCGTCTTGCCCTCCCCGGTCTTCATCTCGGCGATCTTGCCCTGGTGCAGGACCATGCCGCCGATGAGCTGCACGTCGAAGTGCCGCATCTTGAGGGTTCGCACCGAGGCTTCCCGCACCGCGGCAAAGGCCTCCGGCAGCAGTTCGTCCAGGTTTTCCCCCCGCTCGACCCGCTCCTTGAAGCGGGCGGTCTGCGCGCGCAGCTCGTCGGCGCTCATGGCCTGCATCGCCGCCTCGAGGGCGTTGATGCGGTCAACCGCCGGCTGGAGTCTTTTGAGTTCCCTTTCGTTCTTGCTGCCGAACACCTTGGTGAGCAACTTCATGACCATGCAAACAGAATTCCTCTTCTAAAAGTGTTTAAACAACCTGCAAAAAATCATGCGCTCGAGCGGCTTTGTAAAGAGGCAACGATCCGGGCGCGAAGGCTGGGCCCGAAGGTCAAGGCCAAACGCCGGGATACCGGTCTCCCGATCCACTTTGATCTTGGAGCCGTCAGCCGGCGTGTCGTCTGCCGCAGCTGCCGTTCCGCCAAAGGCGTGAAAGCACAGCGCCGGGATGGGGCTTTCGGCGAAGCGTCATAATTATAGCAGATCCTGATCGGGTCTCAACCCATTTCGTGCACCCATTTCGTGCAGAATATTCCGCCGAAGTTGCGGTGCCAATCACCGGCCGGTGGGGCAAGGGAGGCCGGCTCCACCCCCGAACGCATTTTCTGAGGTCGACGGGAACTCCGTGAAGGACCACGCTGCGATGCAGGTGCCAGCCGGCGCCGCGGCCGGCAGTGCCCACCAGGAAATGGGGCTCCACCGGCGTAGTCATTCGCCCTGGAGGGTGGGAGGCCTTCCTGCGCGGAGGTGTCAGAGCCTTTAGGTTGCCTTCGAATGGATGCCTGGCTGCTGGAGCTGGCGCTTTTTATCTTTTCCAAATAACATGGACATCAAACGCCCCCTCCCTCACCCCAACCTCCCAATTCGGGGGGCCGGGCGAGGGAGGGCCGTGTCAATGCAGATCTGCATTTCCAAGCAAGCTCTGCGCCCTGGCGGGCGGGCGGGGCCGGAGAGCGTCTGATCGCGCTGCTGGGATCACGCTCCCCGGCTTTCAAGCGCAGCGGGTCATGCCCCGGAAAGCCGCCCAACCGGGCCCGCAGCGGCGCCGCGAAGGCGATCCCGCGCAGCGCCACCCGTGAAGCCTGGAAATGCTGCGCGGCAGCGCCGGAATGGGGCTGGACGACCCGCGAGACCCCATCGGGCATGATGCGGGACCACCGCGCCTGCTTTCCGGACAAACCCGGCTGTACGCCTCTTCGGCATCAGGCGATGCCCAGTTTGAACTTCAGCGACTTCAGCGTGTTCCGCATCAGCATGGTGATGGTCATGGGGCCCACGCCGCCGGGCACCGGGGTGATCCAGCCCGCGATTTCCTTGGCGGCGTCGAAGTCGACGTCTCCCTTCAGGATGGCCACCTTCTGGCCGGTCTTCTCGCTCACCTTCTCGCCGACGCGGTTGACCCCAACGTCGATGACGCAGGCGCCGGGCTTGATCCACTCGGGCTTTACCAAGCCGGGCACGCCGGCGGCCACGATCAGGATGTCGGCCCGCTTGCAGTGCGAGGCCATGTCCTTGCTGCCGGTGTGGATCACTGTTACCGTCGAATTCGCGCCCTTGGCCTTCTGGAGCATCATGTTGGCGATCGGCTTGCCCACGATGTTGGAGCGGCCGACGACGACCACCTCGGCGCCGTCCGTGGGCACCCCCGAGCGCACGATGAGTTCCTGGATGCCGGCGGGGGTGCAGGGCGGGAATTTGACTTCCGAGCCTCCGATCATCAGGCGGCCCACGTTGACGGGATGAAAACCATCCACGTCCTTGTCCGGGTCGATGGCATTCAGCACCTTCTTCTCGTTGACCTGCTTGGGCAGCGGCAGTTGCACCAGGATGCCGTGGATCGAATCGTCCTTGTTGTATTTGCCGATCAGGGTCAGAAGATCGCTCTCCGAAAGGGTGACAGGCTGGTTGTCCTGGATCTCCTTGAAACCCAGCCGGTGGGCGGTCTTGATCTTGAGAGTCACGTAGGACACCGATGCCGGGTTTTCTCCGACCAGGATCGTCACCAGGCCGGGAACCACTCCGTGCTTGGCCTTGATCGCCTTGACCTCTGCCGCCAGTTCTTCGAGGATGGCCTCGCGGATTTCCGTTCCCATAATCAGTTTGGCTGTCATTTTTCCTCCTTTTCTCAGGGGTGAAGTTTAAGGTTTAAAGTTGAAGGGTTAAAGAGGCAACGCCGTTTCCCCCGAACGTTAACCTTTAAACTTTAAACCTTAAACTTTAAACCCATCGTCAAAGCGCAAAAGGAACCTGGTCCAACCCAGCGGTTTCCGCCAGCCCGAACATGAGGTTCATGTTCTGGACGGCCTGGCCGGCCGCGCCTTTGCCGAGATTATCGATGGCGGACATGAGGATCAGGCGCCGGTTGCGCGCGTCAAGAGCAAAGCCGATGTCGCAGCAGTTGGTGCCCCGCACGTGCAGCGTATCCGGCGGCGCTCCCGGCGGGCGCAGTCGCACGAACGGCCGGCCGGCATAAAACGCCGCCAGGCAGTCTTGGACCGTCTGGGCTTTCAGCGAACCGGCGGGGCGGGCATAAACGGTGCTCAGCATCCCCCGGGTCATCGGAATCAGATGCGGCACGAAGGTGATCTGGACCGGCGTGCGCGCCTCCCGGCTCAACACCATCTCCATTTCGGGGGCATGGCGGTGAGTGGCCACCTTATATGCCTTGAAGGATTCGTTGACCTCGCAGTAGTGCACGCTCAGGGAGGGTGAACGCCCCGCCCCGCTCACGCCGGATTTGGAGTCGGCCACGATGCCGTCCGCTTCCAGCAGACCGCTCTTGATCAGCGGGATCAGGGGCAGCAGCACGCTGGTGGGGTAGCAGCCCGGGTTGCCAACCAGCCGCGCCGAGGCGATTTCAGCCGCGTAGACCTCGCTCAGCCCGTAGACGGTTTCCTCCAGCAGACCGGGGGCGGTGTGCGGCTGGTAGACCGACTCGTAGGGTTGCGGCGTGTTAAAGCGGAAATCCGCGGAGAGGTCGATCATCTTGCAGCCCCGCTCGAGGATTGCGGGGGCGACGCTCATGGGCAGTTTGTGGGGCAGAGCCGTGAAGACGACGTCGGCGGCGGCGCAGGCACGCTCAGGGTCCAGTTCCTCACAGACGAGATCCACCCGGCCGGCCATGGACGGAAACACATGGTCGAAGCGCTGACCGGCGGACTGCCGGGAGGTGATCATGGTGAGCCGTACGTCGGGATGGCCGGTCAGAAGCCGGACGAGTTCGGCTCCGGCGTATCCCGTGGCGCCTGCGACCGCGGCTCGGATCATCACACCCCTCCTGTGAGTGAAGGTTGGCGGGTCGGAGGCTTTATTAGCAGAGGCTGGTGGGAAGTTCAACTAAAGATTCATGGCCGCCGGGGCGGCCATGAATCTTTATAACGCAGAAATTGGGCTTATTACAAAGCCGTCAGCCGATGGCGCCTTCGAGCGCGATCACCCATCCGGAAGGCAGGTCGTCCAGGCACAGCGGGGACACGACCGCCCGCACCATGCGGCCCCTGAACCCCACGAAGAAGGCGCCGTGGCTTGATTGACAGCTGCGCGCCGTGGCTTTCAAGGCGCTGATCAGGTCACTGGATCGGTTCGACGGGAAGGCATCCAGGACGGGACGGTTGAGCAGGTCCACGAGGGATTGGTCGACGATCGCCAGGGCCGCCGCGTTGGCGTTGATGATGCGGGTGTCCTTGTCGAGAATGAGCATCCCCACCCCCAGGCTGTTGACCGCCGCCCGATAAAACTCCAGCGTCCCCAGCAGCTCTATGGCGTCCCGGCGCGGGAAGACCCCGCCGGTTTGAAGGATTTTCTTCTCGGACGGCGGCGGCCCCGGCCGGCTTTCGAGCTCGGAAATGAAATCGTCCAGCTGAACCGCCAGCTTGGAAATGGGGCCCTTGGCGATGTAGTAATCCGCGCCGATCCCGTCGAGGTCGTCCATCTGCTCGATGAGCGTCCCGGACAACGCCACGAGCGGAAATCGGTTTCCGTTGAATCTGTGCCGGGCGACCTGGAAGAACTGCCGGCCGTCCACTTTGGGCATCACCAGATCGGCAAAGAGAATGTCAAAGGGTCCCTCATCCAGGCGGGCGATCCCCTGCTTGCCGTCGTAGGCCTTGCATACCCGATAGCCCCGCTTCTCCAGCAGGCCGGACAAGAACTCGACAAAGAAGAAATCGCTGTCGACCACCAATGCTTTTTTATTCATCCGAAACTACCTCAATAACCGACCGCACTGCATCCGGAACCGCCCTGCCCCTGTCGCCATTCTGCTTTTCTTGTGCAATGACATTTCCAACCGGGAAAGTTCATTCGATGCACACCCGCCGCACCTCGCGAATCGTGGTGATCCCGTTGATGGTCTTGCGGATCCCGTCCTGCTTGAGGGTCGTCATGCCGTCCTTGGCGGCCTGCACCGCCAGGTCGTGCGAGGTGGCGTTCCGCTTGAGCAGGAGCTTGATCTCGGAGGTGGCTTCCATCATCTCATGAATCCCGATCCGGCCCTTGTACCCCGAGCCGTTGCACTTCTCGCAGCCAGCGGAGCGCTTCAAGCTGAGGCTGACGCCGTAGCTGAACCCGGACCGGTCGAAGGCCTCCCGGCCGTAATCGGTCCGCAGGTCTTCAAACTCCTCCTCGGTCGGACGGTAGGAATCCATGCAGTTGGTGCACAGGCGCCGGACCAGCCGCTGCCCCAGGACGCCGAGAAACGCATCGGAGATGTTCAAGGCGTTCATGCCCATCTCCAGCAGCCGGGTGAGGGTCTCCGGCGCGTTGTTCGTGTGCAGGGTGGAAAACACCAGGTGACCGGTCAGCGCCGCCTCCAGGCCGATGGCGGCCGTTTCGCGGTCGCGCATTTCACCGATCATGATGATGTCCGGGTCGAGGCGCAGGAAGCCGCGCATGATGCGCGCGAAATCCAGGCCGATCTTCGGGCGCACCTGCACCTGGCGCAGCCCCGGCTGGGTGATTTCGACCGGGTCTTCGGCCGTCCAGATCTTCACCCCCGGCTGGTTGATGTGGCCCAGGACGGCGTGCAGCGTCGTCGTCTTGCCGGACCCGGTCGGCCCCACGCACAGGATCATCCCGTAGGGGCGCGCGATCAATTTTTTCAGCACGGTCAGGTTGCGCTCGTGCAGCCCGATCTGGTCGATCTTGAGCGGGGTGGTGCGGGTCAGGATGCGCATGACGGCGTCTTCGAATTTGCCCACCGTCGGCATGGTGGACAGGCGCATCTCGAACTCCTGGAGCCCCTTGCGCCGGACCTTGATCTTGCCGTCCTGCGGCAGGCGCTTTTCGGCGATGTCCAGCTCGGCCATGATTTTGAGCCGCGAGATGATCGCCGGGGCCATGGCGTTTGGCACCTGGATGTATTCGTGGCAGACCCCGTCGGTACGGAACCGGATGGTGGTCTTGCGGGTCAGCGGCGATGGCTCGATGTGGATGTCGGAAGCGCCGTTGCGGAATGCGGTCACCAGAATCTGGTCCACGAACTTGACGATCTGGCTGGAGGATTCATCCAGGCCGCTGCGGTCGTCCTGCAGCTCCTCCTCTTCCTCGAAGCTGACGTCGGGAAGGATCTGGTCGATGTTCTCGACCGAGGATTCCGCGGATTTTTCGACCCGGGGATCGAAAAAATGCTGGATGTACTTGTCGACGTCCTCCTTGACGGCCACGGAGATGTTGATCTTCTGGTTGCCCATCAGGGCGCGGATGTGATCGGTCTTGCGCAGGTCCTTGGGGTCATCCACCAGGATCTCGATGCCGCTTTTGTCCCAGCGCAGGGGAACCCAGACATAGTAGAGCAGGAAGGACTTCTTCAGGTTGTTGATCAGCTCGAAGGGCACCGGCAGGTCCGCATCGAAGGTGCGGAAGGGGCAGCCGTAGAACATCGCCAGCGATTTGCCGATTTCCTGGATGTTGACCTTGAACCGGTCCATCAGCACGAACTCGACGCTCTTGTTGGCCTTCTTGGCGATGGCCAGAGCATCCTGCAGCTGCTGGGTGCTGATCAGCTTGCTGCGCAGCAGGTAGTCGTAGCGGGAGTTGCTGGACAGCTTGGCCTTCAGCGCTTTCAGCCGGTCGGCGATTTCCGTATCAGCGGGGTCCATCTCGGCCGCCGCCTGGTAAAGCTCGAACGAAAGGTCGTGCATGTCCTTCTGTTCCAGCTCCCGGCCGAGCCACAGCTGGATCTGGGCCGTTTCATGGTTGCCCAGGCTGAACTTGTAGACGACCTTGTAAGCGGCCTTGACCACTTCGGCCGGATCCCTGATCTCCAGCAGGCAGGCGAGGTAATCACGTATGATTCTGCCTGGCAGCCCGTTCGATTTGAGCACGTCGCAGGCGGCCGGATCCGCGTCCACCAGCTTCTGGTACTCCGCCGCGGCCTCCTCCATGAGGCCCAGTTCCTTTAGCGCAGCGGCGCCGTCGAGCAGCGTCGTGACATCCTCCTGGGCTGAAAGGGCCTTCTTGAAAACCGAAATATGCTCGGCCGAAAGTCCCTTCTTCTCGGAGGCCTTTTGCTCCTGAATCTCCTGTTTCAGCCGGGCGACCTTCTCGGACAGGGTCTGCCGGGCCTCGACCGGGATCGCATTTGGGGATGCGACCACCTGTTCGTAGAGTTCCAGCGCCTCCTCGGTCATCCCCATGGCATAGCAGGTTTCCGCCTCTTTCATTTTCAAATCGACATTCAGCAGCCCGGAGGCCTGGCATTGATCCATAAGATGATAATCCGTCTTCGATGAGAATTGAGCGCTGCCAGAGGCCGGCAATCCGCTTCTGGCCCAGAAACATCGGCCGGGGAAAGAAAATTATATCAATCCTATCGGTAGATTGGCGATTTACTTTAGATCGCCTTGCGGCCGGCGGGGAGTTTCCACGTCCGGGGAATTTTGTTATGATGAGGGTATGTTGGAAGGAGGTTACGATGCCGGTCTACGAATATGAGCACCTGCACCGACCCTGTGAGTGGGGGCAGGTATTCGAGCAGCGTCAGTCGATGGCCGACCCCTCTCTGGAACGCTGCCCTAATTGCGGGGGATCTGTCGTGAAGTGCGTGTCCCGGATCAACATCAACACACCCAAGACCAACAGCGAACTGAAGGATCTCGGGTTCACCAAGCTCGTCCGCCGCGATGACGGGGTCTACGAAAACGTCACCGCCCGCAGCGGCGACAGTCGCTACATGGTGCGCGGCCAACCGAAAACGCTGCCGGACATCAAGAAAACCCTTGCCGATTAAAAAACACCCCGATCTGGCCTTGCCAGGTCGGGATATTTTTTAATGTAAAAAATGCAGGTTATTAAGGATAAAGACCTAATATACCATCTCAAGTCTGTGTAGGCTATTTTTTAAGCTTGACCACCAAAAAACCAGCGTTTTTTCGCCAGATGAATAGGTTGACGGCTCCATCTTTGGGAACCTTCTTGATCGCCTCGTTGTAGTCTTTTACCGATTCCACGGTCTGGTGATTGACCTCCTTTATTATGTCCCCCACCCGCATCCCGGCCTCGTCCGCCTGGCTGCCGTTCTGGACGTCGATCACGATCACCCCGGACGACTCGCGAATGTTGAAGCGCTGGGCGATTTCGGGCGTCAGACCCGATACCCGCAGCCCCAGCTGGTCTTCGCGCTTCTCGGGCGTCTCGCCCTGCGCGGCCACCTTGCCCTCCTCGCGCTTGGCGATCTTCACCGTGAACGTCTTGGGCTGACCGTCGCGAATCACCTTCAGCTTGGCGCTCTGGCCGACGGGAATGGCCGCCACCAGGCTGGTGAGCTGCCGCGTGGATTCCACCTTCTGCCCGTTCACCTCCACGATGATGTCCTTGGACTTGATGCCGGCGGCATCGGCCGGATCCCCCTTGAACACGTCGGCCACGAAAACGCCCTTCTTGGCCTCGATGCCGTAGTAGTCGGCCATCTCCTGGTTGACGTCCTGGATGGCCACTCCGAGCCAGCCGCGGGTGACCTCGCCGCCGGACTTGAGCTGGGCGACGATCCCTTTGGCGAGGTTGATGGGGATGGCGAACCCGATCCCCTGGCCGGAGGCGATGATGGCGGTGTTGATGCCCACCACTTCGCCCTTCAGGTTCAGGAGCGGCCCGCCGCTGTTGCCCGGGTTGATGGAGGCGTCGGTCTGGATGAAGTCATCGTAGGGGCCGGAGCCGATCACGCGGCCCTTGGCGCTGACGATGCCCGCGGTCACGGTGCGCTCCAGGCCGAAGGGGCTGCCGATGGCCACCACCCACTGCCCCACCTTCAGCTGGGCCGAGTCGCCCAGCTTGAGCACCGGGAAGTCGTGACTGTTGGACTTGATCTTGAGCAGCGCCAGGTCCGTGCTGGGGTCGCGCCCGATCACCTGGGCGTCGAATTCCTTTTCATCATCAATCTTGACCTTGATCTGGTCGGCATCCTCGATGACGTGGTTGTTGGTGACCACGTAGCCGTCCTTGTCGATGATGAAGCCCGACCCCAGGCTCGGCTGCTTGAACTCGCGCTGCATCTCGTCGCCGAAGAACCGTTCAAAGAACTCGTTGAACGGGTTCTCGCGCCCGCCCGGGTCGCGCTGAAAATGGCGGAGCACCGGCCCTCCGCCCTTCAGCGTCTTCACGGTGCGGATATTCACCACGGCCGGCCCGACCGTTTCAGCCAGCTGACTGAAGCTGGCCGGCACCATGGGCGGTTCCACGGAGTTCGACGCCCAGGCCGACGTTGCCCACCCGCCCGGCGATCCGCCGCCGGCCAGCGTCCACGCCGAGGCCAGCGCCGCCAGCAGGGCCATCAAGACCCGCCTGCTCACGACTCGTTTCTGCCCGAAAACCATTTTCTCAGATCCTCCTTCGAAGCGCTTTCGCTGCGCTGCCAGTTCCTATAATGCGAATTCCGGGGGTCGGTTGCAAGCCGCCGATCCAAATCGGAACGTGCAGGTCCTCCCGCCCTTGACATGCAGCATCATATTTTTTACAAAAATAAGCTTGTGTCCTTAAGCGAGGAGCCAGACCCAATGATCCATGTCGAAAACCTGACCAAATACTACGACGAGATCTGCGCGGTGGACCGGATCTCGTTCGACGTCCGGAAAGGCGAGATCCTCGGCCTGCTGGGGCCGAACGGCGCCGGCAAGACCACCACCCTGCGCATGCTGACCGGGTTCCTGAAACCCTCCGCCGGTCGCATCCAAATAGGGGACTATAGCATTGAGGACCGGCCTCTGGAAATCAAAAAAATCATCGGCTACCTCCCCGAATCGGCCCCCCTGTACCAGGACATGCTGGTGGTCGACTACCTGCAGTTCGTGGCCGGCCTGAGGGAGCTAGACGCCGGCGCCCGCCTCGACCGCATCCGCGAACTCGGCGAGCTCTGCGGCATCCGCGAGGTGATGCACCAGCCGATCGGCGAGCTTTCCAAGGGCTACCGCCAGCGCGTGGGCCTGGCCCACGCCATGATGGGCGACCCGGAAGTCCTCGTGCTGGACGAGCCCACCTCGGGCCTTGACCCCAACCAGATCGTGGAGATCCGGGAGATCATCCGGCGCATCGGCAAGGCCAAGACCGTCGTTTTTTCGACGCACATCCTGAGCGAAGCCGAAGCCACCTGCGACCGGGTGGCCATCATCCACCGCGGGAAAATCGCCGCCGACAGCAGCACGACGCGCCTCAAGGAAACCCTGGGCGGCCGCAGCCAGATCCACGTGACCCTGACCGGCGCCGATGCCGACGGCGTGCAGCGGGAGCTCGCCGGAGTCCCGGGCGTGACGGGCCTGAGCCTTCTCGATCCGTCCAACGGCGCCGTCCGCCTCGTGCTCACCTGCGACGCCACCTGCGATCCGCGGCCCGAGCTCTATCAGCGGATCCGCCGGACGAGCTGGACCCTTTTGGAATTCCACCAGGAGACCCTGAAGCTCGAAGACATCTTCAGGGAGCTCACCAAGGAGAGTTGACACGCATGCGCCACGCACTGACCATCGGCCGCAGGGAATTCAACGCCTATTTCACCGCCCCGATCGCCTACATCGTCATCGCGATCTTCCTGCTGGTGACGGGCTGGTTTTTCTTCTCCACCTTTTTCCTGCTCAACCAGGCGAACCTGCGGAACTTCTTCGGCCTGCTGCCCATCATTTTCGCCTTCGTGGTTCCGGCGGTCACGATGCGCCTGTTCGCGGAGGAATTCCACATCGGCTCCTACGAAACCCTGCTCACCCTGCCGGTGGGCTTCGGCGACGTCGTTCTCGGCAAGTTCTCGGCCGCCTGCGCCTTCGTCGCAGCGATGCTCCTGCCGACCCTGGCCTACCCGGTCGCGGTCGCGGCCCTGGGCGCGCTGGACTGGGGCCCGGTGATCGGCGGGTATCTGGGGGCCGTGCTGTTGGGCGCGGCCTTTGCGGCCGTCGGCCTGTTCGCCTCGGCGCTCACGCGCAACCAGATCGTCGCCTTCATCATCGGGCTGGCGATCTGTTTCGGCCTGACCCTGGTCGACCAGATGGCCTTTTTCCTCCCCCAGGTCTTTGCATCGACCCTCACCTACCTGGCGGCGGACGTGCACTTCCAGAACGTCGCCCGAGGGGTCGTCGACACGCGCGACCTGATTTACTTTCTGAGCGTCTGTTTCATCGGCCTCTACGCCACCCACCTGGCGCTCAGCTCACGCAACTAACCGCGGAAGGGACGGAATATGACTCGATCCAGACGATCCGCCGTCTATACCAAGTTCGCCCTCTATCTGCTGGCCGTGGTCCTGGTCAACGCGGCCGGCATCACGCTGTTCGCACGCTTCGACCTGACCCGCGACGGCATTTACTCGTTGTCCGAGGCCAGCCGGAAGGCCGTCTCCACGCTCTCGGAGCCGCTGACCCTGCACGTGTTCTTCAGCCGCAACCTACCCGCGCCCTACAACAGCATCGAACAGTACCTGCACGATCTGCTCGAGGAGTACGCCCTGCGGGCCAACCGGCTGCTCAGCTACCGCTTCTATGACGTGAGCGCCGAAGAGGGCGACGCCCCGGCCGACGCCGGGGAAAACCAGAAACTGGCCAACAGCTACGGAATCCACCCGATCCAGGTCCAGGCGATCGAGAAGGACGAGGTCAAGTTCCAGCGGGCCTACATGGGCATGGCCCTGATCCACGGCGACCTGATCGAGCGCATCCCGACCATCAGCACCACCGACGGCCTCGAGTACCAGATCACCACCGCCATCCAGAAGATGAACGCCAAGATCAGCGCGCTGCTGCGCCTGAGCGGCAAGATCCAGGTGCGCATGTTCCTGTCGCCGTCCCTGAGCGCCATCGGCCCGCACATGGGTCTCAAGCAGCTGCCCCAGCTGCCGGCCGAGGTCGAACGGACCGTGAAGGCCCTGAATGCCAAGACCTACGGCAAGCTCGCCTACGAGTTCAGCGAGCCGCCGTCCGGCCCGGAATTCGAGGACGTCTCCCGCACCTACAACCTGCTGGCCCTCTCCTGGCCGGCGTCGAACGACGGCAAGATCGCGGCCGGCAAGGGCGCGATCGGCCTCGTGGTCCAATACGGGGAGCGCAAGATCAATCTGCCGCTGATCGATGTCGTGCGCATCCCGATCCTCGGCACCCAGTACAAGCTGGTGAGCATGGAGGACCTCGACCGGATGATCAGCGCCAGCGTGGAGTCGCTGATCGACATCCACAGCCAGCTGGGATACGTGGCCGACCGGGGCGCGGCGCCCATCGGAGGGGGCGGGGCCGGCGCGCCCGGCCGGCCGGACGAGCTGCAGGCCTTCGGCAACATCCGCGAACACCTCTCGCGGATGTATTCCCTCAAACCGGTGTCTCTCGCCGAGGGCCGCATCCCCGAAGGCATCGCCTGCCTGCTGCTCGCCAAGCCGCGGGAGAAATTCAGCGAACACGACCTGTTCCTGATCGACCAGTTCCTGATGCAGGGCAAGAGCCTGGCCCTTTTCCTGGACGCTTTCGATGAGATCCAGATGCCCGGCCAGGGCCAGACCGCCCACCCCCCCATCGAAACCGGCCTGGAGGCCCTGCTCGAGCACTACGGCGTGAAGATCCAGCGCTCCTACGTCCTGGACGAGAATTGCTACCGCCAGGAGCTGCCCGCGCAGCTGGGCGGA
>Ga0209254_10001237_pt1 | contig 22732 bp, 22 predicted proteins | sample FrelakmetDIP11DI_FD_187148 | JGI IMG/M metagenome (GOLD analysis project Ga0209254, IMG submission 187148) | Freshwater lake sediment microbial communities from the University of Notre Dame, USA, for methane emissions studies - DIP11 DI (SPAdes)... | ecosystem: Environmental > Aquatic >...
GCGCGGTTCTGCACGGCGAACACCGCCGCCTCGACGCGCGAGCTCAGGCCGAGCTTGGCGAGGATGTGGCGCACGTGCAGCTTGACGGTGTCGTGACTGATGCCGAGCACCTTGGCGATCGCCTTGTTGCTCATGCCGGCGGCGACGTGGCCGAGGATCTGCCGCTCGCGCCCGGTGAGCTGCTTGACCAGGCTGGCGGCGCTGCCGGGCTCGTCGCCGCTTTGCAGGATCGCGGCGAGCTTGCCGGCGATCGACGGGGCGACCACCAGTTCGCCGCGGGCGGCGCGGCGGATGGCCTCGATGACGTCGGCCGGCTCCATGTCCTTGAGCAGGTAGCCGCGCACGCCGAGGCGCAGCGCGGCGGCGAGGTCCTCGGCGGCCTCGCTCATCGTCAGCACCAGCACCGGCGTGGTCTCGCCGCGCTCGCGCAGGCTCTTCAGCAGCGTGATGCCGTCGGTCGGCACCATGCGCAGGTCGAGGATCAGCAGGTCGGGCTGATGCTGGCGCAGCAGGTCGAAGGCCTCGTCGGCGCGGCCGGTGGTGGCCAGCACCTGCATGCCGGCGCCGCGCGAAAGCAGGTCGGCCAGCCCCTGGCGGACCAGCGCGTGGTCGTCGACCAGCACCAGCTTGATCGGCGGCGCGGCGCTCATCGGGCGACGGCGTGCAGGGCGGGCCGGTCGATCGTCAGGGTCACCCGCGTGCCGCCGGTGGGCAGGGCGCTGATCTGCAGGCGGCCGCCGGCCCGGCCGGCCCGCTCGCGCATGATCTGCAGGCCGTGGTGGCCGGCCTCGGTCAGGCGGCCGGCGCAGCGCGGATCGAGGATCTCCTGATCCGGGCCGCGGCCGTCGTCCTCGACCGTCACGCGCAAGGCCTGCTCGCCGGGCTGCACCGTCAGCCGCGCGAGCCGTGCGCCCGAGTGGTGGCTGACGTTGGCCAGCGCCTCCTGCACGATGTAGAAGATCTGCAGCTGCTGGCCGGCCGGCAGGTCGAGTTCGTGCTCCGGGCAGTCGAACAGCAGCTCGATGCCGCTGCGCTGTCTGAAGGTGGCGGCCAGCTCGCGCAACGAGGCGATCAGCCCGCGCGAATCCATGCCGGCGCGGTACAGGCTGATCATCTCGCGCAGCCGCCCGTGGGCGTTGCGCAGCTCGTCGCTGACGTCGCCGGCGTACTCGTGGGCATGCATGCAGTCGCCATCGCGTATGGCGGTGTCGAGCAGGGTCATGCGCATGCGCATGAAGGTCAGCGACTGGGCCAGCGCGTCGTGGACGTCGGCGGCCATCGACTGCCGCTCGGCGGCGAGCCGCGCCTGCAGGTTCTCGCGCGTCAGCCGCTCGTTCTCCAACGCCACGCCGAGCAGCTGGCCGAACGGCCGCAGCAGCCGCGTGATCCCGGCCGGCGGATCCTGCCCCTCGGCGAAGAACAGGTTGAGCACGCCGATCGGCCGGTCGAGGTGATCGAGCGGCACCGCCACGGCGCGGCCGCTGAACGCGCCGCTGCCGGCGGCGCCGTCGCGCATGGCGCAGCCGATCGACGCCGTCGCCTGCCGAGTGAGCGAACTCTGCAGCGCGGCGCCGCACATGCCGCAGGAGGCCGGCATCATCGAATCGCGCGCACAGACCTCGCCCGGCAGGCCGATCGCGGCGAGCAGGCGCAGGCTGCTGCCGTCGTGCGTGGGCGCGCGGATCGCGCCGGCCTGCGCGCCGGTCAGGCGCACGACCAGGCCGAGGAAGTCGACCAGCATGGAGCCGGTCTCGTCGGCGTCGAAGCGCTGCGCGGTCGCCTCGCCGGTGGCGATGCCGCGCGTGGCCAGGGGTTCGATCTTCACGGGAAGGGGGCGTGCGGCCGCGGCGCGGGGGGGAATCCGCGAATACTAGCGAAACGGGCGTGCGAAGGCACGCCGCACGGCGTCTGCGCGGCCGGGGCGACGCCGCAAGTCCGTCGCGCACCCGCGGTATACCCCCGGGGGTGCCAGGGTCAGGCGACCGCCTGGTAGTACAGGTTCTGCGGGTGGTTGGCCTGGGCGAAGAAGAACCAGCGCTCGGCCAGCAGGCCGACGTACTGGACGACGAAAGCCAGCGCCGGCAGCAGGGGTGATCCCTGCCACAGCCCGGCGGCGAGCACGACGGCGGGCAGCGGGAAGGCGAGCACCAGGAAGATCCACTTGATCGAGCGGAAGAACGCGCGCGAGCGGCCGTGGAAGAACTCGCGCGTGTTGAACGAGCCGCCCATCATGCCCTGCGAGATCTGCCGGATGCGCGGATGGCGGACGCCGATGGCGGTGGCGAGCGTCGACTTCGGCTTCAGCCGCGCGTTGCGCACCAGCGAGGCGGCGCGGCTGACAAAGGCGGCGGCGGTGACCAGAAGCGCGCCGGCGGCGAAGAAGGGCACGAGCGCGGTGGCCGCCGGCGCGGCGAGCGCGGTGGCCAGCATGAAGCCCGAGGCGAGGCCGAGCAGCAGGTAGTTGACGACCGTCAGCGGCGAGTGCCACTCCTGCAGGAACTTCAGGCACGCATAGATCATCCCGGTGCAGACGTACAGCGCCAGCGCCAGCACGGCGGTCGCCGCGCCGAGCGCGAGCACCGGCACCGGGTTCGCCGCACTCCAGCCGCTGGCGTGCGCGAGCGCGTAGACGACGAGCGCGCCCATGAACATCGGCAGCACGATCACCTCGCGCGACAGCCAGGAAGTGCGCCAGCGCGTCGCCGAGCGCCAGGCGCGTTCCGGGCGGCCGAGGTGGAAGAACGACGAGAGCAGGCCGAGGCCGGTGAGCACGACCGCGATGGCGGCGCCCGCCGCCAGGAACGAGGGCGGCGGCTGAGGCGTCCAGCCGACCCGGCCCCACAGTTCGGCCAGGTACAGCGCCAGGAACAGTCCCTGGCCGGCGCCGATCAGCGTGGTGAGGAGGAGAACGGAAAAGGCGGGCTGCATCGCGGGGCGGCGCAAGTCGTGGGCGGCGTTCTCACCAGGAGGTCACGTCGTCGAGCGCCGGATCCTTCTTCGGCGGCCTCGGCAGCTTGCCGTCGACCTTCAGCGGGTTGTCAGCGCGGGTCAGCTCGTCCGGCGTGATCGGAATCGTCGTCCGCCGGCGCGGCAGGTAGTGATTGGCCGGATGGGTGCCCCACTCGGGCATCAGCGCGTAGCCGCCGCGATCGCGGATCGCCTGCGAGACCTCGGAATCCGGATCGTGCACGTCGCCGAACAGCCGCGCGCTGGTCGGGCAGGCCATCACGCAGGCCGGCCTGCGTTCGGCCGGCGGCAGGCCGGTGTCGTAGATGCGGTCGACGCACAGCGTGCACTTCTTCATCACCTTCTGCTTCTCGTCGATCTCGCGCACGCCGTACGGGCAGGCCCACGAGCAGTACTTGCAGCCGATGCACTTGTCGAAGTCGACCAGCACGATGCCGTCCTCGGGCCGCTTGTAGCTCGCCCCGGTCGGGCACACCGGCACGCACGGCGGGTCCTCGCAGTGCAGGCAGGATTTCGGGAAATGCACCGTCTGCGTGTTCGGGTACTGGCCGACCTCGAACGTCTGCACGCGGTTGAAGAAGGTGCCGGTCGGATCGGCGTCGTAGGGGCGCTGGTCCGCCATCGGTCCGGCCGGACCCGACGTGTTCCACTGCTTGCAGCTCGTCACGCAGGCGTGGCAGCCGACGCAGACGTTCAGGTCGATGACCAGGGCGAGTTGAGTCACGGCGAGCGCTCCCCTGCAGCCGGTTGCCTCATCGCCTGCCCCCGTTGCCGCGCGACGTGTAGGCGAGCCAGAGCGACTTCAGCTTGGTCATGCCCGGATACTCGCGCAGCGGTGCGAACTGCGGCGAGGTGACCGCCGGCTCGTCGGCCGGCGCCTTGCGGATGCGTACCCGCACGTCGTACCAGCCGGCCTGCCCGGTGACCGGGTCGGAGTTCGACACGCGGCCGCCCCCGGCGGCCGGCAGTTCCTCGCTGATCAGGTGGTTGAGCAGGAAGCCCTTCTGCGATTCGTTCGCCTGCGGCGCCAGCGCCCAGGCGCCGGCAGCCTTGCCGATCGCGTTCCAGGTCCACACGGTGCCGGCCTCGACGGCCTCCGAGTGGCGGCACATGCAGCGCACGGCTCCCCACTGCGACTCGACCCAGATCCAGTCGCCGTCGTCGATGCCGGCGGCGCGCGCGGTGAGCGGGTTGACGAACAGGTAATTGTGGGCGTGGATCTGCCGCAGCCAGGCGTTCTGCGAATCCCACGAGTGGTACATCGCCATCGGCCGCTGCGTGATCGCCGCCAGCGGGTAGGCCTGCGTGTCGGTCGCCTGCACCTCGAGCGGCGCGTAGTAAAAGGGCAGCGGGTCGAAGTAGGTGGCGATCCGCTCGCGCAGGTGCGCCGGCGGCTTGCGCGAGATGCCCTTGCCCTGCGCGGCCGAGCGGAACTTCTGCAGCACCTCGGAGTACAGGTGGATCAGGATCGGCTCGGCGTAGCGCGTGATGCGGTTGCGCAGCGACCACTCCAGGTAGCCCTTGTTCCAGTTGCGCATGTACTGGTACGACGGCGGCAGGTGGTGGTGGAACACGCAGTTGTTCTTCTCGTACATCTCCCACTGCTGCGGGTTCGGCTCGCCGCGCATGAACTTCTCGCCGCTGCGGCCGCGCCAGCCGGACAGGAAACCGATGCCCGAGCCGGCCTCGGTCTCGTAGTTGACGATGAAGTCCGGGTAGTTGCGGAACTTGCGCTCGCCGCTCGGCCGCGTGAAGGCGGGCAGTTTCAGCCGCGAGGCCAGTTCGATCAGCATTTCCTGGAACGGCTTGCACTCGCCGGTCGGCGCGAGCACCGGGATGCGCACCGAGTCGACCGGACCGTCGAACTCGGAGATCGGCCGGTCGAGCATCGACATCACGTCGTGCCGCTCGAGGTAGGTAGTGTCGGGCAGCACCAGGTCGGCGAACGCCGTGGTCTCGGAGTGGAAGGCGTCGCAGACGACGAGGAACGGGATCCGGAATTCGCCGCTCTCGTCCTTGTCGTTGAGCATCTTGCGGACCTCGACGGTGTTCATCGTCGAGTTCCAGGCCATGTTGGCCATGAAGATCAGCAGCGTGTCGATGCGGTACGGATCGCCGCGCCAGGCGTTGGTGATCACGTTGTGCATCAGCCCGTGCACCGCCAGCGGGTACTCCCACGAGAACGCCTTGTCGATGCGCACCGGGCTGCCGTCCTCGGCGACGAACAGATCGTCGGGATCGGACGGCCAGCCGAGCGCCATGCCGTCGAGCGGGTGGTTGGGCTTGACCGCCAGCGGCGTGTTCGGCGGGCGCGCGCAGGGCGGGATCGGCCGCGGGAACGGCGCCTTGTGGCGGAATCCGCCGGGCCGGTCGATCGTGCCCAGCAGGGTCATCAGGATGGCCAGCGCGCGGATGGTCTGAAAGCCGTTCGAGTGCGCGGCCAGGCCGCGCATGGCGTGGAAGGCGACCGGGTTGCCGGTCACCGTCTGGTGCTCGACCCCCCACGAGTCGGTCCAGGCGATCGGCAATTCGATCTTCTCGTCGCGCGCGGTGATGCCCAGCTCGTGCGCCAGGCGGGTGATCGTCGCCGCCGGGATGCCGGTGATGTTGGCTGCCCACTGAGGCGTGCAGTCCTTGACCCGCTCCTGCAGCAGCTGGAACGCCGGCTTCACCGCGGTGCCGTCGTGCAGCCGGAAGGCTCCGAACAGGAAGGGGTCGGCGCCTTCCGTGTGCGTGATGACCGGCGCGTTGCTGATCCGGTCCCACCACAGCTTGTTCTGCGGGTCGTAGCAGGCCTCTTCCTCGGGCACCTCGGTGCGCACGAACATGCCGAATTCGTCGCCCGCCTCGTCGACGTTCACCAGCTGGCCGGCGTTCGTGTAGCGGACCAGGAAGTCGCGGTCGTACAGGCCCTGGACGATCAGTTCGCGGATCAGCGCCAGCAGCAGCGCGCCGTCGGTGCCGGGCTTGATCGGCACCCACTCGTCGGCGATTGCCGAGTAGCCGGTGCGCACCGGGTTGACCGAGACGAAGCGCCCGCCGCGCCGCTTGAACTTGCTGATGGCGATCTTCAGCGGGTTGGAGTGGTGGTCCTCGGCGGTGCCGATCATGAAGAACAGCCGCGCCCGGTCGAGGTCCGGGCCGCCGAACTCCCAGAACGAGCCGCCGATGGTGTAGATCATGCCGGCGGCCATGTTCACCGAGCAGAAGCCGCCGTGCGCCGCATAGTTGGGCGTGCCGAACTGGCGTGCGAACAGGCCGGTCAGCGCCTGCATCTGGTCGCGCCCGGTGAACAGGGCGAACTTCTTCGGGTCGGTGGCGCGGATCTTCGCCAGCCGCTCGGTCAGCAGCTCGAATGCGCGCTCCCAGCTGATCTCCTCGAACTCGCCGGCGCCGCGCTCGCTGCCTTGCTTGCGCAGCAGCGGCCGGGTCAGCCGCGCCGGCGAGTACTGCTTCATGATCCCCGACGATCCCTTGGCGCAGATCACGCCCTGGTTCAGCGGATGCTCGGGGTTGCCGTCGATGTAGCGGATCTTCCCGTCCTGCAGGTGCACGCGGATGCCGCAGCGGCAGGCGCACATGTAGCAGGTGGTCGTGCGCACGTCGGTGGCGCGCGGGGCGGGCGGATCGTCGGCAGGCATCGACAGCGGAGGTCTTGGTGCAATGTTGCGGGCGCGGACGAGCGTAGCAGCCGATGAGTGCGCATCGACCGGCAGCGCCGTAGGGCAAGCCATTAGGCTCGGCCGCGTGCGCACCTGTCTATTCCCGCAGACGGGGGGGCCGACATACCCACGTTGGTAGGCCGACGCCGCAGCAGCCGGGCAGTATGCTGCGCCGATGATGCCGGGTTCGACACGGCAATCCCGAGACGATGAAGATCGCCGTCGTATCCGACAGCCACGATCACGGTGACCTGCTGGTGCGTGCGATCGGGCTGGCGCGCGATTGGGGCGCGCAGGCGGTTTTTCATTGCGGCGACGTCATCGGTGGCAACACCTTGCGCGGCGCGATGGCGCTGGGCCTGCCGATGCACGTCATTCATGGCAACAACCTCGGTGACATCCCGGCGATGTCGAGGTTGGCGTTCGAGTCCCGTGGAGCGCTTGTCTACTACGGCGCGGAGGCGACGGTCGAACTCGGGCAGCGACGGCTGTTCATGATCCACTATCCCCATCTCGCGCGCGGCATGGCCCTGACCGGCGACTACGACGCGGTGTTCTGTGGTCACAGCCATTGCGCCGGGGTCGACAGAATCGCCCACATTCGCGGCGGACACACCTGGCTGGTGAACCCGGGAACCGTGGCCGGGTTCGGCGAGCCGCGCACGCTGGTGCTGGGCGATCTGGCGGCGCTTTCTTTCAGTGTGCGGACGCTGGAATGAAACTGACCCTTGCGATCGCCGGTTCATGCCTTGGCTGCTGGGTGTTGGCGTCAGTGGCGCAGCCGCTGGAGAAGTCGACTGCCAGCACCGGCAGGTACGACGTGCCGATCGAAGTTGCCAGGCCCGCCGGCAATGGCCCGTTCCCGCCGGTGCTGTACATCCACGCCAAGCGCGGCTTCGAAGACGAAGACCGCTCACACATGCGTGCCCTGGCGGCGCAGGGCTTCCTGGTCCTTGCGCCGGACTGGCAGCAGGGCAACATGATCGAGCGCTGGCCGGATCGGCATTACCCGGAAACGGAGGCCGACGTCGAAGCGGGGCTCAATGCGCTGCTGGCGCGCAACGACGTTTGCAGAGGGCCGGTGGGTATCGTCGGCGTCTCGCGCGGGCCTTACTTCGCGATCCGGCTGGCGGCGAAGCGGCCGCAAGACATCGCGGCGATCGTCTCCTACTACGGACACTTCCAGAACCCGAACGCGCCCGAGCCGCAGCAGCTGTTCTCGGTCGCGCCGGAGGTCAACCAGATCAGGGCGCCGGTGCTGATGCTGATCGGCGACGCCGACTTCGAACTGCGCCGCATGGTCAACGGGCGCGCGTTCTACGCGCTGTGGGGACGCGGCATTCCGGTCGAACTGCAGATGTACCCGATGGCGCGCCGCGCGTTCGATTTCCGCCCTGATGCATCGCCCGAGGAGAAGGAAGCGACGAAGCACGCGCGGAGCCGTGCGCGCACCTGGCTCGCCACCTATCTGAAGGTCGGCCCGGACGGGCGTTGCAAGGGTTAACCCGGTCGGCGTCCGACCCCGCGTCGGGCCGGGGTATCGCATCGCCACGGGTGCGACCCGACGTCTGGCGCGGTAGCCTTGTCGGCACCGATTCCTGCTCCTGGAGGCGACATGTTCGGACCGATCACCATTCCTTTCGGCGCGAAGCTGCTGTTCAACACCCTCAGGCTGAAGCCCGGCGTCACCTACGACGACATCGAGCTGGCGCTGGCCGAGACGTGCAACGTCGTCAAGGAGACCTACGGCGGCGACAAGGGCGGGTTCATCGCCGGGCAGGTCTTCCGCTTTTCCGGCTTCGTCTCGGCGGAGGGCTCGCTCGGCGGCACTCAAGGCGGCACGCACGGCACTGGCCACGACATGGTGATCGTGACCTACTGGCGCTCGTTCGACGAGCACGAGCGCTCGCACGCCGACTCGGTGTTCAAGGCCAAGTTCAGCGCGCTCGCCGAACTGTGCGACGAGACGCACGAACTCGGCTACGAGATGATGTGGCAGGGCGCGCCGGAAGGCGCACCGGTCGACATGAAACGCGTCGCGCAGCCCGTCTGAGCGCGCCGGGCCGTCCCAAGCGCGAAGCCTTCGAGCGCCCGCGAGAAGGCAGCCCGGTGCGCTACTTCTGCCCGACCGCCTGACGGGCGATCGAGTCGAGCAGCTTCTCGACGTCCTTCAGCGCCGCCTTCGATGCGGCCGAGCCGTCGGGCCGCCACGGGCGCCGGTATGCGACCTGGATCTTGCCCGGCTCCTTGGCGGTCGCGAAGACGACGATCGCATACGGGCACATCGCCGCGTTGAACGGGTCGGCCTCCATCGTCTTGCGCGACAGGCTGGCGCTGCAGAAGACGAACGCCTCCGCGTCGACGTAGATCGGTCCGCCCGAGCCGACGTCCTTGCCGGTGCGTTCGAGCATGCGGTTCAGGTACGACTGGTAGTCGATCACGAGGCCGTTGCTTTCGATCGCCAGTTTCAGGTCGTCGCGCACGTCCTCGAACTTGGCCTGCTTCGAGTAGGTGACCAGTGCACCCGGATCGGCGGCAAGCGACGTCGAAGCGATCATCAGGAACGCGATCAGCGCGGCGCGCAGCATCATGGTCTTGCCCCGGTCGGATTGACCTGGCAAGCATGCCAGAGCGCCGCGCCGACCTCTTGAGCCAACTCAGCCCGGCGCCGCACCGCGCGCCCATGCCCACAGGCCAGGGCATCTGCCGATCGAACCGGAGTTCGCGACGGCGGCTCGAGTATGGACGTGCCCGGCGCCTGCATGCCTCGAGCCCTCAGCCCGTGCTCCAGGCGCGCGGCCGCCGCATGCCGGCGATCTTGCACGCCTGCCTGACGTAGCCGTAGGGAAACAGCTCGAACAGCCGCTGGCGCGCCGCACCGCCCAGCCCGGCGTCGTCCGCGAGGAAGCGGATCACAAAGCGCGCATCCGGGATCAGCTGATGCTCGTCCAGGAATGCGCGCATGAAGCGCAGGACCTGCCAATGCAGGTCGGTCAGCCGCAGGCCCTCGCGCTCGGCCAGGGCCGCGGCGACGGTTTCGCTCCAGTCGTCCGGATCGACCAGGTAACCCTCGTCGTCGACGGCAGCGCCGGGCACCGCCGGCGCGGGCGGAATGTCCGTCACGGCTGTGCCGCGAGCCGGCTAGGAGTCTGCGTTGTGACGCCTACGGCTGTTTCGGCGTCTGATATTCGGCTTCCTTCTGGAACGGCTCCCAGACGGTTTCGTAACCGACGAACCCCTTTTCGTTCGGCGGCATCTGGCGCGTTGTCAGGAAACGCGAATGCCCGTCAGGAACCTTGGTGATGGGCTTCTGCTCGCTCATAGGTCACCTCCTTTCGCCGTGAAGTCAGGACTGCCTGCACAAGTGACTGCGTCCGGGTCGTCCGACGCCATTCAACACCGCCGCTCAGACAGGTCTCATGAGCGACGGGTCGACATCCGGCTGCGCGCCGGTCGCTCCGCCGGCTTTCATCTCATCGCCGGTTGCGTCGCGCACCGTCAGGATCTCGAGGGTGAAAACGACTTCCCTGCCGCAAAGTGGATTGTTGCCATCGACCGTCAGTGTCTCGTCGTCCATATGCGTCACGAGAAAGCTGCGGGTCTGGCCCTTGTCGTTCTCCATGAGGATGGAGGTGCCGACCTGCCGATACTCCTCGGGGACGTTTCCGAGGGAATCGGAAAAAACCAGCGACTCGTCTCTGGGTCCGAAGATCTGATTGCCGTCGATCGGCACCTCGATCACGTCGCCCGCCGACCTGCCCTCCAGCTCCTTGTGGACGAAAGGGGCCAGAATTTCATTGTGTCCGTGAACATAGCCCAACGGGAACTCGACCCGGGTGAGGACATGCCCCGACTTCCTGTCGGTCACCTTGTAGGTCAGCTCGACAAACTTGCCGTTCCGGATGACTTCGCTCACGTCAGATCAGGACGAAATGCTCAGAAGATGGACGCACCGAAAATCCTGACCTTTCCGTCCTCGTAGCCGAGGACAAGTCTGCCTAGCCATTCGCCTTGCTTCTTGGTGCTCCGCTGCCGGTAGAGGACGGTCACATGTTCGCCCCGGCGGATGATGCCGAGCGAGTCGACTTCTTCAGACAGATTCCTCGCCAGCTCGCTATGCGCAAACTGGTGGCCCGCAACAACCTGATCCATGGCACGCGCGAGCGAGCTGGAGAAGTTCCTTGCGAACTCGCCGTACTTGCCCTCGTTCGAGTACCTGACGAGGTCGCGCCACAAGGGCTTGGCCATCGTCAGGATCTCTTCGTCGGTCTTCTCAGTGATGTTCACGCGCGCCCGCAGATCCCGCTACTTCTCGTCCGCCACCAGGTGATAGCAGGGCGCCTTCTCCATGGTGTACTCGCCGGTGTTCGGATCGCGACGCGAAACCGTCAGCACGTGCCAGTTCGCGTCGTCGACCTTCATGGCGTCGCCGCGGTAGTAGTAGCCGGGCCAACGGGTCTCCTTGCGGAACAGCGTGTGCTGCGTGACGCACTCGGCGGCGCGGTGACGGTGCTTCAGTTCCCACGCGCGCAGCAATTCGTGGATGTCCTTGGCGGCCAGGTTCTCGAGGTCTTCCTCCATGATCTTGAGCTTCTTCAGACCGATGTTCAGAAGCTTATCGTTGGTCATGTAGTTGACGGTCACGCCGCCGCAGTACTCGTCCATCAGCTTCTGCAGGCGGTCCAGGCCCTGCTTGGGATTGATGTAGTGCGGGTTGACGTCGCCCGCCACGATCGCATTGCGGTAGATCCGGTAATGCTCGAGTGGCTTGTAAATCTCCTTCTTGCGGCGGTCGATCTGCGCATCGGAGACGACAATGCCTTGGGCCTTGCCGTCGTCGATGTACTTGCAGGCGGCCTTCGCGGCGAGACGGCCTTCGGTGAACGAGCCCGACGAGAAGGCGTGCGGCGTACCGCCGACCGCGTCACCGGCGCCGAACAGACCTGCGATCGTCGTCATCCGGTTGTAGCCCCAGAAGTACTCGGGAGGCGAGATGTCCTCCGGGCCGGAGCACCAGGCACCCGAACCGGTCGCATGAGAGCCCATCACGTAGGGCTCGGACGTGGTGAGTTCGGGGTTCTCGTTCTTGGGATCCACGTCGGTGGCGGCCCACAGAACCGCCTGGCCGACGGTCATGCCGAGGAAGTTCTCCCAACCGACCTCTTCCAGATGGGGATCCTGGAAGGCGCGCATGGTCACCATGTGAATGGGGCCGCGGCCGGCATTGACTTCGTTGATCAACGCGTGGTTACGCAAACAGGTCGGGATCGGCCGATGCGTCAGGTGCGACGCTTCCGGATCGAGATATTCCTTGCCGACCATCTTCTGCAGTTCGGGGAACCATTTGGACTCGTACTCTTCGCCCAGGCCGTTTTGCGTGTAGGTCTTCAGGTGCAGGAAGTAGGCGCCGACCGGCCCGTATCCGTCCTTGAAGCGGGCCAGCACGATGCGGTTTTCCATCTGGGTCATCTTGGCGCCGGCATTGATCATGAGACCGTACGCGGACGCGGACGACCAGGGCGCATACCAGGTCCGGCCGGAACCTTCGCCCACCGAGCGCGGCTTGAAGATGTTCGAAGCGCCGCCCGCGCCGCAGATCACGGTCCTCGACTTGAAGACGTGGTAGTTGCCCGTGCGGACGTTGAAGCCGACGGCGCCGGCCACCCGGTTCTCCCTGCTCTCGTCCATCAGCAGGTGGGTGACGCAGATGCGGTTGAAGACCTTGTCCGCCGACTTCTTCGCGGCCTCGGCCACGATGGGCTTGTAGGACTCGCCGTGAATCATGATCTGCCATCGGCCTTCACGAAGGTAGCGCCCGGTCTTCGGGTCCTTCATGATGGGCAGGCCCCACTCCTCGAACTGGTGCACCGTGGAGTCGACGTGACGGGCCATGTCGAACAGCAGGTCCTCCCGCACCATGCCCATCAGGTCGATGCGGGCGTAGCGGACGTGGTCTTCCGGGTTGTTTTCGCCCCAGCGCGTGCCCATGTAGCAGTTGATCGCGTACAGACCCTGGGCGACCGCACCCGAGCGATCGATGTTCGCCTTCTCGGCGATCACGATCTTCTTGTTCTGGCCCCAGAACCGCGCCTCCCAGGCGGCGCCGGTGCCGCCGAGGCCCGCACCGACGACCAGGATGTCGATGCCGTCTTCGATGATCGTTTCGTAGGCCATCAGTAGTAGACCCCCATCTTCAGTTTGAGACCTGCGGATTCGAGCGTGCGCAGGCCGCCGTCATCCAGGCGGATGTACTTCGGCTCGTTGTACAGCAGCTCGCCGTCGCGCATTTCCCTGCTGGGCGGGGGAACGTCGGCGAGCTTGGGAATCGCCTGACCCCAGGGCTTGGTGGTGATGGGCGACAGGAAGTTCTTCTCCGTGCCGTTGCGGAACTTGATCCGCCAGGCGATCGTGCCTTTCTGTTCGTCGCGGTGGACGCGGACGCTGTGGCCCAGCGGCGCGAAGTCGGCATATCCGCGCACATCGATCGCATGCTGCGGGCAGGCCTTCACGCAGGAGTAGCACTCCCAGCACATGTTCGGCTCGATGTTGTAGGCGCGCCGATAGGTCTTGTCGACGTGCATGATGTCCGACGGGCAGATGTCGACGCAATGTCCGCATCCGTCGCACCTTGTCATATAGACGAAGGTTGGCATTAGTCCGGCTCCTTATCTATTCCAACAGAACTTGCGGGCTGCGCTTTCTCAATAGTGGCGGGGCGCTTCGCGTTTGATGCCAAGCCCCATGTCCATCGGAGCGTCTCGCAACAGTTCCATGGAGTGCCTCCTCTGTTGCTCGGGATCATCACGGGTCTGCGTCGGCAGGTTCTCGGCTGAGCCATTGGCCTTGGACACTCTCTTCTCGAAGGCCGCCGCGGGCTTGAAGAACATGTGGGCGAACTTGGACCACGGCACGCCGGCGAACAGCACCGTGGTGGCGAGGATGTACAGCCCGAAGAGCACGCCGGCCCCGCCGCCGGAAGCCGCCCAGATCAGACCGAACGTGGCGCTCGCCAGCAGCGACAGGACGAACAGGTCCGCCTTGACGAGGCGCAACGGCGAGTTGCCCTCGGCCGCGACATCGACGCGGATGAAGAACCAGAACCAGTAGCCGCCGGCGCAGATCATCAGGCCGCCGAGCCACCAGAGCCGCGTCCAGAGGGCGCCTGCCGAGGCACTGAAAACCAGCACGACGGTGGCGAGCACATAGAGCACGAAGCCGTACATGCCCAGCAGGTGCGCGATGCGCCGGCGCGGGTTGCAGAACTCGCCGGAGGCGAGCACGTCCACCACGGCGGTCTGCACGGCGATCGACACGAGCTCACCGCCGCCGACCGGCTGCGCCGCCTTCGCCTTCGACCTGCGGAAGTTCTGGAAGAAGTAACTGGCGCTTCCCTTGTGCACGACGTCGAAGAGCGTTCCCGCGACGACCAGTATGAACATGACGACGACGTACGCCTGCATGACCGAAGGCGACAGCGACGCCGACAGCCCGGCAAACGGATTGGTGGTGAACATCGCTTATCTCCTCCCCGAACGATCGCAGATCTGGTTTCTTCCCGGCAGCTTCAACGGGCTGAATGCCCGGTCAGCTTCACTTCCACGCGCTCGCTCGCGGCGAGCCCTTCGTAGTATTCGCGCAGGACCGCCAGCACCTCCGGCCGGCTGAACTCGGCCGGCACCTCGGCGCCCTCGGACAGCCACTTGCGCAGCTTGGTGCCGGACACCAGCAGGCGATCGGCGTCGTCGTGCGGACAGGTGCGCGCCGAGGCCATGCCGCCGCACGGGTAGCACCAGAAGGTCCAGTCGATTTTCAGCGCCCGGGTCTGCAGCGCGTCGGCGGGGATCTCGTCGAAGATGCGGTGCGCATCGAACGGACCGTAGTAGCTGCCGACGCCGGCGTGGTCGCGGCCGACGATCAGGTGCGAGCAGCCGTAGTTCTGCCGGAAAAGCGCATGCAGCAGCGCCTCGCGCGGTCCGGCGTAGCGCATGTCGAGCGGGTAGCCGGCCTGCACGACGGTCTTCTTCACGAAGTAACCGTCGATCAGCGTCGCGATCGCCCGCGTGCGCACGTCGGCCGGGATGTCGCCCGGCTTCAGCGCCCCCAGCAGCGAGTGCACGAGCACGCCGTCGCAGACCTCGATCGCCACCTTGGCCAGGTACTCGTGCGAGCGGTGCATCGGGTTGCGGGTCTGGAAGGCGGCGACGCGCGTCCAGCCGAGCGAGTGGAACACTTCCCGCGTCTGCTTCGGCGTCATGAACAGCTCGTTGTACTTCTCGAACCCGCCGGTCGACAGAACCTTCACCGAGCCGGCCAGGTTGACGTCGCCCTGTTCCATCACCATCTTCACGCCGGGATGCTCAACATCCGCGGTGCGGAACACCATCATGCACTCGTGCTTCTTGTTGATGATGTACTTCTCGCTCACCCGCAGGGTGGCGAGGATCTCGTCCGAGTCGGGATCGACGAGCGCGATGTCGTCGCCGGTGCGGAACGACGAGGCCTGCTCGTTACCGGTCGACAGCGTGATCGGGATCGGCCAGAACAGGCCGGAGGCGAGCTTCATGCCGTCGCAGACGCGCTCCCAGTCGCCGTGCGTCATGAAGCCGTCGAGCGGCGTGAAGCCGCCGATGCCGAGCATGACGAGATCGCCTTTCTCGCGCGAACTGACGCGCAGCTTCGGCAGGCTCTGCGCGCGCGCCAGTTCCTGCGCGCGCGCGTCGCCGTCGAGCAGCAGCGGCTTGAGCGGCCCGCCGCCGTGCGGATCGACGAGGTGCTGCATGTTGACTCCCCAGTTCTTCTGCGGCGCTTGGCGGCCGTTGCCCGATACCCGCGCACGGCGCCCTTGTCGGGCGGCTCGCGCGGCGCCGACCGAAACCCGGCGCGCCCAGCGGCAATGCGCTTCTGCTCGTAGTCTAGGTGCGCGCACCACCGAAGGCGAGGGCGCAGTGCCTGCGCAAGCCCGGTTTCTTGATCTGGACGAGCAAATCGCTTATCGGGATTGCGGGTGGACTACCCGGTTGGGTAAGCGCCGGTCCTCCGGGCAGGTAGCCAGAACGCGACGCAGGCGGTAGGCGGCGGGACCGATGCCCGCCGGCGTGGCACTATGGAAAGTGCTGCCGTCACGTCACGAAAACCAGGAGGGGATCCATCGGAATGGCTGAACGAAGCTCAGGCAAGCCGTGGCTGCGGTTCGTGCTCTACGGCCTCGGCTCCGTCGTCTGTTATGGCTGGCTGTTCGCGAATCTGAACGACCGGTCGGTGATCGGCTACTTCACGCGCACCGACGGCTGGTTTCCGCTGCTGCCGGTGGTTACGGCGTTCGTCTTCTCCTATTTTCACGGCGCGTTCACCGGCTACTTCTGGGACGTCATGGGCGTGACGGCGAAGGCAGCCAAGCCGGTGGATAAGAAAGTGCTGGACCAGGCCGAGGGGAGCGAGGACTGATGGGCGAGAGCATCCTCATCGACCTGAACTGGCAGAGCGTCGGCTTCCTGCTGATCGTCGGCTTCATCGGCGGGCTGGTATCGGGCTTCATCGGTTCGGGCGGCGCCTTCGTGCTGACGCCGGGCATGATGAGCCTCGGCGTGCCGGGCCTGGTCGCCGTGGCTTCCAACATCTGCCACAAGTTCCCCAAGGCGCTGGTCGGCGCCATCAAGCGAAACAAGTACGGCCAGGTCGACGTCAAGCTCGGTCTGTTCATGTCGGCCACCGCTGCGCTCGGCATGTGGTGGGGCGCCGGCGTGCAGCAGAACATCAAGGCCGCCTACGGCGAGGTGGGCTCGAACCTGTACGTCAGTCTCGCCTTCGTCATCGTGCTGTCGATCGTCGGCGGGTTCGTGATGCGCGACGCGCTGCGCATCATGCGCTCGGGCCGCGCCCACGAGGAGGAGGAGACTTCGCCGCTGGCGCGCTGGGTGCAGTCGATCGAGATTCCCGGCACCATGGTCACGTTCAAGGTGGCGAAGGTACGGGTGTCGTTCCTGTTCATCCTGCCGCTGGGCTTCGCCACCGGCCTGCTCGCCTCGACCATCGCGGTGGGCGGCTTCGTCGGCGTGCCGGGCATGATGTACCTCCTCGGCGCGCCCGGCATCGTCGCTTCGGCCACCGAACTGGTGATCGCCTTCTGCATGGGGCTCGGCGGCACCCTCAAGTACGCCCTGGGCGGGTTCGTCGACATCCGGCTGGCGATGCTGATTCTGCTGGCGTCGCTGTTCGGCGTGCAACTCGGCGCCATCGGCACGACCTTCGTGCGGCCGTACGTGATCAAGGTGGTGATGGCGACGATCATGCTGATCGTCGCCGTCAGCCGCGCGCTGGTGGTGCCGGTGTACCTGACCGAACTGGGCCGCATGACGCTCGATCCGGCGCTGATGGTGCTGTTGAAGCGCGTCTCCTTCGCCTTCATGGTGCTGGCGCTCGCGGTGGGCGCGGTCATCATCGTCGGCGCGATGATCCGCGGCCACCGCGCGCACGGATGAGTGCGCCGCGCGCTGCGTCCGCCCGACGCTCGGCGGGCGTCCATACCGAGGCACGGGCGGCGCGGTGAGCCTGCCGGTCGCATGGCACCGTTTCCTGCCGCTGCTTTCCTGGTGGCCCCGGGTCGACCGCGGCTCGCTGCGCCACGACCTGGCAGCGGCGCTGACTGGCGCGGTGATAGTGCTGCCGCAGGCCGTTGCCTTCGCCAGCATCGCCGGCCTGCCGCCCGAGTACGGGCTGTACGCGGCGATGGTGCCGGCGGTGGTGGCGGCGCTGTGGGGGTCGAGCTGGCACCTGGTCTCGGGGCCGACCACGGCGATCTCGATCGTCGTCTTCGCCGCGGTCTCCCCGCTTGCCGCGCCCGGCAGCGATCACTACATCGGGCTGGCGCTGACGCTGACGCTGCTCGTCGGGGGGATGCAGCTGGCCATGGGGGTGGTGCGGCTCGGCGCGCTGGTCAACTTCATCTCGCACACGGTGATCGTCGGCTTCACCGCCGGCGCGGCCTGCCTGATCGCGGCCAGCCAGATCGGCAGCTTCCTCGGTCTGCAGGTGCCGCGCGGCCTGCACTTTCACGAGGTGATCCTCTACGCCTCGGCTCATCTCGGCGAGGCGCAACTGTGGGTGGCGCTGGTCGGCGGCGCCACCCTGGCGAGCGGGGCGCTGGCGCGGCGGTACCTGCCGCGCTGGCCGTACATGATCATTGCGATGGTGGTGGGCAGCGCGGTGGCGGCGGCGCTGAACTACCGCCTCGGCGCCTCGGCCACCGCAATCGCGACCGTCGGCACGATCGCCGCGGCCTTCCCGCCGCTTTCGCTTCCCGACCTTTCGTTCACGGCAGTCCGGTCGATGCTGTTCCCGGCGTTCATCGTCGCCATCCTGGCCCTGACCGAGGCGGTGGCGATCTCGCGCGCGATCGCCGTGCAGTCCGGCCAGCGAATCGACGCGAACCAGGAATTCATCGGCCAGGGACTGGCCAACATCGCCGGCAGCTTCTTCTCGGGTTACACCTCCAGCGGCTCGTTCAATCGCAGCGGAGTGAACTTCTCTGCCGGCGCCCGTACGCCGCTGGCGGCGGCGTTCTCGGCCGTGTTCCTGCTGCTCATCGCGCTGGTGGCGGCGCCGTGGGCGGCCTACCTGCCGGTGCCGGCGGTGGCCGCGGTGTTGTTCATCGTCGCCTGGGGACTGATCGACTTCGCCGAGATCGCCAAGATCCTGCGCCGTCATCCACGCGAGCGCGCGGTGCTCGCGCTGACCTTCCTAGGCACGCTGGTCGACCTCGAGAAGGGGCTGTTCCTCGGCATCGTGACCTCGCTCGTGTTCTACCTTTACCGGACGTCGCGGCCGGCGATCCAGGAGCGTGTCCCGCCGCTGGCCGAACTCGGCAACCCAAGGCGCAAGTTCATCGATGCCGACACCACGCACCCCGGCTGCCCGCAACTGGCGATACTGCGCGTGCGCGGATCGCTGTACTTCGGCGCGGTCGAGCACGTCAGCGACCACCTGCACGCGGTCGATGCGTCCGACCCTCGCCGCAAGTGGCTGATGCTGCTCGTGCAGGGGGTGAACTTCGTCGACCTCGCGGGCGTGCATCTGCTGCAGCACGAGGCCCGGCGGCGGCGCGCGCTCGGCGGCGGGCTGGTGCTGATTTCGGTGCAGCCCGCTGTGCACGAGATGCTGGCCCGTTCCGGCTACGTCGCCGCCGAGGGCGAGCAGCGGCTCGTCGCGCACAAGGGCGAGGCGCTGCGCGCGCTGTACCCGCTGCTGGACAGCGAGATCTGTCGCCGCTGCCCGGTGCGGCTCTTCGAGGAGTGCCAGCATGCGCTCCCCAATGGCGAAGCGCGCGCGCCGGCAGCGGACCACGCCGCGGCGAGGCCATGAGGCCGCCGCGGAGGTGAGGCATGGCGCAGCAGCTGAACCTCGCCCGCGCCGCGCAACTGGTCGGCGTGCCGCGCTCGACGCTGCAGCGGATGATCGGCACCGGCCAGCTGGTGTCCTTCGACGGCTTCATCGCCGTCGAGGAACTTCGCCGCGTCTTTCCCCATGCCGCGCTCGAGGACGCCGGCGCCTTCGAGAAGGTGGCGCGGATCCGCGCCGAGTCCTTCGGCAGGCGGGTCCGCGAGCGGCTGCTGCCGTCGCAGGAAGTGCTGGCGCAGCGCCTGTTCGCGCAGGGCCAGGAGCTGGCCGACCTGCGCCGCTACCTGAGCGCGTACCACGCGCTGGTCGTCGAGCACGAGCGCCGGTTGCGGGAGCTGGCCGGCCGGCGCGCCGACGTGGCGCTGCGCGAACTGGCGGACGAGATGCAGTACGGACTGAAGCAGGTGCTGGGCACCGAACCGGCGGAGGCACTGGATGCGATGGCCAACATGCTCAACGTGATCTCGGCGCAGGTGACGGTGCGGCCGAGCGGGCGGCAGTTCCTGCTCGAAGGCAACGATTCGATCCTGCAGGCCGGGCTGAAGGCGGGACTGCGCTTCGGCTACGGCTGCGGCAGCGGCTCCTGTGGCCTGTGCAAGGCGCGCGTGGTCGCCGGCGAAGTGCGGCAGATCCTGCACGCCGACTACGCGCTGTCGGAACTGGAGAAGCAGCAGGGCTACGCGCTGCTGTGCGCGAACACCGCGGTCAGCGACGTGGTCGTCGAGACGCTCGAGGCGCACGGCCCGGCCGACATCCCCGACCAGTCGCTGATGACGGCGGTGCGCGCGGTCGGCGCGCTGAGCCCGGACGTGCGGCTGCTGCACCTGCAGACGCCGCGCAGCAACCGGCTGCGCTTCCTGGCCGGCCAGTCGGTGACGCTCGGGGTGGTCAGCCCCGCCGGCGACCTGACGCAGACGCTGCCGCTGGCCAGCTGCCCCTGCGACGAGCGCAACCTGCACTTCCATGTGCGGCGCGATGTGCAGGAGCCGTTCGCCGAGGCGCTGTTCGCCGGTCAGTTGCATCCCGGCGAAACGGTCAGCGTGCGCGGGCCGGTCGGCGACTTCGTGCTCGACGCGGAGAGCACGCGGCCGCTGCTGCTGGTGGCCTGCGAGACCGGTTTCGGCCCGGTCAAGAGCCTGATCGAGCATGCGATCGCCAGCGAGCAGGTCGAGTCGTTCGCACTGCACTGGCTGGCCAGCGGACCCGAGGGCCACTACCTGGCCAACCAGTGCCGGGCGTGGTCGGCGGCGTTCGACCAGTTCTCCTACGTGCCGGTGACCGACGCCGACCCGGCTGCCGGGGTCGCCCGGCTGGTCGAGTCGGTGCGCGCCGGCGGCGCGATCGGTGAGAGCGACGTCTTCGTCGCCGGGCCGTCGGCGTTCGTCGAGGCGGCGGTGCCGGCGCTGATCGACGCCGGCGCGGCGCGCGAGCGGCTGCGCAGCTTCGTCGTATGACGATCCGTCACTGTTTCCACCGGCACGGCCGCGCGGCTGGCGCCGCCAACCTCACTGCGAGAGAAACCGAGCCATGAGCGACGCACTGAACTTCCTGGTCAAGGCCCGGCCCGACGCCATGGGCCACTACTTCAGGTTCCTGAAGGAGACCGGCAAGCACCTCGATCCGAAGACGCGCAACCTGATCTCGGTGATCACCAAGGTGCACTCGCAGACCGAGCGCGGCCTGCGCCAGTACCTGTCGCGGGCGCTGCGCGAGGGCGCTACGGCCGCCGAGGTGCTCGATGCGCTGCTGATGGCGTTCCCGGCGCTCGGGCTGGCGAAGATCGTGTGGGCGGTGGACATCATCATCGACATGGACCTGCCCGAGTTCCAGCCCGACCGGCTGGGCTTCGCGGGCGAGTGGCACGACGTCATGGCCGCTGCCGACGTCGCGGTCGGCGAGACCAGGCGCGTCGACTGCGACGGCCGCGGCCTGTTCGTGCATCGCACGGCGGAGGAGTACCGCGTCTACGACAGCCGCTGCCCGCACCAGACGACCAACATCCCGCACCTCGCGCTGGAAGGCACGCGGCTGACCTGCCCCAAGCACGAGTGGGCGTTCGACATCACCACCGGCGCCTGCGTCGCCAAGGGCTCGACGCCGCTGAAGCGCTGGAAGTCGAAGGTCGAGAACGGGCGCGTGCTGGCGTACTGGTAACGGCTCGCAGAGGCCGACAGCGAAGCGATGGACTACCTGCCGATCTTCCTCAGGCTCGCCGAGCGGCCCTGCGCAGTGATCGGCGGCGGCGAGGTGGCCGCGCGCAAGGCCGGGTTGCTGCTGGAGGCCGGGGCGCGGGTGACGGTCACCGCGCCCGAACTGTGCGCGACGCTGAAGGAACTGGCCGCCAGCGGCCGCATCGCGCACCGGCCGCGGGAATTCGACGCCAGCGCGCTCGACGGCGCCACGGTCGTGATCGCCGCCACCGACGACCGCGCGGTCAACGCCGAGGTCTCGAAACTGGCGCAGGCGGCGCGCATCCCGGTCAACGTGGTCGACGATCCGGAACTGTGCTCGTTCATCCTCCCGGCGATCGTCGATCGCTCGCCGGTGGTGGTGGCGGTATCCACCGGCGGCTCGACGCCGGTGCTGGCGCGGCTGCTGCGCGCGCGGCTCGAGACGCTGATTCCCGCTGCGTACGGCAACCTGGCATCGCTCGCGCAGCGCTTTCGCGACCGCGTGAAAGCGACGCTGCCGCAACCGTCGCGCCGGCCGTTCTGGGAGAGCGTGCTGCAGGGACCGATCGCGGAACTGGTGTTCTCCGGCCGGCTGCCGCAGGCCGAGCGCGCGCTGGCTCAGGCCATCGACGACGCGGCGCATCGCGGGCCGCAGCCGGGCGAGGTCTACCTGGTCGGCGCGGGGCCGGGCAACCCGGACCTGCTGACCTTCGCCGCGCTGCGGCTGATGCAGCAGGCTGACGTGGTGTTGTACGACGCCCTCGTGTCGCCGGAGGTGATGGATCTGTGCCGCCGCGACGCCGAGCGAATCTATGTCGGCAAGCAGCGCGCCAACCACACGATGCGGCAGGAGGAGATCAACGCGCTGCTGGTCAAGCTGGCGCGCGAGGGCAAGCGCGTGCTGCGGCTGAAGGGCGGCGACCCGTACGTGTTCGGCCGCGGCGGCGAGGAGATCGAGACGCTGGCCGCCTCGGGCGTGCGCTTCCGCGTCGTGCCGGGCATCACCGCCGCCTGCGGCGTGGCCGCCTACGCCGGCATCCCGCTGACGCATCGCGACTATGCGCAGTCGTGCGTGCTGGTGACCGGGCACCTGAAGGACGGCACGATGGATCTCGACTGGCACGGCCTGGCGCGGCCGCGGCAGACGGTGGTCGTCTACATGGGCCTGCTCGGCCTGAAGCAGCTTTGCGAGCGGCTGGTCGAGCACGGCATGCCGGCGGACATGCCGGCCGCCGTCGTGCAGCAGGCGACGCTGCCGCAGCAGCGTGTGATCACCGGCACGCTGGCCGACCTGGCCGAGCGGGTCGAGGGTTCCGGGCTTCGGCCGCCGACGCTGGTCATCGTCGGCGACGTGGTCAAGCTGCGCGACACGCTGAACTGGTACGAGATCGACGCCGACCGGCCCGCGGAGCCGGAGACCGCCTGATTCGCCGCCGCTTACCCGGCGGCCGCCAGCGCCGCGGCGCGTGCCTTCAGCGCTGCGTTGCCGCCGCGGCGCCAGTGCGCCAGCAGGTCGCCGGCCACCTCGCCCCAGGTTGC
>Ga0209254_10001238_pt1 | contig 22700 bp, 21 predicted proteins | sample FrelakmetDIP11DI_FD_187148 | JGI IMG/M metagenome (GOLD analysis project Ga0209254, IMG submission 187148) | Freshwater lake sediment microbial communities from the University of Notre Dame, USA, for methane emissions studies - DIP11 DI (SPAdes)... | ecosystem: Environmental > Aquatic >...
GTCCATAATTTCATTGAAGCCCAAAAGGGTGATTTCATTTATTTTGATTCCCATTTGCTGAATAAATTATTCTTTATAAAAGAGGGTTTTATTCGCATTGGTTATATCAATGAAAAAGGGGAGGAGATCGTAAAAGAAATTATACAGAAAGGGGAGGTTTTCGGCCAATTTACTTTATTGAAAAACAACTTGAATGGGGAGTTTGCACAGGCTTTTAAATCCGATGTTAGCCTTTGCGCCTTTAATATTGATGACTTTGAAAAAATTTTATTACGCAAGCCCCAACTGGCCATTCATTATAGCCGGCAAATGGGACAAAAACTTAGGAACACTGAGAATCGGATAGTCAACCTGCTTAATAAAGATGTAAGAACCCGGCTGCTTGGCTTTTTTTACCAGCTGGCATTGCAACAGGAATATAAAGAAAGTCAATCAAATTTCAAGATGGAAAATTTTCTTACCCACGATGATATCGCCCGGCTTATTGGTTCATCACGCCAAACCGTAACAACGCTGATCAATGAACTTGATAAAGAAGGTATACTTTCTTTCAGCCGGCAGTTTATTGAAATCAAAGATGTTAAAGTACTTCTAAAAGCCTATAGTGTCTTTTAGCCGACATTTTCTTCTTTAATCCTTCGCTACTTTTAATTGAGAGATAGCTCAACCCTGGTTCTAATTTATTTGCTTTCGCACTTATAGGAAATGAGTTTTACAATTAAAAATGTGTCATTATTTTATTTAGGTTTCATATTCGTATATTATTTATTAAAACTTAAAAAATTAACAAAATGCGCCAGTTATTCAACCTCGCCATAATTTTCCTGCTCATGGCCTCTTGCAGTAAGGATGAAACTAGTACTGCAATCATAGATGATCCGAGGGTAACAACGGGAACAGTACTTGCACAAGGTTCATTTAGCGGAGATATGAATCATATGGTATCCGGAATTACCAAGGTTATAGATGATAATGGGGTTAAAACTGTAAGATTTGAAAATTTTTCCAGTACAAATGGACCAGATTTAAAAGTATATCTGGCAAAAGATGCCAATGCTTCTTCTTTTATAAACCTTGGTAATTTAAAATCAACAAGTGGAAACCAGAACTATCCTCTTACAGGTATGGTAAATATATCTGAATACAAATATATTCTTATCTGGTGTCAGCAGTTTGGTGTACTATTTGGATCTGCACAATTAAAATAGTTTCTTTTTACGATAAATTGAGAAGTAATGATATTTCAAAAAATATTCATTGGAGCATTGTTTTTGTTTGCTGGTTACACGGGATATAGCCAGGAAAATAAACTTCTAACCAATACGAATAAGTTTCTTGATCTCAGCGGAACGATTGGGAAAGACCAGGGAACAGTTGCTTTCTCTTATGTACACAATTGGCGAACCGGGAAAAAGAAGAAATTTGAATTAGGTATTGGCGCAAGGTGGACTACTTATTTTGGCACTAAGAAAGACTTTGTAACTGCAGGTCCAGCTTCACTTACCCGGACATTCACCATACCTTTCCTGATTGTTTTTTCAGGTTTGCAGGAAGAAAACATAGATACTTTACAAGTTCAAAGACCTCTGGTAAATGCTATTAATGCGAGTTTCAATATGGGCTATCACTTTACCCCCAAACTATATGGCGGAATAAATATTGATGTCATAGGTTTTACATTCGGGCAAAAGAGTTCAGCTGTTTTAACAAGTAATGGAACCACGCAAACAGAGCCTTCATCAAAACCTGCAGGATTTAATCTCTTATTAACGGGCGATCATGATAAGGGGAGTCTTAATTCTGAATTTTTTATCCGGTACCAGGTAGCTGACAGATTTAGTATCAAAGCACTTTACCAGTTTGTTTTTGTGGAATATAAAACGGAAAATATAGTACAAATAGCCCCAGATGGCACTGAAATAGACCGTTTCAGAAACAAAGCCAACAATATAGGTTTGGGAATTGTATATCATTTAAAATAACAGAGGCAATAAGTCGGCAAACTTATGAAACAATTTAAATGACAATGAAAACCCTTCTTTTGATAGGTGCAGGAATGTGGTTCAGTGTTTTTTTTCAAAAAAAAATGACTCCTGTTGAGGCCGAGTCGGAAGTAAAATTTACCATAAAAAATTTTGGGCTAAATGTAAACGGTAGTTTTAATGGTCTGGAAGGAACAGTAGTGTTTGATCCATCAAATCTTCCATTAAGCCAAATGGAAGTATCAATTAAATCATCAACGATAAATACAGGAATTAACTCCAGGGACAGCCATCTTAAGAAAAAAGACTATTTTGATGTGGCTAAATATCCAGGTATAAGGATTAAATCTAAAGCCATTACAACCGGACCTACGAGTGGTACATATATTTTAACCGGTACGCTTTTTATAAAAAGCGTATCAAAAGATATCAGCTTCCCATTTACCGCCACAGATTTAACTCCCGGGTATCAGTTCAATGGAACTTTTCCACTAAACAGGCGGGATTTTGGTATTGGTGGTTCCAGCATTTCACTGAGTGATAATTTGACCGTATCTTTACTAATCATTACGAAATGATCATTTTTTAGTTATATTAAATCTATAAACGACCCTGAACTGATGCAATTGCAACATGCCGTGAACAATGCGTTCCTCCAATTGGCCGGATCGCTTGAACAGTTATCCCCTGATCTATATAGTTTACCTTGTAGTAACCTGTCCAACTCTACAATTGGCCAGCATGTAAGGCACATAGTTGAAATGTTTCAATGCCTGGAAAATGGATATCAGTCCGGAATCGTGAATTACGAAAAACGCAAACGTGATCAGGCAATTGAAACCAATAAGGAATTTGCGCTTGGGCTTTTACGGGATATTCATAATGGTTTAAACAAAGCTGATAAACCACTTATTTTGGAAGGGGTTTATAATGACGATTCATCCCATGCGATGCAATTTGCTACAAACTATTTCCGGGAAATTGTATATAACCTTGAGCATACTATTCACCATATGGCCCTGATCAGGGTAGGATTAAAGGAACTCATTGCAATTGAACTTCCCGATAATTATGGGATGGCATCAGCTACTGTCAAGCATAAAAGATCATGTGCACAGTAAGTTTTATTCCTGTTAATAATAAAGTATACCTTACTTCTAACCGGGATGAAAAACATTTCCGGTCTTCAGCGATTCCACCTTCGGTTTACGAAACTGGCACCGGCAAATTACTATATCCCAAAGATCCTGATGCGGGAGGCACCTGGATTGCATTACATGAAAACGGGAATGCGATTATCTTCCTGAATGGTGCTTTTATTAAACATCTTTCGGAACCACCTTACAGTAAAAGCCGGGGCGTTATTTTGCTCGAACTGATCAGTGATGCTTCTCCTGTTCATAAATTTTCTACAATTGATCTGACCTTTATAGAACCTTTCACGGCGGTTATTTTAAACGAAAATCGGATTTATGAATGTCGCTGGGATGCAAGCCGGAAGTATGTTCTGGAATTGGACCCCAACGAAGCGCATATCTGGTCATCCGTAACACTATACGATGAAGAAGTGATCAGTCGAAGAAAATCGTGGTTTGCTGGTTGGAAACAAAAGCACCCTGACCCGGTACTTGAAGATATTTTACATTTTCACAGGTTTTCCGGCGATGGAGACAGCAATAATGACCTTATGATGAATCGTAACGGGCTGGTTTATACTGTAAGTATTACCGGGCTGGAAATAAGAGACAACCTGGGTTTTATGAAATACCTTGACCTGAAAAACAAGCTCGAACATACACAGGAAATCAATTTCCGGAAATATATTTTACACTAATAATGAAGTTTTTTAAAGCCCTGTTTCACACTTCTTTTTTCATACGTTTATTCAATTGGGAATACTGGCCTTTTATTTTAGTTTATGTCTGGGTTGCACCCTATTTGTTTTTCCTTTGGCTGCGTACCCGATCGGCATTTTTCTTTAATGCATCAAATCCCCGCATTGAAAACGGAGGATTTCTAAACGAATCCAAAAAAGACATTCATGCAATTTTGCCATCCGGCCTGTATCCCCAAAGTATTCATTTTTCCATTCCGGCTGACCCCGACAAAGTATTCGAGCAAATATCAAAGGCGGGGTTTCAATTTCCAATGATGGGTAAACCTGATATTGGTGGCAGGGGAAGGGGTGTAAAAAAAATCAATAACAAGGAAGAACTTTGCTTTTATACCAGAAATTCCACATTAGATTTTCATCTTCAGGAATTTATTCACTATGAAAATGAAGTTGGCATTTTCTATTACCGGTACCCTGGCCAGGCAAAAGGACAAATAAGCGGAATAGTACGTAAAGAGTTTCTTGCTGTTACAGGTGATGGAAAAAGTACTGTTAAAGTACTTCTGAAAGCAGATCAACGTGGTTTGATATATCTTGGAAGCCAGTTGAAAACACCCGGTGACTTTCTGAGCCAGGTGCCCGAAAAAGGTATAAGGCTTGTTGTGTCTCCATACGGAAACCACGCCAGGGGTTCTTTATTCCTTGATGAAAGTCACCTGGTTGACCAGGCACTAGTTGATCAATTGGATAAGATCGCTAACCGAATTCCGGATTTTTATTTTGGCAGGCTGGATATTCGATTTCAAGACTGGGAGTCGCTAAAGAAAGGTGAACATTATAGTGTCATCGAAGTTAATGGAGCAGGATCAGAACCCACACATATATATGACCCGAAACACAGCATTTTTTTCGCCTGGAAAGAAATTACAAGGCATTGGCGAATTTTGAATAAGATCAGCCGGATGAACCATGAGCGGGGGATTCCATACCTCACTTTTTCTGAAGGCTGTGAGGTTTTCCGGAAAGACAAGGAAATTTCCGCCAAACTTGATCGCATGCCTGTTTAGTTTCGTTAGAGATTTAGCAATTTTGTTGCTGAATTTGGGATTGAAGGACTTTCATAATTCTTGGTATGATATTAATTTGATTAATGCAACTTTTGCGTATTTTTTTCATCGGCATGTTGATCAGTTTCCTTGGCACGCTGCCACTTGGTACCCTGAATGTATCGGCTATGCAGATTTCCATAAGCGATGGTATCAGGCCAGCGCTTGAATTTGTATTCGGCGCTTTGCTTGTGGAAATTGTTTATGTACGCCTTTCTTTGGTGGCTATGAATTTTGTGAGAAAGCAGAAACGCTTATTACTTGCTTTAGAGTGGGTAACCTTATTTGTTCTATTGGCTTTGGCTCTTGCCAGCTTTTATACAGCCCTGCGGCCCAATGTTGGAAAGAATCCAATCCTTTCCAATACCCTTCATCGTTTCTGGCTTGGCGCCATGATGAGTGCAGTAAACCCGGTTCAGATACCATTTTGGTTTGGATGGAGTACCGTTTTGTTCACCCGGAATATTTTGCAACCAAAGGAAAGCTATTTTTTGACCTATATCGCCGGTATAGGAATGGGGACTTTAATTGGAAATTGCGTTTTTATTTTCGGAGGAAAATTAATGGTGGATAAATTAAATACCAATCAGCATTTATTTCAGATAATCATTGGCTGTGTATTTGGGGTAACCGCTCTGGTACAGTTGTGGAAGATGATTCATCAGAAAGACGCAATATCAAAGATGAACGATTTGAAACAAAGCTGAATCACTAAAATAGAAACTCCTTACTTTTCGACAGTGAAATCATTTCAGATTTCTTCAGTCCATTTTGCACGTTCATCAGGCGCAAATTTCCATGGTGCAAAATTATTCTCCACGTTTCCAAACATCATTGTCCATTCATGAGGCGCATTGCTTTCTTCCATTACCAGGTAACGACGCATTTGAAGGATGATATCCAGCGGGCTGATACTAACCGGGCACTCTTCCACACAAGCGTTACAAGTAGTACAAGCGCGTAATTCCTCTTCGGTAATATGATCACGTAATAATGATTTCCCATCATCGGTAAATTGGCCATTAAGGTTGATATTCCGTCCAACTGTTTCCAATCTGTCGCGGGTATCCATCATAATTTTACGTGGAGAAAGTAATTTGCCTGTTTGGTTGGCCGGGCAGGCTGCAGAACACCTGCCGCATTCTGTACAGCTATAAGCATCCAACAGGTTTTTCCAGCTAAGATCAGTTACGTCCCGGGCGCCAAATTTTTTAGGAGCTTCTTCAGCCCCCCCCGATGGAGCCAGTTCCGGCTGCATAGCATACAATACTTCACGTTGTATTTCGGGCATATTGGACATCTTACCATTGTTACCAAGGCGGGCGTAATAGGCATTTGGAAATGCAAGTAAGATATGCAGGTGCTTCGACCAGGCAAGGTAATTCAGAAAAGCAAAAATGCCCACAATATGCAACCACCAGGCAACCCTTTCAAAAACAAACAACTTACTGCTGCTCATTCCGTTTAATAAGGGTTGCAACCTGCCTGAAATCAGGAAATCGCCCGTTGAATGAGCCTGAAATCCATCATAAAATCTTTTTTGCAGGAGAGTATCGCTGGCATTCATGCACAGGAATAGACACATCAATACGATTTCCGTTACCAGGATAATATTAGCATCGCTGCGAGGCCAACCGTTTAGGTCCTTACTGACAAAACGCTTCAACCGAATGATATTTCTGCGCGCCAAAAATATAACGCAGACGACAATTACACCAAATGCGAGTAATTCAAAGGCATTGATCAGCAGTGCATAATATTTAGGGGAGAACCTGGCAAACAACCGGTGAGTTCCCAATGCACCATCAAGGAATATCTCCAGTACTTCAAGGTTTATAATGATAAATCCTGCATAGATCACCAGATGCAGTAATGCAACAAGTGGATTGCGAAACATTTTCTTTTGACCAAAGGCAAGAAATATGAGGTTTCGCCAGCGTTCCTTTTTTCGATCGCCTAAATCCTCCTCCCGCCCTAAAAGAATATTTCGTCTGATTTCGCCTGTTTTCCGGGCAAATAACTGGATGGCAACTCCAGCCATAAGGACAAATGCTATTTGTTGTATTAAATGCATACGGTTATATTACTTTTGCTAATTTACAAGACTTAGTTTAAACCATTTCTTTTGTTGAAGATAAAATACAATGGAAAAAAAATATATCCTTTCAAGTTCGGCTGTAGCCATGAAATTAAGGCGGATGGCGTATGAAATTCTCGAAAATAACCGCGGGGAAAATCACATAATCCTGGCCGGTATTCACGACAGTGGATCTGTAGTAGCCAGTCAGTTGCAATCCATACTGACAGAAATTTCACCCATATCTACACAGTTAATAACAATTCGTTTTGACAAAAAACATCCTTCGGTTATTGATATAAGTAACCAAACAGATTTTACTGATAAGGTTATCATAATTATTGATGATGTCACCAACAGTGGGAAAACCCTTTTATACGCCCTTAAGCCTTTCCTCGAATATTACCCAAGGAAAATTCAAACGCTTGTACTAGTGGAAAGGAGCCATAAAACCTATCCTATTCACCCGGATTATGTAGGCCTGAGTCTTTCAACTACCCTGCAAGATCACATTTTCGTGGAAGTCACGAATAATGAGATTTCCGGTGCCTATCTTGCCTGAGTTCCTTAAAAATATATTAGGTGTCCTTTGAAATTTCCCCTGGAATCCCATTCCAGGGCAGGAGCGGGAACTTTGATAATATTTAATACAGAAAAAAGAGATCGCAGGAATTTACTTCGGGTAGGTATCTTGGTCAGATCAACGTCTACAGACAGGAAAAATCGCCGAAACCTTTCCAGGTCGGTGCGGTCAATGGTATTCCCAGCCTCATCTGTCCATTTATTTTCTGTTCCCCCAAGCATTACGCGTGCATTATACCCAATTGAAAGATTTAGCCAACGGGGTATTCTGCTTTGTGGGAAAAAAGCATGAATATTTGCACTTAGCCAATAAGTTTGGGCATTATAATCTTTTAAAATTTTTTCCATAGTGGATTCTCCAAACAAATCTTGAGCCCTTTCCAGATCGCCCGGTTCATAGGCATAGGGGGAATAACTCATTTTTATTTGTATTCTTTGTTCTTTCCAGGTCAGTTGCTGGGCCACATAAAGGCCGGATCCGGTAATATTCATTAACATGTCTCCGGTACTAAAACCCCATTGTTGGGAAAATCCATCCAGAATCTCAATGATACTTAAATATGCCACACCGCTGATTCCGCCCAGCCAGATGGCTTTTTTTTCGTTGATGCCTGTCCAACGCCACATACCTCCCGAAAGCCTGCTAATGTTATAGGAAGTCCATAAATGTCCTGCTTTATCCATCTGTTGCCATTCCTTCCAATCGTTAAAAAAGTGGAAATTCTGCTTCGGGTAGTCAGCATACCAGGCTTTGTTCAAAGCAATAAAAGAACCGGCCCACAAAGCGACCTGGCTTCCGCCAACTATCCAAATCCTTTTTTTATTAGGATATGATAAATTTTCCGTTTGGAGACTTTGTAAACTTTCAAATTCTCCCAGATTTTTTACTGCATTTATGCTATCCTGCCCTTGTGCCAGATGGAACAAAAAAATGAAAGGGAGTATCCTGGTAATAATTTGGTTCAAATAATATGCATTTCTGATCTGACTGAACTATTCTGCTAAAACGGCAAAAATACATTTCTGTTTTATTACTGCCATATAATAGCCATTTCATAGCTATAACAGTAAACCTGTTGCACAAATATCCGCCATGTGACATTGGTATTGCCTTAATTACAGTCATTAATATTCTTCATTTTGCTAATAAATACTGTTAACATTTTATATTTATTCAATAACTTCAAGCTCAAAGAAATTTAAAAACACTTTAATAAAATTTAAATCAATACCTAAAACTCAATTTAAAATATGGATGCAGCTATTCAGGGAAAAGTACAAACATGGCTGACTGGCAATTATGATGAAGCCACAAAGAAAGAAATTGAAAAGATTCAGGATGAGAACCCAACAGAACTGGCTGATGCCTTTTATAAGAGCCTTGAATTTGGTACAGGCGGCCTTAGGGGTATTATGGGTGTAGGAACAAACCGCATCAATAAGTATACAATTGGTATGGCTACTCAGGGGTATGCAAACTATCTGAAAAGCAGTTTCCCGGGTGAACAGGTTAAGGTAGCTATAGCGCACGATAGCCGTAACAACAGTCGCGCATTTGCAGAAATTACAGCTCATGTTATGGCTGCCAATGGAATCAAAGTGTTTTTATTTGAAAAACTTCGCCCAACACCGGAACTCTCCTTTGCCATAAGGTACCTTAAATGCCATGGCGGTGTTGTGTGCACCGCTTCGCACAACCCGCGTGAATACAATGGATATAAAGCATATTGGAACGATGGCGGACAACTGGTGCCACCACATGATAAAAATGTGATTACAGAAGTTGAAAAAATTGCATCTGTGGATGATGTTAAATGGAGTGGAGGTGATGCCAATATTTCAATTATTGGAAAGGAAATGGATGATGCTTACCTGGAAATGATAAAAGGCCTCAGCATTTATCCTGAAGTAATAGAACGCCAGAAAGATTTAAAAATCGTTTACACGCCCATTCATGGAACCGGAATTGTACTGGTACCTCAGATTCTTGAAAAATTTGGATTCAGGGAAGTTCACCTGGTTGAGGAACAAATTATCCCCGACGGCAATTTCCCCACTGTTGTTTATCCCAACCCGGAAGAAAGTGAAGCTATGAGCCTCGGGCTTGCCAAAGCACGTGCTCTGGATGCAGATATTTTATTGGGAACTGATCCTGATGCCGACAGGGTAGGAATTGGTGTTAAAAACGATAAAGGTGAATGGATACTTCTCAATGGCAACCAGACAGCAGTACTCGCTTTTAATTATATGATCGAAGCACGTAAGTCGAAGGGTTTGATGAAGCCTGGAGATATGGTAATCAAGACAATTGTTACGACTGATATGATTGATGAAATTGCCCGGCAGAATGGTATTGCTTGCTATAATGTTCTCACAGGCTTCAAATGGATTGCGGAATTGATCAAGGAAAAAGAGGGTAAAGAGCAATATATTATTGGCGGCGAAGAATCTTATGGACTTATGATTGGAGACCAGTTGCGTGATAAGGATGCCATTAGCGCTGTTGCTTTCCTCTGCGAGATGGCTGCATTTGAAAAGGATAACGGTAACAGCCTTTACTCAAAACTGACCGACCTGTATGTAAAATATGGATTTTATAAGGAACACCTTATATCAATCACAAAAAAAGGGATGGACGGGCAGCAGCAGATTGCCGATATGATGGAAAAATTCCGGAATGATCCGCCAACTCAGCTTAATGGTGTAGCGGTTACTGAATTACTCGATTACGAAAAAAAGGAGTCCCGTAATCTTACAACAGGAACTGTAACTCCAATTAATTTGCCTAAAAGCAATGTTTTACAATTTGTTCTTGAGGACGGCAGTAAAATTAGCGCAAGGCCTTCCGGTACTGAGCCAAAAATTAAATTTTATTTCAGCGTCAGAAGTATATTGAATGATAAAACCCAGGTGGATACTGTTAGTGCTGAACTGGACCAGCGGATAAAAAATATCATTCGCGATTTAAAACTTTAATTACGGATTCACTCATAAAAAAACCAGGAAAGTTCCTGGTTTTTTTATGAGTGAATTGGTTTAACCTATACCGGTATTGTTAATACCTGGCCGGGAAATATTTTATCCGGATCACTTAGTTTATCCCGGTTTGCGTCATAAATGTCTTTCCAGCTAATACCGCTGTATTTCTTTGCAATTTTGGAAAGATTATCGCCCGATTTAACTTCGTAAGTTTCCGCAACACTTTGGTCAACACTTACATTAAGTACCATGTCTGCTGAGCGCATATCCGGATCTATCTTTTCATAGATATCCCATATTTGATCTTTCACCTGGTTTGTAGGTGCGGTGCAGGTTACATATAATACATTATTTTGTTCTACTACGCTGAGGTTAGTAGCTCCGCTATTGGTTGCGAAACTTATTAAATCCCGGTATTTGTCCTGTAATGCCATAAAATTAAATTTTCAGTAAAAAATTGGTTACTTAATTACTTTCATCTGGTTAATAACTTTCTTAGGCTTTGACTCATTAGCAACCTGCATAACTTTTTGTAGATCAGCTTTCTTGACATCGCCTGTAAGGGTAACTTCACCATTGCTCACAGCGGCAGTAATTCCTTTGATTCCTTTGGAATCAAATGCCGACTGAATTGTTGAGCGCAGCACATCATCCGGGTTAATTTGAACCGGTGGTGGAGGAGGCGGAGGCACTGTTGTATTATTTACAACAGACTTAACACCTTTAATACCCTGCAAAGCACTTTCTACAGCAGCTTTGGTAGCATCATCAGCTACTTGTCCCGTAAGGGTAACTACTCCTTCCTTAACATCAACATTTAATCCCTGGGTAACGGAGGAAACTTTTGACTTTACTGCTTCTGCAATAGCTGAATCGCTGGGTTTGCAGGATGTAAAAAACATTGTTACTGCAAGTGCCAACCCCAGCATTTGCAATAATTTTGATCTGTTATTCATATACGTTAAATTTAAAATCAAGTTAAGCTGAATCAGTTGTATCAACAAAAAAAGAAATGCAGGTATTGGAAAATATGTGTATTTCATATAGGCAGGAAACAGTTAGTTTTGTTATTGTATGAAGCCAATAGAGGACAGCTATATGCACAAAGGTTTGCGAAAAAACCTTGTGGATACCATCCGGAAAAAAGGAATTACCAACGATAGTGTTTTAGCAGCAATTCTCGCAATACCCCGGCATTTTTTCCTTGATTCTGCCTTTGATAAGGTGGCCTATGAGGACCGGGCATTTCCGATAGGTGAAGGGCAGACAATTTCACAACCTTATACCGTGGCTTACCAAACACAGTTACTGGAAATTAAGCCGTTTGATAAAGTACTTGAAATAGGCACGGGAAGTGCCTACCAGGCTTGTGTCCTGGCAGAGTTAAAGGCCCAGGTATACACCATTGAACGCCAGAAGAAACTATATGACCAAAATAAACTGTTTTCATTTCTTAAAGGATATCCCGGTATTCGACTTTTTTATGGCGATGGGTTTGAAGGCCTGCCAACATATGCACCTTTTGACAAAATTTTAATAACGGCTGCTGCGCCAAAAATTCCTGAAAAGCTAATTGGGCAATTAAAAACCAACGGGGTTATGGTCATTCCCGTTGATGAAGGAGATGGTCAAAGGATGCTGAGGATTACTAAATTGCCTGATGGAAGTTTACATGAAGAGAAATTTGATTTTTTTTCGTTTGTTCCGATGCTGGAAGGGAAACAATTCAATTAATCTATCTCATTTCTTTTCACTGTAGATTCGTAAAAGGCACAAAAAAACCCGTTGCTAAACGGGTTTTCCAGATATTTCGAAAATGTTATTGTTGCATATTCATTCCTTCCGACATACCATCTGCACCACTGCGAACATTCTTTCTCTTAAATAAGGAAACATCAAACTTGCCAAATCTCCAACTGAAATTCAAACGGAAAACCTGCCAGTCTCTTCTCCTTTGTGCATCTTGAACAAAAAATTGCGATTCTGAAAATTGGCCGTTTATACGTGTTTTAAAAATATCATTAACACTTAATGTCAGGGAAGCCCTTTTTTCTTTCATGAAGTCTTTTCTGATGGCGATATCAACACCGTAATTAGGGTAGTTAAATCCTTGAGCGGTTGTTTGGGTGAATCCACCCCAGTTTCCACCGCCCATACCGCCGCCGCCCATTCCACCTCCTTGTCTTCCACCGCCACCGCCACCCTGCGGCAGTATCGATTTGCCCCGATAGTCGCCACTAAGTTGTATACTATAATCCTTTGGCAATTTAAAACTGGCATTTAGCTTTCCAAAGAAGGTCGTAATATCACCAAAACTTTCAATACCAGCGACATTCTCAGCATTGATCTTGGAATTATAAATATTGACGTTGGTTGTGAGATCGAGCCACTTGGTTACTGGGTTTCTGGAAGTAAGTTCAAATCCATATAAAATACTGCTATTTGCATTAATGAATGTATTGATAATAACATCCCTGCCAGGTATGCTACTTGGTTCTAATACCTGGTATCTGGTAATCAGGTCATTAGTTGTTTTCAAGTAGCCTGAAGCTAATATACTATGCCCTTTTTTGAAGTTTTTCTGATAACCCAGTTCCATCGAATTTGTAAATTCCGGAACAAGAGCCGGATTGCCCCTGGTGATATTTAAAGAATCAGTATAATCCACAAAAGGCAGTAGTTGGAAGAAATTGGGTCTGTTGATTCTCCTTGAGTAACTGAACTGTAAATTCTGAGTTTCCGAAATATTATAGGTCATGAAAATACTTGGAAAAACACTGAATGGGAATTTATTCTGGAAACTGGAATCATTCGTTAATAATTTACCCGTGTAATTTGAGCTTTCCATCCTTAAGCCCAACTGGTAAGTGAATTTTTTACCAATCACATTGGAATAGGTTCCATATGCAGCAAAAATCTGCTCTATGAATTTGTAATTGGCATTTATGGCTAAAATAGGGATGAATTCGCCAGTAAACTCATTAAAGATGTAATTCAGGTTTTCACTTCGTACATCCCTGATTGCTGCCCGCGCCCCTAACTCTATTTTGGATTTTTCAGTAAGTGGGTTGACGAAATCAACCTGGAAAGTGTATAACTTATTGTTGCCCTGGCCGTTTTGTTTTTGTTGAATAGGAAACCCTTTGGGATTTTCACTGGGGTCATAAAATTGTGTATTAAAAGCCCCACCACTTTTATTCCTGCTATAATTGAAATTAAAATCAGATGTAAGCTCCATCCCTGCTTTTTTGAAGAGCTTTTTATAACCAATTGCAGTTCCAATATTCTGAAAACTGAAACCATTCTCTATGGTTCTTTGTGAATTGTCTGATTTAATGAGGCTATTATAAATTGAATCGGTCTTGATTTTTATTAAATCAGTATTATCAAACTGGCCCCTGACATAATTTCCGGAAATTGTTATGGTATTGCGGTTATTAATGAAATAATCCATACCTAAACGACCAAAAGCAAAATAGCCTTTGCTAATGGGATTGCTGATTTGATTGATAATTATATTGGGAGTTGTAAAAAGTTGCTGCCTGACAGAAGTAGCCTCGCTTATTGATTTTCTTTGGTTAAACATCCCACTTGCGAAGAGATTAACTTTATCCTGTTTAACATTTATATCTCCACCCAGGTTTACCCTTGCACGTGAATCGATACCCGCTCTCAGGTTGCCATTATATCCGGCTTTCCTGTTTTTCTTAAGTACGATATTAAGGATACCAGCCGTGCCGCCCGAAGCATCATATTTTGCTGAGGGATTAGTAATTAATTCCACACTTTGAATGGCATCTGCTGGAATCTGGTCAAGCGTGAGTGTTGTAGGTCTGCCATCAACAAAAATGGTTGGAGCTGCATTTCGCAAAGTCACATTACCATCAATATCCACATCTACACCTGGAATATTCCGCATCAACTCTGTAGCAGTCTGGCCGGTTGAAACCAGGCTTTTTTCCACATTAAAAATTCTTCTGTCAACGCCCATTTGCATAAAAGGCTTGGTACCAACAATTTTTACCTCCTCAAGTTGTTTTGAGTCAACTTCCAGTTTAATATTTCCCAGGTCTTTATCCACTTTATTCATCATTTGGCTGAAATCACCACCATTCATGCTGATATCAAACTTTACTGATTGCTCAATCGGAAGATATCCTATGGCTGAAATTTTTAATTTGAACTGGGCTGTGATCGGCAGCCCTTCCAGGCTAAAATCTCCATTGCCTTTCGTTAACTGGCCAGAAATAACCACATCCTTTCTTTTCTTTGAAACCGTATCAAACTTGCTTTGAATCAATTGGACTGAAGCAGCATCAATGCCGTGATTGGTATTTTTATCCATAATCCGGCCATAAAAACGGCCCATATTCATATTTTGGGTACCACCAGCTCTGTTTCCTGCCCCGGCTGGCATTTGAGCGTAGCCTGTAAGAGTAAAAAGAGTGAAAACCAGAAAAAAGCACTTTCTCATTTTAAGAAGTTTGAAGTTGGATGCGAAATTGTCACTAAAACCTTCGGGCTGACTATATTTATAGACCAGCGGTTCTTAAACACAATAAATGGAAAAAGTGTTCATGGAAGGCCAATAATAACAAGTAATAGGCTAAAATCGACACTAACCTGCAGGCTGGATTTATGATTAAAGGGCGAGAAGGGTTATAGCTACCTGTAATAGACCAATTAAAAAACCAAGTACTCCCCCAAGGATTTCTACAAACCTAAACTCTTTGGACATGATGCCCATGAGGATTTCTTCTAATTTATCACTCGAGAATCCAGCTACTTTTTCAATAACTATCCTTTCGAGGTCAAGTTCCTCCTGAAGATTCTTCATGTACCGCTGCATGAGGACGGGAAAAAGGGCCTCAAGTTCTGTCATGAAAAAGCCTTTTAACTGGCTAATGGTCTTATCACCTATAAACATTGAAATGACTGGGAATACATCTTTCAGTTTATTCCTTAGGAAATCGTCCACATGAGCCTCCACCAGGGGCATCATTTTTTTAAGATTCGAAGGATTGATAATTTTCTGCTCAATTTCAGAAAAAGACAGAAGCTCCTGACTTACAAGTTTGCCCAGCTTTTCAGCAAATTGTTGTTGCCTTTTGGGAAAAATTCCATGAAAAGTGATGCCCAGGAAATTCACCGGAGTGCGAGGATGGAAAAGCATTTTTATGGCTACCCAGTTGGTAACCCAGCCAATAAACCCGGAAATAATCGGAATAGTTAATAACCACCAGTTCATTTAATGAATTATGATGCAAATAAACAGCTTCAAAAGGGGTTAGAAAAATCTGATTTTTGTAATACCCCCAACTTTAATTAATTTTGCCAACTCCCAGAAAATGGGGTTATGGAGGGCGTAGCTCAGTTGGTTAGAGCATCAGATTGTGGTTCTGAGGGTCGGGGGTTCGAGACCCCTCGCTCTCCCTCTAAAACTCCCGGATCAACCGGGAGTTTTTTTTAGGCTATTGCCGCTCGTCCCTGTTAACAAAACCTTTGCGTAATTGATTTCTAACTTGCAACAATGCTGTTGAAAAACCGTTATTTTTGGTAATGGCCTCAAAATTTTTAAATATGATGATTAGCAAAAAGACGATCCCTTTTCTGTTGATATTTTTATTTGCCGGAGTATTGATTGCATTTAATTCCTCAGGCTATAATAAACCTCCTGATAAATACCAAAGGATTTTTCAGGAAGTTACCGAAATTCTGGAAGACGCACATTTCAGTCCGCGCAAAATAGACGATGCTTTCTCCAAAGAGATCTTTAAAAAATACATCTCTTCGCTAGATCCTGATAAAAATATTTTTTTACAGTCCGACCTGAAGGAAATGAAAAAATTTGAGTCCAGGATTGACGATGAATTGCATGGTGCTCCCATTCAATTCTTTTATACAGCCGACCAGATATATCAAAAACGCATAAAGGAAGTTTCACTTTATTTTAAGGACCTGCTCAAAGAACCCTTTAATTTTAATCTTGATGAAAAAGTAATTGTTGACGGTGATAAACTGGAATTTCCTGCAAATGAATCAGCCAGGAAAGAATCATGGCGGAAAAGACTCAAGTTTATGACACTCGAGCGGTATTCAGATCTGCTTGAACAAAAAGAACAGAATAAAAACACCCCAGGATTTGTAATTAAAACTGATGCGGAACTGGAAAAAGAAGCCAGGCAAAAGGTATCTGCCATAATGGAAAGAAATTTCATGCGCCTCAACACAAAATTCAAAGAGGAAGACAGATTCAATATGCTTGTTAATGACATAACAAGTACAATGGACCCGCACACTAATTTTTTCCCGCCATTGGAAAAAAGGTCATTTGATGAACAAATGAGCGGTCGGTTCTTCGGAATTGGTGCATCCCTGCGTGAAGATGACGGGGGTATCAAAGTAGCAACACTTGTTGGCGGCATGCCAGCCTGGAAATCTGGACAGATTCAGGTAGGAGACCAGGTTATGAAAGTTGGACAAGGTTCAGAGGAGCCGGTTGACCTTAGTGGATTTGAAGTGGAAGAAGCAGTTAAACTCATTAGAGGGAAAAAAGGAACTGAGGTAAGCCTGACACTTAAAAAATCTGATGGCACCATTAAAGTCGTCAATATGGTGCGCGACGAAATAATTCTGGATGAAACATATGCCCGAAGCGCCATCATCAACAATGGCGATAAAAAAATCGGTTTTATTTTTTTACAGGAGTTTTATGCAGATTGGGAAAGGCCTAATGGTGCGAGAAGTGCCCAGGACGTTGCGAAGGAAATAATGAAATTGAAAGAGCAACAGGTTGATGGAATAATCATGGATTTAAGGAATAACGGCGGTGGATCTTTGTACGATGTAGTACAGATAGCTGGATTCTTCATTCCTGATGGCCCAATTGTGCAGGTGAAAGACAGAGAAGGGAATCCCAATATCCTACGCGACAGGGATAAATCTGTTTTATATGATGGACCCCTTGCTGTTATGGTAAATGAATTCAGTGCATCGGCATCTGAAATATTTGCCGCAGCTATTCAGGATTACAATCGGGGTATTATAGTAGGAAGCACTTCAACTTATGGCAAGGGTACTGTACAAAGAAATATTGGCCTTGAAAGGGAAACTTCACTTTCGGGTTCCGGGAATAGTGAATTGGGTACAATAAAACTGACCCTGCAAAAATTCTACCGAATCAATGGAGGATCAACGCAATTGAAAGGAGTTACTCCCAACATTATCATCCCGGACCAGTATGAATACCTGAAGTACCGCGAAAAGAATAACCCAGACGCTTTGCCCTGGGATGAAATTCAAAAAGCCAGTTATACTCAATACAATTTGCAACAGTATGATCTGAATTCCATTCAGCAGTCCAGTGTTCAAAGAATAAAAGAAAACCCATCTTTTAAAGCGATTCAGGAAAGCCTGGAGTATCTGGAAAAATCAAATGATAAAGAGTATAGTCTAAATATTACTAAATACCGTGCTGAGCAAAAGCAGCTAAAAGAAAAATTAAAACAGCTTGACGAATTCAGAAAAAATCAACAAGAACTTACAGTAGAAATGTTGCCCCAGGATATGAAAAGGCTTGAATTGGATTCAGCAAAACTGGAAAGAAGGATGCAATGGGGCAAAATTCTAAGTAAAGATATTTATGTTAATGAGACTGTAAACATTGTCAATGATATGATATTGAAAAGTGCACTCGTGAAAAATAAATAAAATATTATTCACTAAATAAAAAAGCCAATCCAAAAAGGGTTGGCTTTTTTATTTAATAAGAAATATCTTAAAGAATGAATAGTTACCTGTAACTAAGGTAGTTCATTCTCCAATTCCATATTTTATCTGCAAGACGCCTGCATGGTGGCGCCAATGGCCGACAATCACATAACCAAGTGCAAGCACCGTTATAGGTTTTTGATTTGATAAACCCGATCGGTTTAACATAGTGTCATCAAAACCCTGAAACATTTGAATTGAAGACAGTCTTACTGTCAGTAATTCTTCTTTCAGGTCTTTCAGGTGACGATTAGCTGCTGTAGCTATGGCTGCATATTCATTTTCTTCAAAACCCGGCAGTGACTGCTGTTCTCCCCTTGAAATACAAAGGGCCCGGTATGAAAAAATTCTTTCTGCGTCGATGGTATGCTGAAGCAATTGCTTAACAGTCCATTTTCCCGGCGAATAAGAAAATTCTGCTTTTTCCAAACCAATTGAAGAAAGATCCAGTTTCAATTGTTGCATGGAATGCAATAGGGCCGAGTGTATATTTTCTTCTGGAACCAGTTTTATATAACTTTCATAAAAAGGAGGATATGTGTTGGCAAGCGGTCGTGGCATATGGATAATTTATATGAAAATAAAAAAAAGCGCCAAAATTGGCGCTTTAAAACTAGTTATTTATTTCATCCTTTCTTTCTTTTTTGAAGGCTGCTCTTAGGCAACTGGGGTTGAAGTGTCCTTTCACCCTTCAACGTCCCTGCCAACTTGATGGCTTCATATGCATTTACCAGGCCACCTGTTTTGGAAATTTCGCTTAGCATTACTTCTTCTTCAGAACCTGGTTTTACAACCTTGAAGTCTGTAATGGGAGATACGGATTTCTCAATAACAAATTTGACCTGTTTTGCAGATAATTCAGGGTAGTAAGAGAGAATCAGGGCGGCAATACCTGCTGTTACAGGACTTGCCATACTGGTTCCCTGCTGGTTACCGTATTCATTACCTCCGGGCAAGGTGGAATAAATTTCCACACCTGGAGAAAATACATCCACGTCTTTGCCATAATTTGAAAAAGAGGCAGCAAGGTCTTTAGAAGTGGGTCCGCTGGCGCCAACAGTTACCCAGTTACTTGCTTTTGTTGCCGGATTATTTGCATAGCGGGCAGTTGGAAAATTATCCGCCTCGTCAATATTCTTGCCATCATTTCCTGCAGCATGTACCAGTAAAACACCTTTTGACTCAGCATACATTACCGCTTCATCGACCCATTTTTTTTCAGGTGAAAAGCTTTTACCAAAACTCATGTTAATAACCCAGGCACCATTATCAACCGCGTAACGTATGGCGTTAGCAATATCCTTATCGTGCTCATCACCATCCGGAACAGCCCGTAACATCATTATTCGGACATTATCTGCCACACCGTTTACTCCAATATTATTTCCCCTAACAGCACCAATGATTCCAGAAACATGGGTTCCATGCATTGCCGTGGTTGCCATTACATCATTATTGCCATAAAACCGGTCATTAAAATCTTCATAATTGTCTTTTACAATTGAACCCCTGTAATCCTCAGGTTCTTTTTCAGCTGCTTCAATCTTAGACTTTTCACCACTATAAAATTCAGTGATCCCTTCAATCAGAACTTTATTTGAATTGTCCATTTGCTGCGTTTGCTGGAACAGTCCCATCATTGTATTCTTGGCCCTGGATTCGTCAGCAGTAGACGGTTTAAATTTCATAAGATCATCACCGGTATATAGTTCTTTTCCGATGGCCTTCCTGAGTACGCTGTCTGCAGAAGGTAATTTTTCCACGATATTCTTAAGGAAGACAACATACATCGAAGCCTCTTTTGCCTGACTTTCAATCTGGTCTTTGGCTTTACGGTAATTCTTCAGGCTTTCCAACTCTTCAGCTGATAATTTGGATTCATCTGTTACAGAAGCGCCAAATTTCTTTTTGTATTTATAATATACCCGGGCTGCTTCATAACTGTCTTTCGTCACATTACGTCCGTCTTTTCCACCCAGGAAATTCCAGCCGTAAATATCATCTACATAACCATTTTTGTCATCATCAATATTATTACCGGGAATCTCCTTTGGGTTTTTCCACAACACAGCCTTAAGGTCTTCATGGGTAGTATCAATTCCGGAATCAATTACAGCAACCACTACAGTCTGTTTTGATTTTTTGTCTTTAAGCAGATTCTCGTATGCTTTTTCAACACCGATGCCGTACAAACCATCTTTCATATAATCAAGCAAATGCCAACCCTTAGGTGTTTCTTTGACAGCCGTTTGAGCCATCAAAGGCATGGAATTTAAAAGTATAAACCCTGACAGGGCGAGAATAACACAAGTTTTTTTCATTTTCAGAGTATAGAAAATTATTAAATAATAAGCAAGATAATAAGTAAGCACGTAGATAACGAACCGATCGTCAATTTTTGCATAAGTTTAGAAATCAAACTTTATACCCTGAGCCAGGGGAAGGCTCCTGGAATAGTTTAAAGTGTTGGTTTGACGGCGCATATACGCCTTCCAGGCATCGCTTCCGCTTTCCCGGCCACCTCCGGTTTCTTTTTCTCCGCCAAACGCACCGCCAATTTCAGCTCCACTGGTGCCAATGTTTACGTTGGCAATGCCACAATCACTGCCTTCTGCAGATAAAAATTGTTCTGCTTCACGGAAGTTCAAAGTCATTATTGATGACGATAACCCTTGAGGTACATTATTCTGAATGGAAATGGCTTCTTCGATATCATGGTATTTCATGATATAAAGTATCGGGGCAAATGTTTCCTGGTGTACAATTTTGAAATGAGATTTAACCTCGGCAATACAAGGCTTTACGTAACACCCGCTTTCATAATCCGTACCTTCCATTATTCCCGGTTCAACCAGGAAAGTTCCACCTTCATTTTTACAGGCAATCGTTGCAGCTAGATACATTTGAACAGCATCTTTGTCAATCAATGGGCCAACATGATTTTTCTGGTCCAGAGGATTCCCGATTTTTAATTGCTGATATGCTTTTTGAAGCTTTGTTTTAACTGTTTCATAGATAGACTCATGAATGATCAGCCTGCGTGTGCTGGTACAGCGCTGCCCCGCAGTTCCCACCGCACCAAAAACAGCGCCCACAAGGGCAATATCAAGGTCTGCATCCTTTGAAATTATAATCGCGTTATTTCCTCCAAGTTCAAGGAGGCTCCTGCCAAGCCTTTGACCAACTGCAGCACCTACAGCTTTACCCATTCGAGTTGACCCAGTTGCTGATATCAGAGGGATACGTTCATCCTGAGCCATCCATTCACCAAGTTCCCTTCCGCCAATGACCAGGTTGCTCACCCCATCAGGTACCTGATTATTAATAAAAACATCCGTAATGATCTTCTGGCATGCTATTCCGCACAAAGGAACCTTTTCGGAAGGTTTCCAAATACAAACATCGCCACAAACCCATGCCAACATAGCATTCCAGCTCCAAACAGCCACGGGGAAATTGAAAGCGGAAATGATTCCTGTGATCCCCAAAGGATGCCATTGCTCATACATCCTGTGACCCGGCCGTTCACTGTGCATAGTTAAACCATATAATTGCCTTGACAGGCCAACTGCGAAATCACATATGTCTATCATTTCCTGGACCTCGCCAAGGCCTTCCTGCAGACTTTTCCCCATCTCATATGAAACCAGGCTGCCTAAAGCATTTTTTTGTTCCCTCATTTTTTCGCCTATTTGACGAACAATTTCGCCCCTTTTTGGTGCCGGCCATTTCCGCCATTCCAGGAAAGCTTCCTGGGCTTTCGCGATTACAGCTTCATATCCGTCCTTGTCGCAACTTATTACTGTCGCAATTAACTTACCATCCACCGGTGAATTAGACTGGATATGGTCGCCTGTAGAGCCAATCCAATGCCTGCCGGTTGATATCCCCTGGTTAAATGATTCTATATTTAACTTATTTAAAAAATCCATCGTTTTAGAAATTATATGTTACTGAAATCGAAAGTTCAAAAATAGAATACAAATTTATTTGAAAAATTTCGGCCATTGGAATAATTTCTATTGCGTCCGCCATTTTGATATCTTTTTATGATATGAAAATCCTTTTGCAAAGACTACTTTGTCCCTGTATTAATTTAGCCGGTACCGATCAGGAATTTTTTTTTGAGCTGAAATTTAATGGTTAATGACAATTGAAAGAACTATATCGATGAGAATGGCTGAGGGGTTTCAATTTCCAAACCAAACGCGCATTCAGTTATACGACCAGACTGAATATTAAAATTACAATCTAACGTTTTGTGCTATTAAATTAAAGCCTATAAGATTTAATATTTTTTCTCAAAAAGATCCTTCCTTCGTCAGGATGACAACTTGGGGGAAAGTCAGTCATTCGGGATAGCAGTGATT
>Ga0209254_10001239_pt1 | contig 22696 bp, 18 predicted proteins | sample FrelakmetDIP11DI_FD_187148 | JGI IMG/M metagenome (GOLD analysis project Ga0209254, IMG submission 187148) | Freshwater lake sediment microbial communities from the University of Notre Dame, USA, for methane emissions studies - DIP11 DI (SPAdes)... | ecosystem: Environmental > Aquatic >...
CAGCCGCCGCTCGCCATCAAGGATCGGCTGGTGACACGCATCAAGGTGCTCGCGAAGCTCGACATTTCCGAGAAGCGGGTGCCGCAGGACGGCCGCATGAAACTGGCGCTGAGCGCGCAGCGGGCAATCGACTTTCGCGTCAGTACGTTGCCCACGCTGTTCGGCGAAAAGGTCGTGGTCCGGATCCTCGATCCGAGCCAAGCGAAACTGGGCATCGAGGCGCTGGGCTACGAGCCAGAGCAGAAAGCGACCCTGCTCAATGCGATCAAGCGCCCCTACGGGATGGTGCTCGTCACTGGGCCGACCGGCAGCGGCAAGACCGTGTCGCTGTATACCTGCCTGAACATCCTGAATCAGCCGGGAGTCAATATCGCGACTGCCGAGGATCCGGCGGAGATCCAGATCGCCGGCCTGAACCAGGTCAACGTCAATGAGAAGGCCGGCCTGACCTTCGCCAACGCGATGCGTGCATTCCTGCGGCAGGATCCGGACATCATCATGGTCGGCGAGATCCGAGACCTGGAGACCGCCGATATCGCCGTCAAGGCGGCGCAGACCGGCCACATGGTGATGTCGACGGTGCACACCAACGATGCACCATCGACGCTGACGCGCCTCGCCAACATGGGCGTACCGCCGTTCAACATCGCCTCATCAGTCATCCTGATCACGGCGCAGCGACTTGCGCGGCGACTGTGCACCTGCAAGGAGACGGCCGATCTCGGCGAGGACGCGCTGCTTGCCGCCGGGTTCGCGCGCGCAGACCTGGACGGATCCTGGGCGCCGTACAAGGCGGTAGGCTGCGACCGCTGCAAGGGCTCCGGCTACAAGGGACGCGTCGGCATCTATGAAGTCATGCCGGTCACGGAAGCCATACAGCACATCATCCTCAAGGGCGGCAGCTCGATCGAGATCGCCCAGCAGGCGCAGCGCGAAGGCGTGAAGAACCTGCGGCAGTCAGGCCTGCTGAAAGTCAGGCAAGGCGTCACGTCACTGGAGGAAGTGCTCGGCTGCACCAACGAGTAAGCCGGCACAACGGAGTCGAACAGGCTATGGCAACAGGCGCAGTCGCAAAGCCCCGCGCAGCAGCGCAGGAATCGCTGTTCGTATGGGAGGGCAGGGACAAGACCGGCAAGGTCGTGCGCGGCGAAATGCGCGCTGGCGGCGAGTCCGTGGTCGCTGCGGCCCTGCGTCGCCGCGGGATCGCCAAGCCGAAGATCAAGAAGCAGGTCTTCTCGCGCGGCAAGAGGATCACCGAGAAGGACCTGGCGCTCTTCACCCGCCAGCTGTCGACAATGCTGCGCGCCGGCGTGCCGCTGATGCAGAGTTTCGACATCATCTCGCGCGGCCATTCCAATCCGTCGGTGTCACGCCTGCTGATGGATATCCGCAGCGACGTGGAGACCGGCACCAGCCTCAACCAGGCGTTTCGCAAGTTCCCGCTGTATTTCGATCCGCTGTTCTGCAACCTGGTGGCTGCGGGCGAGCAGGCGGGCATTCTGGAAACGCTGCTCGACCGCTTAGCGACCTACAAGGAAAAGACCCTCGCGCTGAAGGGCAAGATCAAGAAGGCATTGTTCTATCCGGTGATGGTCATCCTGGTCGCCATCCTGATCACGGCGATCATCATGTATTTCGTGATCCCGTCGTTCAAGCAGGTCTTCAGCAGCTTTGGCGCCGACCTGCCGTACCCGACGCTGGTCGTGATCGCGATGTCGGACTTCATCGTCGCGAACTGGTACTGGATGCTGTTCGGATCGCTCGGCGCCGGATACTTCGGGTTTCAGGCCTGGCGCCGCTCGCCGTCGTTTCAGCGACTGGTGGACCGCTACATGCTGAAGATCCCGGTCATCGGCGAACTGCTGCAGAAGGCCTCGGTTGCCCGCTGGTCACGCACCCTGTCCACGACCTTCGCCGCCGGCGTGCCACTGGTGGACGCGCTCGACTCGGTCGGACCGGCCTCAGGCAACGCCGTGTACAAGGATGCGACCAAACAAGTGCAGGCCGAGGTCAACGTCGGCACCAGCCTCGCGCAGTCGATGCAGAACACCGGCGTGTTTCCGAACATGGCGGTGCAGATGACCAGCATCGGCGAGGAATCGGGTGCCCTTGATTCGATGCTGTCCAAGGTCGCCGACTACTACGAACGCGAAGTCGACGAGACCGTCGACGCGCTGGCAAGCCTGATCGAACCGGTGATCATGGTCGTGCTCGGCGTCATCATCGGCGGCATTGTCGTCGCCATCTACCTGCCGATCTTCAAGCTCGGCCAGGTTGTCTGATCGGACTTTCGCGGACGGCACGGGCGGAGTGCGCCCGGCCGTCGCCCCTTAGTACGAACGCTTGACACCCGATCTCGTCTTCGCCATCTGTGCCGGGGCCTTCGGCCTGGCAATCGGCTCCTTCCTGAACGTCGTCATCTACCGCCTGCCGAAGATGATGGAGGCAGAGTGGCGGGCCCAGTGTGCCGAACTCGCAGGGCGTGAGCCCGAACCGGCATCGCGGTTCAACCTTCTGGTGCCCGGATCGCACTGCCCTTCCTGCAAGACGCCGCTGCGGGTCCGCGACAACGTGCCACTGATCTCCTACTTCGCGAGCAGCGGCAAGTGCGCCCACTGCGGCGCTGCCATCTCCGCTCGCTACCCGATTGTTGAAGCCATTACGGCCGCGCTTTCGGCGTGGGTTGCGTGGCGTTTTGGGTTTGGCCTGCCTGGCCTCGCTGCCCTTGCTTTCACCTTTGTGTTGATCGCGCTGACGTTCATCGACGCCGACACTACACTGCTGCCGGACAGCCTGACGCTGCCCCTGCTGTGGGCTGGATTGCTGCTCAACATTGGCGGCACGTTCGTGCCACTTTCCGAGGCGGTCATCGGTGCTACGGCCGGCTACCTGATCCTGTGGTCGATCTACTGGCTGTTCAAGCTCGCCACGGGAAAGGAAGGGATGGGCTACGGCGACTTCAAGCTGCTGGCGGCTCTTGGCGCCTGGTTCGGCTGGAAGATGCTGTTGCCGATCCTCCTTCTGTCTTCGGTGGTCGGCGCGACGGTTGGGATAATCCTGCTCGTTCTCGCGCGCCGTGGCCGTGACATTCCGATCCCGTTCGGACCGTACCTGGCCGCCGCGGGCTTCACTGCCCTCCTTTATGGCCAGGACATCGCAGGACGTTTTGTCCCGTTCTGAATCGTCCGGATTCGCAGTCGGCCTCACCGGAGGCATCGGCAGCGGAAAGACGGCGGTGGCCGACATGTTCGCCCTGCTCGGCGCCGCGGTCGTCGACAGCGACGCCATTGCCCACACGCTGACTGCGCCGGGTGGAGCAGCGATCGAAGCCATTGCACGGCAGTTCGGTGCGCAGTACATCGGCCCCGACGGCGCGCTCAACCGGCAACGAATGCGCGAACGGGTCTTTCATGACCCGTCAGCGAAGTCACAGCTGGAATCGATCCTGCATCCACGAATCCACGAGCTGGCGATGATGCAGGCATCGGCAGCGCGTGGACTTGCGCCATACGTGATGTTCGTGGTGCCGCTCTTGATCGAGAACGGCAGTTGGCGCGGCCGCGTCGACCGGATTCTGGTGATCGACTGTTCGCCGGCGACACAGGAAGCGCGCGTCTGCGCTCGCAGCCGACTCGATGCCGCGCTGGTGCGAACGATCATCGCCCAGCAGGCTCGGCGGGCCGACCGGCTCGACGCGGCCGACGATGTGCTCGTCAACGAGGGGCCTGTCGAGCAACTTCATCCGCGCGTTGACTGGCTGCACCGCCGCTATTGCGGGTATGCGGGCGGCGGCGATCGCCTGTGATATGTTCAAGCATGGTCAGCGGGCGAGACGGCGTGATCCTCTACGAATACCCTTTCACCGAGCGCGTGCGGTCGCTGCTGCGCCTCGAGGATCTGTTCGACAAGCTCGGCTTCTTCATTGAGCAGTCTCATGCCTACTGCCACCACGCGGCGCTGATGGCACTGTTCGAGATTCTCGAGGTCACGTCGAGAACCGACTTGAAGGGCGACCTGCTGCAGGAACTGGAAAGGCAGCGGCAGGTGCTGCAGGCGCTGCGCAACAACCCGCAGGTGGCGCAGGAAGCCCTCGCTGGCGTTCTCTCCGAGATCGAGCAGTCGCAGCAGAGCCTGAATGCTTCGGCGGGCAAGGCCGGCCACCACCTGCGCGACAACGAGTGGCTGACCAGCATCCGCAGCCGGGCGGGCATCCCGGGCGGCACGTGTGAATTCGATTTGCCCTCTTATCACGCCTGGCTGATGCGCGACGGTGACAGCCGTCGGCGTGACCTGCTGACCTGGGTGCAGCCATTGCAGAAGTTCAGCACCGCCCTCGGCATGGTCCTGCGCCTGCTGCGGGAGAGTGCGCATCACTCCAGGCAGGTGGCCGCGCAGGGCTCGTACCAGCAGGCTCTGCAGGGCCGCAGCTATGCGCTGTTGCAGGTGCGCGTGCCTGAAAGCGCTGACGCGATCCCGGAAATCAGCGCTAACAGGTACATGCTCTGGATCCGTTTCACGGCGCCTGACGGCGACCTGAAGCCGCGCTCGGTCGACCGCGACGTGACCTTCGACCTCGCCCTTTGCGCGCTGTGACCCGCCCATTGAGCGTCAACTGTCCAACCTGCAACGCCGAGGTGAAGTGGTCGGACGCAAGTTCGTGGCGTCCGTTCTGCAGCGCCCGCTGCAAGGGGATCGATTTGGGCGACTGGGCCAGCAGCCGGTTTGTCATAGCAGGCGACGACCTGACAGATCGGTCCAGCGATGCGCCGCCATCAGCAAGTGACCTGAAGCAGTAACCTGCTGATCAGCGGCTGGGGACAACAGTGCCCCGTCCGGCCCGACGCGGCGATGCCATTCAGCCGCCGGATGCAGTCGGCGGCCGCAGATCGATCCACCGCCCTTGTCCGGGCCACTCCACCGACTCTGCCGCCCCGATCGAGGCAGCGTTGGACAGGAAATACGCCGGCAACGAGGCTGAATGATTGCGCAACTCCTCAGCCAAGGCGGCCGACCTGACCAGGACGAAATCGCAGCCGCCCTCTGCGGCGAGCTGCAACTCCTCTGCGGAGCCGACCCAGGCGCCGTGCAGGCCACTCGCCCGAAGGGCAGCGTCCATGATCGCGCCGGCCTCGAGCACGACGCCGTCGGCGTGAGTGATCCGCTGCGCGCCTGGGCCAGAGGCCAGCAGCAAGGGTTGCTTGGTTGCCAGTTCGGCGCGCAGCAGCGTGAACGCAGCCTGCGGGCCAGCGCCTCGCCAGTCCGCGTCGACGACGATGATCGGCGCCGCTTCGTTCCATCCGGTGCGGTGTGGATCTGCCGCGCCGGCAGGCAGCACCGGCGGAATCTGCGGACCGACCACAAGCACCGTGCGCGGAAGGAGCAGCCAGCGCAACGTCGGCACGGCGGCCGGCAGCAAGGGCTGCGGAAGCTCACCCGCTGGGTCGACGAAACGCAGTCGCTGCCCCTCGCGCGCATGCGGATCGCCGTGCCACTCGCGCACAACGCGGAACTGCAGTTCGACATGGGCGTGCGGGTAATCGAACTCGAACGTCACCCACGGGACCGACGGGCCAACATCGATCCCGAGTTCTTCGTGAAGCTCGCGCGCCAGCGCTGCAGCGACGTCCTCTCCCGGCTCGATCTTGCCGCCGGGGAACTCCCAGTAGCCGGCATAGGGCTTGCCGGCCGGCCGATCGGCCAGCAGCACGTATCCGTCACCGCGGATCAGAACGCCAACCGCAACGCGCGTGACCTGGCGATGCGGCGGCGCAGCCAGGCTCATCGCTGGCTGCTGCCGATGCCCAGCCTTCCTGCGCAGTCGCGCGCGAACTGCAAAGCCACCCGGCCGGACCTCGAGCCGCGCTGCAGGGCGAATTGCAGCGCTTCGATCCGGACGGCCTCGATCTGTGCAGGCGCAGCGCCGAAACGGCCCAACCAGTACGCGACGATGTCCAGGTAGTCGTCCTGGCGGAAGGGGTAGAACGACAGCCAGAGCCCGAATCGCTCGGACAGCGAGATCTTCTCTTCCACTGTTTCGCCGGGATGGATCTCGCCGTCGTCCTGGTACCTGGCATCGAGGTTTTCGCGCATGTACTCGGGCATCAGGTGGCGGCGGTTCGAGGTGGCATAGATGAGCAGGTTCTCGCTCGGCGCTGATATCGAACCGTCGAGTACCGCCTTCAGCGCCTTGTACGACGATTCGCCCTCCTCGAAGGACAGGTCGTCGCAAAAAAGGACGAAACGCTCCGGCCGGGCCGCCACCAGGCTGACGATGTCAGGAAGGTCGGCGAGGTCGTTCTTGTCGACCTCGATCAGCCGCAGGCCGTCAACGTGGAACCGCGCCAGGCAGGCGCGGATCAGCGACGACTTGCCGGTGCCGCGGGCGCCGGTCAGCAGGACGTTGTTGGCCGGCAGGCCGCGCACGAACTGCTCGGTGTTGCGCAGGATTGCCGTGCGCTGCTCGTCGATGTGCTGCAGGTCCTCAGGGGCGATGCGAGCCACGCGCCGCACCGGCTCCAGATGGCCGACTGCGCCGCCGAGATATTGGCGCTTGCGCCAGCGAAACGCAGGCGCTGTCCAGTCGACCTCGCGGCGCGGCGGCAGCAGCGGATCGAGCCGGGCGAGGAGCGCCTGCAGCGCGACAGCGACGTCGCCATTTCCCGCATCAGCCATGGCCTAAGTTGCTCCCTTGCGCTACGAGCGATAGTCGGCGTTGATGCTCACGTAGTCATGCGACAGGTCGCATGTCCACACCGTGGCCGACGCACCGCCGCGTCCGAGTTCAACGCGGACCTTGATTTCCGAGCCCTTCATCACCCGCTGGCCGTCCTCCTCCCGGTATTGCGGATGGCGGCCGCCGTCGCGCGCGACCCAGACGTCGTTCAGGTGCAACTGGACCCGCCCCTGGTCGAGGTCGCCAATGCCAGCGTTGCCCACCGCAGCGAGGATTCGGCCGAGGTTGGGGTCCGAGGCAAAGAACGCCGTCTTCACCAGCGGCGAGTGCGCAATGCTGTACGCAACGCGGGACGCCTCGTCGGCCGTGCCCGCGCCTGCGACGACGATCTCGATGAACTTGGTTGCGCCCTCGCCGTCGCGGACAATCGCCTTTGCCAGTTGCTGCGCCACCTCGAACAGCGCCCCGCGCAGCGCGCCTAACCTGGGATCGTCGGCAGTCTTGATCGGCGCGATTCCACTTGCTCCTGTCGCGATCAGGATCAGCGAATCGTTGGTCGAGGTGTCACCATCGACCGTTATTCGGTTGAATGAAGCGTCAGCAACCTGCACGGTCAACTCGCGCCAAAGCGACGGCGCGACCGCTGCGTCGGTCGCAATGAAGCCGAGCATTGTTGCCATGTTCGGCCGGATCATCCCGGCGCCCTTCGCGATCCCGGTCACCGCAATCGGCCGCCCATCGATCACCGCGCTGCGCGAGGCGGCCTTGGGCACGGTGTCGGTGGTCATGATCGCCTCGGCAGCCTCGCCCCAGTGCGCTGGCGCCAACCGCTGAACCGCCTGCGGCAGTCCGTCAAGCAGGCGCTGCACGGGCAGCGATTCCATGATCACGCCAGTGGAGAACGGCAGTACCTGCTCGGCAGCGCAATTCAGGAGCCGCGCCACCTCGCGGCAGGTCGCGCGCGCGTCGGCCAGACCCGCCGCCCCGGTGCCTGCGTTGGCATTGCCAGTGTTCACGACCAGTGCGCGGATTTCGCCGCCCGCCGCCAGATGCTCCCGGCAGACAAGCACCGGCGCAGCGCAGAAGCGGTTGCGCGTGAAAACCCCGGCAATGCTTGCGCCCTTGCCAATGCGCAGAAGCAGCACGTCCTTCCGCCCGGGCTTGCGGATCCCTGCTTCCGCCCAGCCCAGTTCGATGCCGGCGACCGCGAGCAAGGAGGCAGGATCGACCGGAGCGAGATTGACTGGCATCGTGCTCTAGGTGATCGGTGATTCGTTCAGCAAGGCAGGCCGCGGGCCGTCATTCCCTTCAGGCCAGCTTGCCGTGGCACTGTTTGTACTTCTTGCCGCTGCCGCAGGGGCAGGGATCATTTCGACCGATCTTGTCGCCGTAGCGCTTGAACGGCTGCGCCTTCGCCTCCTCGCTGTCGGCAAGGACGGCAGTCTCCCCGGCTTCTTCCTCGGCCTGGGCCGTGGCGGCGAACTCGGCGTGCTGCGCCCGCGCCTGCTCCATCCGCCGCTCGCTTTCCTCCTCGATACGCTGCTCGGCCGCAGCCACCTCCTCGGGTGTCTGGATGCGGACGTTCATCAGGATCCGGATCACGTCGGCCCGCACGCGGTCGATGAGCGTGCCAAATAGCTCGAATGCCTCGCGCTTGTACTCCTGCTTCGGCTGCTTTTGGGCGTAGCCGCGCAGGTGGATGCCCTGGCGCAGGTGGTCGAGCGCGGCCAGGTGCTCGCGCCACTGCTGATCGACGAGCTGGAGCATGATCGAGCGCTCGAAGTTGCCGAACGACTCGGCGCCGACCAGGCTCACCTTGGCGGCGTAGGCCTCGTCGGCCGCCTTCAGCACTCGCTCGAGCAGCGTCTCGTCGGTCAGGTTCTCTTCCGTTTCAAGCCATTGCCGCAGCGGCAGGTCGATCTGCCAGTCGTCAGCCAGCGCCTTGCCAAGCCCTGCGATGTCCCACTGTTCCTCGACCGATTCGGCCGGCACGAAGCTGCGGAACAGGTCGGTGAAGTGGCCGCGGCGAAGATTGGCGACCATGTCGGCAACGCTGTCGGCCTCGAGGATGTCGTTGCGCAGCCGATAGATCTCGCGCCGCTGATCGTTGGCGACGTCGTCGTATTCGAGCAGCTGCTTGCGGATGTCGAAGTTGCGCGCCTCCACCTTGCGCTGCGCCGTCTCGATCGAGCGGCTGACCATGCCGGCCTCGATCGCTTCGCCCTCCGGCATCTTCAGCCGGTCCATGATCGCGCGCATCTTGTCGCCGGCGAAGATGCGCAGCAGCGGATCCTCCATCGACAGGTAAAAGCGGGACTCGCCCGGATCGCCCTGGCGGCCCGAACGGCCGCGCAGCTGGTTGTCGATGCGACGCGACTCGTGCCGCTCGGAGCCGATGATCTTCAGCCCCCCGGCAGCGACGACCTGCTCGTGCAGCGACTGCCATTCGCCGCGCAGCTTGGCGATCTTCGTCTCCTTCTCGGCCGGCGGGATGTTCGCATCGGCCTCGACGAACTGCACCTGCTTCTCGGCATTGCCGCCGAGCACGATGTCGGTGCCGCGGCCCGCCATGTTGGTCGCGATGGTGACCGTCTTCGGCCGCCCGGCCTGGGCGACGATCTCCGCCTCGCGGGCGTGCTGCTTGGCGTTGAGCACCTGGTGTGGAAGGTTGTCCTTCTTCAGCAGGTCCGACAGTACTTCGGAGTTCTCGATCGAGGTCGTGCCGACCAGCACCGGCTGGCCGCGCTCGTAGCAGTCCTTGATGTCGGAGAGGATCGCCGCGTACTTCTCGCGGACCGTGCGGTAGATCTTGTCCTGGTGATCGAGACGGACCATCGGCCTGTGCGTCGGGATCACCACCGTTTCAAGCCGGTAGATCTCCTGGAACTCGTACGCTTCGGTATCCGCCGTGCCGGTCATGCCGGCCAGCTTGCCGTACATGCGGAAGTAGTTCTGGAAGGTGATCGACGCCAGCGTCTGGTTCTCCTGCTGGATCTGCACCCCCTCCTTGGCCTCGACTGCCTGGTGCAGGCCTTCGGACCAGCGGCGGCCGGGCATCAGCCGACCGGTGAACTCGTCGACGATGATGATCTCGCCGTTCTGCACCACGTAATGCTGGTCGCGGTTGAACAGGTGATGCGCACGCAGGGCGGCGTTCAGATGGTGCATCAGGATGATGTTCTGCGGCGCGTACAGGCTCTCGCCCTCGGCCAGTAGCCCCAGCCGCATCAGCACGCCCTCGATCTTCTCGTGCCCCGACTCGGAGATATGAACCTGGTGCTGCTTCTCGTCGACCCAGAAGTCGCCTTCGCCCTTTTCCTCGGCCTGGCGCGTCAGCAGCGGCGGCACGCCGTCCATGCGCCGGTACATCTCTGTGTGATCCTCCGCCGGACCGGAGATGATCAGCGGCGTGCGCGCCTCGTCGATCAGGATGGAGTCGACTTCGTCGACGATGGCAAAGTTCAGCCCGCGCTGGCGCCTGTCGGCAACCGAGTACTCCATGTTGTCGCGCAGGTAGTCGAAGCCGTACTCGTTGTTGGTGCCGTAGGTGATGTCGGCCGCATAAGCGGCACGCTTCTCCTCGTTCGGCTGCTGGGAGACGATCACGCCAACCGTCATGCCGAGGAACCGGTACACGCGCCCCATCCACTCGGCATCGCGGGAGGCAAGGTAGTCATTGACCGTCACTACATGCACGCCCTTGCCGGCCAGCGCGTTCAGGTACACGGCCAGTGTGGCGGTCAGCGTCTTTCCCTCGCCGGTGCGCATCTCGGCAATCTTGCCGTCGTGCAACACCATCCCGCCGATCAGTTGAACGTCGAAGTGCCGCATGCCAAGCGCACGCTTGGCCGCTTCGCGCACTACCGCGAACGCTTCCGGCAGCAACTGGTCGAGCGTTTCGCCATTGGCAACCCGGCCACGGAACTCGCCGGTCTTGGCCTGCAACTGCTCGTCGGTGAGGCCAGCTATCTGCGGCTCGAGGGCGTTGATCCGCTCAATGCTGCGCTGGTACTGCTTCAGCAGCCTTTGGTTACGGCTGCCGAAAATTCGGGTGAGAAGGCCGGAGATCATGGACATGGCGGGATTTGCGCGGGCGCGCGCGGCCGGCGGGGCCGTGACAGCGCGTTCAGGGGCAGATCAGCGTCGCAGCAGGCGATCGGCCGGCGGCGCGGCGACCGCGGAGTATGTCACAGTGCCGCGCCAAGGGCGCCGCTGCTCTTCAGCAGAAAGAATGGCTCAAGCAGCGCGGTCGCCGTGGCGACCGCCATCACCGCCGGCGCGGATTGAGTTCAGCCAGCGGCGAATCTGCACTCTGGCGGTTCAGGAAACGCGCCGGGTTCTGCGGGGTGCCATTTACATGGACCTCGAAATGCAGGTGCGCCCCGGTGGAGCGGCCAGTCGATCCGACCAGAGCAATGGGCTGTCCCTTGCGGACAATCTCGCCCGCACGGACGTTCACCTTCGACGCGTGCGCGTAGAGGGTCTGCAGGCCGTTGCCATGATCAATGACGACCACGTTGCCGTAGGCGGCGTTGTATTCGGACGCCGACACCACGCCGCCGGCCGCGGCCAGGATCGGCGTGCCGACCGGGGCCGCGAAGTCCAGCCCGGCATGCATCGCCATCTGCCCCGAGAACGGGTCGAGCCTCGAGCCGAAGCCCGAGCCGACGAAGCCTGCGGGGACGGGCGTGTTCTGCGGCAGCAGTGCGGTGCGAACCTGCGCCGACATCAGTTCCGACTCGACAACATCGAGATAATCGGCCCGTGATTCCACGCCCCGAGCCACGCGCTCGACCTGGTCGCTCAACTCGCCCATCGAAAGCGGCCGTGCATCCGAGGACTCGACTCCACCGCGCCCTGGCAGGTCGCGGAAATTGAACTCTTCGGGGCGTATGCCCGCGAGTTTCGCCACCCGCTCACCCAGGGCGTCCAGCCGCATCAGTTGAGCCTGCATTTCGCCGAGTCGCCTCGCCATGGCGCTGACGTTGTCGCGCATGAACTGCTCATTGCGCTCGATCTCCCCGCGCATCAGCGAGGAGGCAAGATCACGGATATAAGGAATCTCAAGTGCTGCCGCAACGCGGAATGTGACCGCGTACAGGCCAACGACCGACAAGAGCACTGCAACCGCAAGGCCCGAAACGGCGACTACAGCCATCCGCGGGTTCAGTGTCAGAGTACGGGCGCGCGACAAGCGCTTGTCGACAACGATAATCTGCACTTATGCAACCTCCATCGCCACGCGCTCGACCCAGTCAAGAGCCGCGCTCGCCATGTTCATCCGGCGCCGGCATGCCGTCGCACCGGGTACTGCCCAGATGAGGCCCGCCTGCAAATCGGCGGCCGAAGCCTTGGCCGAGGGCCCTCTGGCGGGGCTCGTCGATCAGGCCCGTCTGCTTGGCCGGATTTCTTCAGTCGTCGCTGAAATCAGCCGCGAAGCAGTTTCCAGCGCGCATTCCCTGCCGCCATTGCGCTGCGCGCTCCATGACCGAACAGTGATCATCACTGTCGGGGCCCCGTCGCACGCCGCCAAGTTGCGGCAGCGGGCGGCAGCTCTGGAGCAGGCATTGCGGGAACGCGTCCCGGAAGTTACTGGAATACGGATCCGGCTTCAACCCGGCAACTCGGCCGACCCCATTTCGGGGAGTTCTTCGCCCGGGTCATCGAGCGAGTCTGCCCGCACTCCAGAATCTCGGGAAAGCCTGAGCGCAGCACTCAGGTTCGCCGACGAGCTTTCCAGGGATCTGCACGACTCTCCCCTGCGCCGATCGGCACAGCGCCTGCAGGCGTTGCTGCGCACCAGACTGGACAGCGGCAAGTAGCGCTGCCTGAAGGGGCGGACTGGACTGATCGGTAGACTGCCTCGCCAGGACGCTGGACCGCTGTCCTGGAGGCGGTGGCTCTGCCGCATCGTGAGAACGCGCGGACCGAACGAACCCCGAGCTGCCATCCGTCGGCAGCCAGCCCGGCGGGCATTGCACAGCTTCTGACTTACCTACCGGCCGCGGCCGGCAAAGCTCGCATCAAACAGCGAAGGCCGGTCGCTGGAACGCCGCGGGAGCCTGATGCTCGTCGTCGAAGCTGACGATCTCGTAGGCGCTCGCGTCAGCAAGCAAGGCGCGCAGCAACTGGTTGTTCAGCGCATGGCCGGACTTGTGCGCTGAATAAGCCGCAATCAGTGGCCGGCCGAGCAGATACAGGTCGCCGATCGCATCGAGGATCTTGTGCTTGGCGAACTCGTCGCCGGAGCGCAGCCCGTCGGTGTTGAGCACGCGGTACTCGTCCATCACGATCGCGTTCTCGAAATTGCCGCCAAGCGCGAGCCCCGCCGCGCGCAGCGCTTCGACTTCGTTGACGAAGCCGAAGGTCCGCGCGCGCGCAACCGAGCTGACATAAGGTTCGCGCGCCAGATCGACCTCGACGTCCTGCTCGGTCGCATCGATTGCCGGGTGATCGAAAGCGATCGAAAAGCGCAGCTTGAAACCGAAGTGCGGCGCAAGCTGCGCCCACTTCAGCAGCTTGCCCTCGCCTTCCCGCACCTCGACCGTCTTGAGCACACGCACGAAGCGCTTGGGCGCGTTCTGCTCCTCGACGCCGGCCGACTGCAGCAGAAACACAAAGCTCGCTGCGCTGCCATCCATGATCGGGATCTCGGGCGCATCGACGTCGATGTAGCAGTTGTCGATGCCCAGGCCGGCGAGTGCGCTCATCAAGTGCTCGACCGTGGCGATGCGCGCCCCTTCGCGCTCGACCGTCGAGGCCATGCGCGTGTCGCCAACCGCCAATGCGCTGGCCGGGATCTCGACCGGCGGGTCCAGGTCGATGCGCCGGAAGACGATCCCGGTGTCGGCCGCCGCAGGCCGCAGCGCCAATTGAACCTTGGTGCCACTGTGCAGGCCGATGCCGACGGTGCTGGCAATCTTCTTCAGCGTTCGTTGCTTGAGCATGGTGATTGAATTGTAGCGGCCGGCTGCTGCGCCGCGACATCGCTGACGCTGGTCATCGTCGCTGACGGGCCTGAGAATGAGCGAGCCCCGGCACCCGGCGAAGCCTGAGAACAGTTGACCATGAACGCCCGCGCGCCAACTCCACCTCCTTCATCGACGGAACGTGTGGCGAGCCCGCGCTCGTCGCCCTTTCCAGCGATCCGGCGCATCGACTCCGCGGCGCCTCTGCGCTGGCTTGCCGCGGGATGGCGGGATCTGCGCGCCGCCCCGGCGGCGAGCCTCTTCTACGGCGCCGCCTTTGCACTGATGGGCTGGCTCATCTACTTCGTCTTCCGCCATGCTCACGAGTACACCTCGGCGCTGACAGCGGGTTTCCTGCTGATGGGCCCGTTCCTCTGCACCGGCCTGTATGACATCAGTCGGCGACTGGCGGCCGGGCAGCAGGTCCGGCTAGTCCAGACGATGACCGCGTGGCGCGCCAATCTTGGCGCCTATTCGCTCTTTGCCCTCATCCTGACCGTCGTCATGCTGGTCTGGGCGCGCGCCTCGCTGGTCACCTTCGCGCTCTTCTTTGCCTCCGGCATGCCCAGCCTCTCGGGCTTTCTCGGCCGGGTGACCAGCCCCGAGCACTGGGACTTCGTGCTGACGTACTTCGCGGTGGGCGGCGTGTTCGCAGCGATCGTCTTCGCCCTCAGTGTGGTGTCGGTGCCGCTGATGCTGGCGCGTGGTACCGACACTGTCGTCGCCGCGATCACCAGCGTTCGCGCCTTGGCCACCAACCCGCTGCCGTTGCTGCTGTGGGCAGTGCTGATCGTGCTGCTGGTCGGCGCAGGTTTCGCGACCCTGTTTTTCGGCCTGCTGGTCGCCGTCCCCGTCGTCGGCCATGCGACCTGGCATGCCTACGTGGACATCGTCGATGACCAGTGATCGGCCGGTCGGACCCGGCCGATCACCGATGACGACCTAATCCGCCTGCTTGCGCAGGAACGCCGGGATATCCAAGCGGTCATGGCCGGCATCTTCCATCGCGGCCACGCGCGCCGCGGCCGATTCCCGCGAGCGCCACACGGCGGGCTGGTCGAAATGGCTGTAGTCGCCTGTTGCGTGCGTCGCTGCCGACTGCGCCACGTTCAGCGGGACGTTGTCGGTACCGGTCTTGATGACGGTGAACGGTGTCGTCTGCTTCCTGGCGGCAGAACGGCCAAGGCCGGTGGCAACGACGGTCACGCGCAGATCGTCGCCCATTGACTCGTCGCAGACGGTGCCGAAGATCACGGTCGCATCCTCGGCAGCGAAGGCGCGGATCGTGTTCATCACTTCGCGCGTCTCCTTCATCTTCAGCGACTGGCTGGCCGTGATGTTGACGAGCACGCCGCGCGCGCCCGAAAGATCGACGCCTTCGAGCAGCGGGCTGGCCACTGCCTGCTCGGCGGCGATGCGAGCGCGGTCGAGCCCGCTGGCGGTGGCGGTGCCCATCATCGCCTTGCCGTGCTCGCCCATCACCGTCTTGACGTCCTCGAAGTCGACGTTGACCAGACCCGGGATGTTGATGATCTCGGCGATGCCGGCGCAGGCGTTGTGCAGCACGTCGTCGGCAGCACGGAAGCACTCGGACATCTCGGCGTCCTCGCCGAGCACCTCCTCGAGCTTGTTGTTGAGAATGACGATCAGCGAGTGCACGCGCTCCTCCAGCTCGGCCAGTCCGGCGTCGGCGATCTTGGCGCGCTTCGGACCCTCGAAGTCGAACGGCTTCGACACCACGGCCACCGTCAGAATGCCGAGTTCCTTGGCGATTTCGGCCACCACCGGGGCCGCACCCGTGCCGGTGCCGCCGCCCATGCCCGCCGTGATGAACACCATGTGCGCGCCGCGCAGCGCATCCGCTATCCGGTCGCGCGCCTCGATCGCCGCCTGCTTGCCTGCCTCGGGCTTGCTGCCGGCGCCCAGGCCGGTGGCCCCCAGCTGCAGGATGTTCCGCGCCGCCGAACGGGCGAGCGCCTGGTGGTCGGTGTTGGCGCAGATGAACTCCACGCCCTGAACCCCGCGGCCGATCATGTGCTGGACCGCATTGCCGCCGGCGCCGCCGACGCCAACCACCTTGATCACCGTACCGTGTGTCTCCGTCTCGAGAATTTCAAAAGCCATGCCTGCCTCCTATGGGAAAAGGGTGAAATGTGAAACGTGAAACGTGAAATGTCGGCCGGACCATTCACCCTTCTCGTTTCCCACCTCACGGGGAAAGAACTCAATCAACACCGCTCGACTTCCTCGCTGCGCTCGCCCTGCACGCTTAACTAGAAATTGCCCACGATCCACTCGCGCATACGCTTGAGCGTCTGCCCGAAGGAACCCGTCTGCGCCGCGGCGCGGCGGCCGCGCTGGCGCTGCGACTGCGCCTCGATCAGCAGGCCAACCACCGTGGCGAATCGAGGATTGCGGATCACGTCGGCGAGCGGCCCCTGATACCCGGGCCAGCCGACACGGGCCGGCTTGAGGAACACGTCCTCGGCCAGTTCGCCGATGCCGGGCAGCAGCGCCGTGCCGCCGGTCAGCACGATCCCCGACGACAGCATCTCCTCGTAGCCGGAGTCGCGGATCACCTTGTGCGCCAGCGTGAAGAGTTCCTCGACGCGCGGCTCGATCACGGCCGCCAGCGACTGGCGAGACAGCAGCCGCGGCGCGCGGTCGCCGACGCCGGGGATCTCGATGCGGTCGTTCGGGTCGGCAAGCACCTCCTTGGCCACGCCGTAGCGCTGCTTGATCTGCTCCGCATCCGGGATCGGCGTGCGCAGCGCCATGGCGATGTCGTTCGTGATCTGGTCGCCGGCGATCGGGATCACCGCGGTATGCCGGATGGCGCCGCCGGTGAAGATGGCGATGTCGGTGGTACCCCCGCCGACGTCGACCAGCGCCACGCCGAGTTCCTTCTCGTCGCCGGTCAGCACGGACATGCTCGACGCGAGGGGCTGCAGCACCAGGTCCTGAACCTCCAGCCCGCAGCGGCGCACGCACTTGACGATGTTCTGCGCCGCCGACACCGCGCCGGTGACGATGTGCACCTTCACCTCGAGGCGCACGCCGCTCATGCCAATCGGCTCGCGGATGTCTTCCTGGCCGTCGACGATGAACTCCTGCGTCAGCACGTGCAGCACCTGCTGGTCGGTCGGGATGTTCACAGCGCGGGCGGTCTCGATCACTCGCGCGACGTCGGCGGCGGAGACTTCACGATCCTTGATCGGCACCATGCCGCTGGAATTGACACTGCGGATGTGGCTGCCGGCAATGCCCGTATAGACCTCGCCGATGCGGCAGCCGGCCATCAGCTCGGCTTCCTCCAGGGCACGGCGGATCGACTGCACCGTGGCCTCGATGTTGACCACCACGCCGCGCCGCAGCCCCTCGGAGGCCGACTGGCCCAGCCCGATGACCTTGAACGGGCCGTCCGGATTGAACTCGGCCACGGCGATGACCACCTTGGACGTGCCGACGTCGAGACCGACGATGATGTCCTTTGTTTCGGTTCTCATGGTTTCTTGCGGGCAGCAGCGGCGACGGCGAAACCCTGCGGGTAGCGCGCGTCGATTCGGAGCAGTTCGGCGCCCACCTGCGCCACCACCGCTGGGTAATGACCGACGATCAGGGCCAGACGCTCGTCGAGGCGGCCTGGCGGGTCGTCGCGGCCGGCCTCGATCGCCAACCCGCTGTCCGTGCGCAGGGTCCAACTGGCGCGATCCGAGACTTCGATCGCCTCGACGGTCAGACCCAGCGAGGCCGCGTGCGCCGCAAACTGCGGCAGACGGCGCGCCACTTCGACGCCGAAGCGCGGCGGCGCATCGACCTGCGGCAACGGCCCGTACACCTCGGCCTCGGCCACGTTGGCGACGAAGAGCTGGCCACTGTCGGCAAGCAGGCGCCCGTCCTCCCAGACCGCGATTGCGCGATGCTCGGTCAGCGTCACCACCAGGCGGTCGGGCCACGCGCGGCGCAGCGACACGGCGGCGACCCACGGCACCGATTCGAACACCCGGCGCGCGTCTTCAAGGCGCATGGTGAAGAAGTTGCCGGTCAGGCGTCCCACCGCTGCGGCGCGAACGGCATTGGCGTTGACGTGCCGCAGTCCCTCCGCGTCGGCTGCACGCAGTTCGACATGGCGCAGGTCGAACCACGGCCGCTTGAAGAACCAGCCTGCGGCACCGGCGAGCAGCGATGCGATCGATACCGCGAACATCAGCAGCGCGGCGCGCTGCATGGCGCGTGTGCTGAGCAGCGGTGCGGGCTCGCGCGAACTCATACTCGTACTCCCAGCGCGGCGTGCGAAAGGATCTCGAGCACCAGGTCCGCGTAGTCGATGCCTTCCGCCTTCGCCGCCATCGGCACCAGCGAGTGCGAGGTCATGCCCGGCGAGGTGTTCAGCTCCAGCAGGAACGGCTGATCGCCCCGTGACTCCTGATGCAGCATCACGTCGATCCGGCCCCAGCCGCGCGCGCCGAGCAGGTTGTAGGCACGCAGGCACACCGCCTGGATGTCCTGCGCCAGCCGTGCATCGATCGGCGCAGGGCAAAGGTACTGCGTCTCGTCGCTGAAGTACTTGCTCTGATAGTCGTAGTTGGCAGCGGGAGCCCTGATCTCCACCAGCGGCAGCGCCCGGGCCGTGGCGCCTGCGCCGAGGATCGCGCACGTCAGTTCCCGCCCGGAGATGAGTTCCTCGGCAATGACGACGTCGTCGTAGCGAAGCGCCGTCTCGAACGCGGCTGCGAGTTCGTTGCGGTCGTGCGTCGTGACCTTGGTGATGCCGATGGTCGATCCTTCCCGCACCGGCTTGACGATCAGCGCGTCCCCGAGTTCGGCAACGAGCTGGCGGAAATTGGTGTGCGCGTGCAGCTCGCGCCAGGCCGGGGTCGGGATGTCCTCGGCGGCCCACAGACGCTTGGTGGTCAGCTTGTCGATGGCGATGCTGGAGGCCTGCACGCCGCTTCCTGTGTACGGCACGCGCAGTGTTTCCAAAACGCCTTGGATCGTGCCGTCCTCGCCGAAGCGGCCATGCAGCGCAATGAAGACCCGGTCGAACTTCGCTGCCTCCAGTTCGGCCAGCGTCTGCACGCCCGGGTCGAAAGAATGTGCGTCGACGCCGCGGGCGCGCAGCGCCTGCAACACGCCGGTGCCGGACATGATCGACACCTCGCGCTCGGCGCTGCGGCCGCCGAACAGCACGCCGACCTTGCCGAAGGACTTCGGATCGTGCGCAGCGATGCCGCTCATTCCGCAGCCTCCTGCGGCGCCAGCCTGCCGGCCACCTGCCCGATCGAGCCGGCACCCATCGTGATCACGACGTCGCCGGCTTGCGCAGCATCGACGATCGCCTGTGGCATCGCCTCGATGCTCTCGACGAACACCGGCTCGACCTTGCCGGCGACGCGCAGCGCGCGCGCCAGCGCGCGGCCGTCGGCGGCGACGATCGGCGCCTCGCCGGCCGCATAGACCTCCGCCAGCAGCAGCGCGTCGGCCGTGGACAGGACGCGGACGAAGTCCTCGAAACAGTCGCGCGTGCGCGTGTAGCGGTGCGGCTGGAAGGCAAGCAGGATGCGACGGCCCGGGTAGGCGCCCCGCACGGCAGCCAGCGTGGCCTCGATCTCGACCGGGTGGTGGCCGTAGTCGTCGATCAGCGTGAAGCTGCCGCCAGCGATCGCCACTTCGCCATAGCGGGCGAAGCGTCGGCCGACACCGTTGAAGCCCGCCAGGCCGGCCTGGATCGCGTCGTCGGCAACCCCGAGTTCGGTGGCCACGGCAATCGCTGCCAGTGCATTGGCGACGTTGTGCCGGCCGGGCAGGTTAAGTTGCACCGTCAGCGACGATGCGCCCTCGCGCAGCGCGGTGAAGCGCATCTGCGTGCCCTCGGCGACCGCATCGACGGCGCGGTACTGGGCATCCGCGGCGAAGCCGTAGGTCAGCACTGGCTTCGACACGAACGGCAGGATCTCTCGCACATGGCGATCGTCGATGCACAGCACGGCGTGGCCGTAGAACGGCAGCCGCGACAGGAAATCGACGAAGGCGCCCTTGAGCCGCGCAAAGTCGTGGCCGTAGGTCTCCATGTGGTCGTTGTCGATGTTGGTCACCACGGCCATAACGGGCATCAGATTCAGGAACGAGGCGTCCGATTCGTCCGCCTCGACGACGATGTATTCGCCGCTGCCCAGCCGCGCGTTGGCGCCGGCGGAGTTCAGCCGGCCGCCGATCACGAAGGTGGGATCGAGACCGCCGGCAGCAAGCACGCTGGCCACCAGGCTGGTGGTCGTTGTCTTGCCATGCGTGCCGGCGATCGCGATGCCCTGCTTCAGCCGCATCAGTTCGCCCAGCATCACTGCGCGCGGGACGACGGGAATGCGGCAGGCGCGCGCGGCGATCACTTCCGGGTTGTCGCCGCGCACTGCTGTCGAAGTCACCACCGCGTCGGCGCCGGCGATCTGCTCCGACGCATGGCCGAGCGAGACCCTTGCGCCCAGCCGGGCCAGCCGGCGAGTGGCGCTGCTTTCGGCCGCGTCCGACCCGCTGACCGTGTAGCCGAGGTTCAGCAGCACCTCGGCGATGCCGCTCATGCCGGCGCCGCCGATGCCGACGAAGTGGATGTGCCGGACCGCGTGCTTCATCGCCCGGCCTCGCGCGCGATGTGCTCGATCGCGTCGGCGACCACTCGTGTCGCCTCGGGGCGACCGAGCGTGCGAGCCTTTTTCGCCATCTCCAACAGGTGCTCGCGGGTCAGGTCGCGCAGGACGTCAGCCAATCGCTCGGCCGACAGTTCCGCCTGCGGCAGATGGACCGACGCACCCTGCGCCGCCATGAACTCCGCATTGCTGCGCTGATGGGAGGTGGTGGAGACCACCAGCGGCACCAGCAGCGATGCCACACCAGCGGCGGCGAGCTCCGTCACCGTGACTGCGCCGGCCCGGCAGATCACCACATCGGCCTCACCGTAGCGGCGCGCCATGGCGTCGATGAAGGTCAGCACTTCGGCAGCTACGCCGGCGCGCACATAGGCTGCGTGCGTGGCCTGCGCATGGGCGGCGCCGCACTGGTGCACGACCAGCGGCCGGTCTTGTGCGGGCAGTAGCGCGAGTGCTGCCGGCACGGTCTCGTTCAGCACCAGGCTGCCCAGGCTGCCGCCAATCACCAGCAGCTTCAGCGGCCCTTCGCGCCCAGCGAAGCGCTGTGATGGCGGCGGCAGCATCGCGATCTCGCCGCGCACCGGGTTGCCGGTCACCAGACCGCGCTCGCCGGCGACCTTGGCCGCAGCGCCGTCGAAGCCGCAGAACACGGCCGAGGCCAGCGAACGAAGCAACTTGGTCGACAGCAGCGGCGCCGCGTCGGCGTTGAGCAGCGCCAGCGGCACGCTCTGCATCGAGGCGGCAAGCCCGGCCGGCACGGCAACGTAGCCGCCGGTGGAAAAGACGACGGCTGGACGACGACTGCGGATCGCGGTGCGGCTCTGCCACATCGCCCGAAGCAGGCGAAAGCCGCCGAGCAGCAACGTGCCGATGCCCTTGCCGCGCAGGCCGGAGAAGTCGATCGCGTCAAACGCGATGCCACGCGGCTCGACCAGCGACCGCTCCATGCCGGAGCGTGTACCGAGCCAGGAGACGGTCCAGCCGCGGCTGCGCAGCGCCTCGGCCACTGCCAGGCCCGGCATCACGTGCCCGCCGGTGCCCGCCGCGACGACGACCAGATGACTCAAGCGCGCCCCCCTCGCATGAGGACTCTGTTTTCATAGTCCACCCGCAGCAGCAGGCCGATCGCGACGACGTTCGCCAGCATCGCCGAGCCGCCGTAGCTCACCAGCGGCAGCGTCAGGCCCTTGGTCGGCAGCAGTCCGCTGGCCACGCCGATGTTGATAAACGACTGCACGCCGAGCCAGATGCCGATGCCCTGCGCCACCAGGCCAGCAAAGGTGCGCTCGAGCGCCACCGCCTGGCGTCCGATTTCGAAGGCGCGCTTGGTCAGCCAGTAAAAGGCGAAGATCACCGTCACCACCGCCACCAGCCCGAGTTCCTCGGCCATCACGGCCAGGATGAAGTCGGTGTGCGCCTCGGTCAGGTAATGCAGCTTCTCGACGCTGCCGCCGAGTCCGACGCCGACCCATTCGCCGCGACCGAACGCGATCAGCGAGTGGGTCAGCTGGTAGCCCTTGTTCAGCACGTGCTCCGCCGCCCACGGGTCGAGGTAGGCGAAGATCCGCTCGCGCCGGTACGGGAACAGCCAGACGATGGCAGCGAGCCCGACGGCCAGCAGCACGGTGATGGCGACGAACAGCCGGCCGTTCAGCCCGCCGAGGAACAGGATGCCCATCGCGATCGCCACGATGACGATGAACGCACCGAGGTCGGGCTGCAGCTGCAGCAGCCCGCCGACGACGAGCATCACCAGCCCGATCGGCAGGAAACCCCGCTTCAGGCTGTGCATGTAATCCTGCTTGCGCACCGTAAAGCTCGCCGCGTACAGCACGCAGGCAACCTTCATCAGTTCCGATGGCTGCAGGTTGAACACGGCGAGCGGAATCCAGCGCCGCGCGCCGAGCGCGCCGGTGCCTACCCCCGGAATCAGCACGGCCAGCAGCAGGACGAACGCCACGCCGAAGGCCACCGGCGCCAGCCGCTGCCAGCGGGCTATCGGCACCGCGAACGCAGCGACGGCGGCCACCATCGCCACGGCGATCGCGAACAGGTGCCGCACCAGGAAGTGCGTCGGCGTGACCTTGTAGCGAGGCGAGTCGGCCAGCGTGATCGACGCCGAATAGACCATCACCACGCCGAGCAGCACGAGCGCGGCCGCAACCAGCAGCAGCGGCGTGTCGATGCGTTCTTCGCCGCGACCAACGGCGCGCGTCGATCCGCTGTCTCCGAGGGCCAGCAGTCCGCCACCCGTGCGCATCGGCAGGCGACCAGCGTCGGCCCCACCGCCGGCTGCGATTCGGGGCCACAGCCGCCCTAGCATGGCTGGCCTTCCAGCGGCGCCCGCTCGCGCACTGCCTCGGCAAAGACCTCGGCACGGTGCACGTAGTCGCGAAACATGTCGAGGCTGGCGC